>Ga0315284_10011688_pt1 | contig 12509 bp, 11 predicted proteins | sample YL17G09_16_MG_FD_203696 | JGI IMG/M metagenome (GOLD analysis project Ga0315284, IMG submission 203696) | Sediment microbial communities from Yellowstone Lake, YNP, Wyoming, USA - YL17G09_16 | ecosystem: Environmental > Aquatic > Freshwater > Lake > Sediment | place: USA: Wyoming | collected... | reverse complement strand
CAACTCAGATTTATACCATCGATCAGCAGCTTCTTTCATTTCTGCTCTTTTAATTTTATCTTCTTCCTTTGCAGCGTCTCGTAACTTATTTTCATACTGCTGATGTATTTCATCATATTCTTCACGAAAATAACCCATTATAGGCCTCGTTTATTATGAATTTTATGGATAATAATATGCACAATGTCCATCTTCTGGAATATATCGCACATATAATTTTGAAGGCGTACGTGTAAGATGGCCATCTGTGTATATGGTTCCTCCTAACGCTTTTAAAGTAACTAATCCACCAGCACTTATTAATGCTTCATTATATTGATATTCAACTTTAGCTACAGTTCCTATAGATGCTAATTTCATTTTAACAGGTATTGTGCATTCTTCATCCAAATATAACTGCATTAAGCAATTAATTATATCATATGATGTATTGGTATCACAAAATCCAATCCAATTATAATATCTTGGCATTTGGAAATAAATTAAAGCAGCAGTTGCTTTAACCTTAGCACTGAACGCTACAACTTGAGTTGTTGTAAAATCTACTGTTTCTGGATTATTCCATTCTTGAGTAACATATGCTTCGCCATTAGGATAACCATCATCTGGCGAATTAATTCCAGCAAGTGCATAAATATCTGGCCGATTGGAATAATTAAGTGGTCTACTAAACATATAACTGGGTATTGCACCATTCCATCTCATAGTTCTTTGTTCAGGAGTATTGACATCTAACCAATCACTTGGTGTAGGCATGGTATATCCGCCATTTGGAAACTGTTGAAATAAACCATCTCTATTATTGAGTATATAATTTCTAGGATCAGTTCCTAAAAGAGTCATATCTCCTTGTAAAAACATTCTCGCACCAAATGCAATCAATTCATCGTCGATGTAAATAGGTTGAGGATCATCTACTTTATAACAATGATTATCCCATAGAATATAATACGTATGACCATATGAATGCCACCAATCATAATTAGTCATATACCAACCTACCTTATCTGGACCAAATGGTTCTAAATATATAGTTCTTTGATCATATCTCCATAATGATGGTTGTAATCCATCAGTAGCTGCTGTATATGCTAAAGTTCTCATTTGTGGTGTTATAATAGCCTTTACATCCCATATACGTTTCTCCAATTGAAAATCTGCTTTAGCATTTAGTGGATATGAAAATGTAATCGAAGGAATATAATACAATTGGATACGTTCACCATTCTTTTGAAAATTTCGTGCTGATATTTTAGATCTTGGGCCTATTTTGCCTATAGGTTTCATATAGTTCTGTCTTGAGAACACATCTATATTAACCTGGACTGATGTTCTCCATGAGAAATCAACCATATGATTTGTTGAATCTCTCATTAATGCTCTATGATCACCATATACACCATAATCATATGCATCCTGATGTGCTTCAAACAATAACCATTGTACTTCTGTTATATTACCACCAGCTGCTGCAGCATTGGTTTTATATATTCTCCAATACCTATGCGCGCCTTTACGTGGCCACCAGAATGTAACTTGATATCTATGATCAGTTATACTTAAATCTGCACCTGTATATACCGTTGTCCATGTACTATTGTTATCTGAATATTGTATATTACATGTTAAATGAACATGAGCATCTACTGAGAATTTAATTCTGCAGAATTCTTCAGCAATACATGTTCCTAATGGTAAGACTGTTTGGGTATCTAATGTAAGTGTGGATCCGGCATTTGCTGCATCACAATCTATTGCAGGCCCTTGTTCTTCATTATCATTAATATATTCATTATCTATAATAGTAAATCCTGAATTAGCCCAATATGATCCTTCATACTTCCATGAGAATCCTTCTTTAGTGCAAATAGATCGTATATATAAATCTTGAGTTCCACTAGCCGTTATTTGTCCTTCCCAATCTGTATCTACAATTCCGGAAGGTAATATACCAGAACATGTAGGATATATACGTAATGTCTTCCACCATATACCATCTGCTTCATCTCTATCAAAATATATATGTGGTGTTATATCCGCGCCAGTATTATTTCTTAATCTTATTAATTTACATTCAGAATATCCTGGATAGAATATATAATTAAATTCACCATAATCTTTTAATAGATCATCATTAATTGGTAATGGTTCTCTATTTGGAATTATTTCAACCGTTATATCATTAACCATTGTATCCCCCTATTATGGAACCAAAAGATCATCATCTTCTTGTTCTTTAACACTTTTACATGTATCAAAATAAAATGTACTTCTTATAGAATCTGAACCTGCTGGTGTTATTAATGCTATTAATTCGTCTGCTTTTATTTTATATAATTGACTAAGTGCCTGATATTGTACATAAAATCCTTTTCTATCTGAATCTGCTGCCGAATTACTCATATCACCACTACTAAAATCATTATTATCAGAAATCATTAACATTACTATTTTAGCTTTCTTATCAAATAAAATATATAATGCATAATATACTGATGCTTCTTTAATTAGTAAAGTAACATTTGCAAGAGTAGTCCCAGTATAATAAGTAGCCCAATCTTTTGCTATATAATCTATGCGTGCATCTGCCTGTACAATAGCATCAGTCTTTTCTGCTGTTGTGAATTTAACTTCTGGTACAAGTGTATCATCATCTATATGTGAGTATAGATCTAGATCGGCTGCTGTTGAATAAGCCATAATATCCTCCTTTGATTAAAGAGGGAGGAGGTCCTTGCGGACCCCCATCTCTAAATGTTCTCTATGAATTAGCTAGTATGTGCTGTCATTCTGCGATACGCACGTGGCTGTAATACACCTAAAACTGTACGTTCCCAAATATTAGCATTTGCTAATTGTCTCGCTTCAATATTCCATGTATCGATTGTTAACGGTACTCTGTCAATAACCGCAAATGAGAATCTGGAATCTATGATATATGTAGATACAGTATCATTAGTTAAAACTTCACAAGGTTTCTGATAATCTCCACCGTATGATTTTAATCCTCTGACATATATTTTGCAACCTAAGATCTTTGATAATTCACCTGTTTGAATGAATGTGACTCCACCCCAATAACTTGCATCTGGAAGGTCAGCATCTTTTAACAGTAATTTGTAACATGTACAATCCATTACTATTACATCTGCTTTATAGAAACCGTCACTATCACAAGGTAAATCAACTACTGCATCGATCAAGTTCTCTAAATATGATTGACCACCAGTTGTTCCGATAGTATTACCATATTGTGTTGCTCTTGCTCCACTTGACCAATAGTATATATCTGCTAAACCTAATTGATCTTCTTTAAGTGTAACTTTCGCACCCATTAATTGATTATTTATACCAATTAAATCTATAGGTGTGTCAGCTAACGCTTCATATGACCACATAGGTCTTTTCATAAGTTTACGATACACAAAATCTGATTTTTCGTAATCTGTGACATCTATTAATGATTCTGCACCTTCATCAACCACTTGTGCATCTTCATCATCACTTGCTCTACGAATCCAAATAGCTTCTCCTGAATCTTTACTTACTGTAGGAGCAAATGCTCTGAACAATGGATTACTTGTTGCGCCTAATACTATCTGAGCTAAAAACTGTACAGGTACCATTGCTGATGCTTCAGCATTACTAAAAAATTCTTTGAATAAACTGTTGCCACTTAATTTTAATTCAATCATCTTTGATTTTAATTTTCCTACTCCTTCTTCACCTGTTCCGAACTGTTCTGCAAAATCAACTAAACTATAACTATTCTTCATGTTAAAATCCTCCTTAGATTATTTTACAACTGCTCTCCAACATAACACACATCAAATTCGTCGCCATCATCCGCACCTTCTAATGCAAATCCGGCCGGATTATCTGCATCCACAATCCATTCGCCTGGAGTTGATGAATCACCATTAACTAGTTCACCAGCAAGTATTCCTGATCCAGCAATTACTCTAATAACTGGTCCTGGAAGCACAACTGGTATACATTCATATACTCCACTTAAATGTGGTTCTAATGTAACGCCTTGTGTAAAGTCAGTTTGAGCGTTTAAATTATCAACCATATAATCTGCTACTATATCTACTGCTGCGCCTTTTGGTATAGCTGAACTAACAAGTGCTTTCATTGTAACTACATGACAAGCATCTGTTCTTTCTGTTGTATCTCTACTCATATTTATATCCTCCTATTTAGTATTGTTCTCCAACAAAACAAATATCTATTTCGTCACCATCATCTCCACCTTCTAATACAAAACCTGCTGGATCTGATGTGTCCACAATCCATTCGCCTGGTGTAGCTGCATCGCCGTTAATTAAATTACCAGCTACTATACCATCATCACCAGATGTAACTCTAAGAACTGGTCCAGGAATTATTACTGGAATACATTCATAAACACCACTTGCGTGAGGTTCTAATGCTACACCTTGAGAAAATGTATTCTGGTCAGGTAATGTTGTAACTGTGTAATCTCCACTAAATATTACTGCTTCGCCTTTTGCTATAGCAACTGTAGGGTCTGCTTTACAAGTTACTACATGACAAGCATCTGTGCGTTCTACTTGATTTTTACTCATGTTATTTATCCTCCTTGTTTAGAATCTTCTTAGATAATGATCTTAAATCTTTATTATCCTTGATTACTGCTTTTACAGTTTCTATGGGTGCTATAATTCTTTCTTTGAATAATTCATTTCCTTCCTTAAAGAATATATCCTTAATACGACTTACTTCTTCTCTAGATAAATTCTGAAAGAATTTTTTTGCTATTTCCTTATCTTTGATTTCTATCTTATCTATGATTGTACCTAATCTTATAGTTTCAGTTATTAAATTATCTTTTTCTAAATCTTCTAAAGTAAATCTACCTTGTAGTCTATATATTCTTTGAAGAATATTTTCTACACGGTTAGATATATATTTAACAACATCTACATTATTTTTAATATCTCCAGCATATGATGACATTGAATCACCATAACTAAAATTTAATGTAGATTCGATTGCTGTTAATGCACTATCTAATCTATTAGTATTATCTAAACATATTCTGCTAACAAATTCTTCATCAATACCTTTCATGCCTTGTTCTATTTTAGGTAATGTTTCAAGATTAAATGAAGGCATTATCAAATTAAATCTAGCAGTATATTTGATAACATATTCTTTTGCTTTTTCTATCTTAGGTATAACCTCATTATATTTCTCATAAAGATTAATTTGATGTGCAACTATATCGGCTGCTGGAGGATTTGTTATTGGTGCAACAGTAGCTGGCATTGTACCTTTAGGATCTTTAGCAGTGATATTTTCTTTTATAGATATAAGTTCTACCTTAATTGCATCTATTGAACTATGAATCTCTGTTTTAATAAACTCTTTTAACAATTCAATATTTGCTTCAAGTTTAACATAATTAGATAGATCTTCATTCTTTAATATCTTGGCCTGATCTGATCCTGGAACTGCAACAAATGATACTTCACCACAGAATCCATTACCAGACATAATTGCATAACAACCTTCTTTACCACGTTCATGTGAACATGTTTGTATATTTTGTCCACAGATTGAACATTTTGGAAATTCTACTTTAGTTGCTATGGATACTTCTTTCAATACACCAGCATCTATTTTAGTAATCATATCTTCATTACTTTCTTTAAGAATAAACATTTTACCTAATACTCCAAAATGTTTTTCTTTATCAACAACTTGATATGCATCAAAGATACGACCAACTTGAGCAGATGCTACTTCTTGATGATCTTTACCGGTACCAAATAAAACTGGAGCACCTATAAAATTACCTTCGCCAACTGGTAAAGCCAATATAGTATTCTGAAATTCTTTTGGATATTGTGTATTATTTCTAGTAACCTGATCATCAATTAACATAACAGGATACACAACAATATCTTTTGATTCAACTGGTTTAAGAGTTAATTTATTAATTTTATCTATATCTTCTTTTGTTATACCAGTATTTTCAATAGTTAATTGAGCAGTTATATTCTCAGTAAATTGATTAATATTCTTTTGAACTGTCATCTGTTTAATAATTTCTTCTAATGCTTCTTTAAATAATACATCATCTTCTATTTCACAAAGCATACAATTTTCTTTTCCTTTTATTGATGCTGCACATATCGCTCTTGCGATCTCTTCTTTAGATTTATCTGCTTTACCATGACCTATCTTAGGATTAAACTTTGGATCTTGCAATAATTTTGTTACGCATTCGTTAATTGATTTAGGCATTTTCTTCCCCTCCATTTTTAGATTTTGCGGATTGGTCCGCTTCCGTCTTTTTACCATTAGTTTCTGTCTTTTTGCCATTAGCTTCTGTGTTTTTACCATTAGCCTTAGCAATTTTTACTGCTTCAGATTCCGGTTTCTCTATATCTTTTACTGGTAAGTCTAGTATAATCTGTCCATCTTTAGGTTCTATCATTCCCATATCTAATAAAGATTTCACATTATTAATTTCAGCTGATCTTACCTGCATTTCTCCGAGTTCATTTACAATAATAGGAGTAGCAAAAGTAAAATATGGAACTTCAGGTAAATTATATACTTTAGCAATAAGTGGCATAATATTCATATTAATTGCACCGGCATAGTATCTTTGATATCTCATTAGATTCCCTAATAATACTTGCACCTGTGTTGCTAAATGTGTTTCTGTACTACCATAATTATATCCTAATACTCCTGCAGGTAAACCAAGACCTGAGAATAAACCTTGCATGATCTCACTCATTTCAATAGTAAATTTAATTTCTTTACCACCAGCACCAATTGTAGTTACTTCCACATCACCAGCAGAAAAGAAATCTTTACCCACTTCTATCTTATTAAAAGAATTTTTAATTACATCTAATCTTGTTTTAAGTACTGCATCAGTTAATTGGACTGCCGGTACATATTTAACATGAAATCTAGGCGATCCATATTTCTTATATATTTTACCAATAGAATCTTGCATCTCTAACATAATCTTAGTTAAGAATGGCATACTTTTAAATATACTTCTACCATATGGATGATCACTTGTAGCTTTACGAGTAAGCCATAGTATATTTTGTTTATTTAATATATTAGCTTGTCCAGTTGAACCTCTAGTATACAATGTATTCAATTGCAAAAACTGTATAATATTACCTTGAGAATCACGTTTGATTCTTAATTCATTATGTGGTATATCGACAAATTTCTCTATATCAGTTAATCCGCTGGATAATACTATTTCAGTTCCACCGTATCCATATATAAGAGTATTAGCAATAGCAATATCCAACATAGAATCAAATTTAATCTTATTAAATATATCATACACGTCATTAGCAAGATCTGGATCTTTAGTCTTAACTTCATAATCACCATTAATTAGATTTGTATATACATTCACCGCAGATTCCAATATGGGAACATTATCATACAATTGTGTAAATAAATCACATGCGTCTTCTGGTGCATCATAAAGAAAATGAAATCCAGGTAATCTATAATCTTGACTATTTTCCTCAAAATAAAAAGCAGGTTGTTTTTTTGTGTACTTTCTTTTCATATTTTATCTCCTTAATTAGTAACTGCAAAGTTATCTAATTCTTGCGCCGCTAATTCAGTATATAATGATAATGCCAAACTATCTATAAAATCTTCATCTGTAGCTGAGAATTTAACATTCTTACTCTCTGTGATCTCATGTTCATAATTAATCAACTGCCTTATTAAATCCGGATGATTAGGTAATTCTACTTTCTTTTCTACAATTGCTCCAAGTAATGTATACATCAATTCCGTTTTCATCGGATTTCCATTCTTAGCTGAACTATTAAACTTAATTGGATATGTAGTCATCTTCTTTTCTAATCTTTCAGCTAAATATGGATTATATGTTGCATCTATTGCTGCATACGTAATACCTGAATATTTTACATTTACTTTATAAATCTCATCTAATATTTCATCGTATGATTTAACTGGTGTATACGTATGTTTATATGACTCTTTTCCATTATCCTTTTTGTACGCTTTAATAAAGAATGGTATATATTTATTACGTTTTTCATGTTTAGCCACCACTGTTATAACTGTTGGATCAACTTCAAGCGCAACATCTATTCCCATAAACTTGTTTAAACCTTTAACAGTATTTGGATCTGCTTCCCATGATAAATCTGCATTAATGCATGCGCGAACTTGATCTTCATCAAAGAATGTTCCTTCTCCTGCTCCAAATTCTCCAAGTATCTCAGTATTATAAGATCTATATTTCTTTCTACTGTCTATCCAATCTTTATCTATTAAAGGATTCTGTAATGACGTAATAAGATATTTCTTATAATCTTTATCACTACTAAGATCAAAGAACCGGCCATGTTTACCAAGTGGTGTTGAACTTATAATCTCTTGCCCACCTGCAGCAGTAAAGTAATCTATTGCTTCCCATACTTTCTCAGGTATATATGCTGCTTCATCTACAATCAATATACTATTCTTAGGAATACTTATACCTCTTATTGTATGACCATCATTTCCGCATGGTAAAGAGTAAATAGTTGACCCATTAGGCAATTCTATGACAGTTTGAGAACATCTAGAGTTTTTAGACTCTATTTCAGGTCTTAATAATGGATGCGTCCTAAAGAATGTCATAATATACTTAAATACTAAACTAGACTGTCTTTGTGATGGTGATACAATAGCTACTGTTATATTAGGTATACTAATCGCAGTAATCACAGTCTTTAAAGCTAATGTGTAAGATATACCTACTTGTCTACCTTTTCGTATAAACAATCGTCTACTATTATCTACTAATATTTGTTTCTGATAGTCAAAGAGCGTTTGTCCCAATAATTTCTCCGCGAAAATTAATGGATCTTGCAACTTTATGATTAAATTAAGCTGTTCATCTATATTATAAGTACAAAATCTTGGATAACTATATTCATTTAACATTTTGCTTTTATTTTATCTCTATATATTGAACCTATTTTAATAGCCGTTTGTAATTCGTTTATCTTTATATATTTCTCTTGAGTCATAACCAATGATTGTTTTAAATCAGCACATATCTTTTTAGCATCTTCTATTGCTTGATTAACTCTAATTAATTCTTGTTTCATATCTTTCATATATCCTCCTATTTAACTATTAATTGTCCTTCTATGTTAGATACTCTTTCAGATAATTCATCCATCTTAGTATCCAATTTGTTGACTGTTTTTTCTAAATGACTTAAATCATTATATTTAATAATCAAACAAATTATGACGTTACATATAATTGATAATAATGTAATATTTTGTGAAATAAAATTTAAAATGCCAATCATGTTTTCTCCCATATAGAAAGTGAACTATCTTCTATTGTATCAGTAATTAATTTTATATCTTTTCTTATTTTTAATTCATTTATAAATTTAACAATATCGCTCCATATACTATCTTTATGACTATCATGGAATATAATATATTTACCTGATTTAACTTTAGGTAACCATGAATCATAGTCCCTTTTAACTCCTTCATATGTATGATCAGCATCTATGAATAATAAATCAATAGAATTATCTAAAAAAGAATTTGCATATTCATAAGTTTTAGTTTTTATACATTCTATATTTTTAAATATTGATAACTCTTTTTTAACTATATCAAATGGATGAGGATTCTGCGTATAAAATCTATAGTACCATTTTTTATTAGTTATATTATCAAGTGAATCTATATCTTCAAATACATCTACAGTAATAACTCTATTAACATATTGAGAAAATATTGATGCGCTTCTACCTTTAAATGTTCCTAGATCTATTATAATATCTAACTGTTTATTTTTAATAAATGAGATTATAGCTTTTTCGTCTCCAATTGTTAATTCGCCATCTGGTAAATTTATCATTTATTCTCCATTTATTTTTCTATGTTACTGTATTAATGATATCGCACACCATGTTCCGGTGGCAAATCCATTTATATAATAATCTGTATCCGCTGATGCTACGTATATCTCAATTGTATTAGTTGCTGATGCTGCTACAATTGTGGATATGAATACTCCTTGCCACGCTGTACTACTACCAGATACAGTTGAAACTTGACTAGCTGACGCACCATTTACATAAACGTGCACATCTATAGCAGTAGCAGCGGTTACGTTCTTGTAGTATAATCCAGAAACAACTAGATAATATCCAGTTACCGGTGCCGTAAATGTAGGCGGTGCCAAATTTCCGCCAATATCAAATACCTCAGTAGGAAATGGAACTCTAGTAGGATTAGAACTTTGAACGTGTAAATCTGTATTCAATGGCATAGACATTTTAGCTATTGGATTTAAAGGTTTTTGTATTATTCCAGATGAATTTATGGTTAGAGCATCATTAGTATTTGTTCTAAATTTCATGGTATTACTTGTATGATCATATTTAATATAACCAATATCGTTATCATCAACATCCCCAAACAATAATCCTGAAACTTTATTATTAAGAGTTAAGAAATTAATGAAACAATCATCACTATTTTCTACAACGATTAACGAATTACTTGCTGCAGTTACAGCACCAGCAGTTGCTTTCCATACGTGTAATTCGCTATCTGGTGCAGTAGCATTACTTCCTATTAAAACTTTATCTTGATTTGTTGCTGGATATATATAAGATCCTGTTTTTCCCCATAATGCTCCAGTATCACCGATAGGTCCAGTAGGCCCAGTTGAGCCAGTATCACCGGTAGGTCCGGTAGGACCAGTAGGCCCAGGTACTATTGAAGTAGGTCCGGTGGGACCAGTAGGACCAGTGGGTCCAGTAATTCCTATAGGACCTGTCATGCCACCTGATAATATAGCAATATCTAAATATGTAAGATAATTACCATTTTGTATATCTCCTTGATTTACAACAGATCCTTTTATCCAAACCCATATTGATATTGTATCTCCTGCTTCTAATGCTACAATAGTTGCGGCAGTCATTTCGCTGCAATTACCACCATCAATACCACTAGTACTATCTATTACATTTGACCAATTTCCCTCACGAGGTTGATTTTTAATAATTTGTATAGCACAACTATCACCCTCAACATTAATTGCAGAAACCATTGTAGTGATAGCATAATATCCATCTGTAGGCACTATAAATTCATGATTTGTTGTATCAAAATCATTATTAATATCAGATAATCTTGTATCAAATACTACTTTAGTTAATACATTATCGGTTAAATTTAACATTGGATTTAACATAACAATTTTACATGCTGATAATGGTGAACCTCCGACTTGACCAGTAGGCCCAGTAGGACCAGTAGGTCCGGTAGGACCTGTTAGCCCTGTTGGCCCAGTTATGCCTGTTGCCCCAGTACTTCCTGTTGCCCCAGTACTTCCTGTTGTTCCTGTGTTACCAGTTGCACCAGTAGCTCCTGTGGCTCCTGTTGGCCCAGTTATTCCTGTGGCTCCTGTTGGCCCAGTTATACCTATTCCAGTAGCACCTGTAGGTCCAGTGGTTCCTGTGGCTCCAGTGGCTCCTGTGGCTCCTGTGGGACCAGTTATACCTGTGGTGCCAGTAACACCAGTAGGTCCGGTAGGACCTGTCATGCCTGTTGGTCCGGTAGGACCTGTCATGCCTGTTGGTCCGGTAGGACCAGTAATACCAGTAGTGCCTGTAACACCAGTAACGCCTGTTGCGCCTGTAGCACCAGTGGGTCCGGTAGGACCAGTGGGACCTGTTGAGCCAGTAGGTCCTGTTCCACCAACACCCCAAGAACACACTCCATTTCCATCTGTTATTAATATATTACCAGTAGCACCATTATTATCAGGTAATGTCATATCCCAAGAACCAGCATTTGCTGGAACTTTTAATTTAACATAACCACTTGCAGAACCATTTATTTTTATTTCTCCAGCAATTATACCTGGTTTACCTACTTCAAATAATGTATCTGGTATATCATTTGCTACTCCAATATAACCTGATGGTGTTATTCTTAATTTTTCAGTAAGAGAACCATTTAATGATGTAGCAAATCTAATAGCTCCAGAATTATCTGTTCCTGATCTTGCATATAAAATAGAAGCAATTCTAGAAGTTCCAGCTATATTATATGCTTCAAATAATGAAACAGTACCATCAACAGTTTTATTTCCTATAAGAACAAGTGCACCCTTAATACCTAATACATCAGAAGCAACACCTCCTGGATTTGGATCAGTTGTTCCTATTCCAACACTATTTTTTGAACTTCCTGTACCAACGACAAGTGTATATGGAGAAGTTGGACTTCCAGCAACATGAAAAGCTGCATATGGTGCAGTCATTCCAACTGATACTTTGTCAGTTAATGTAGTAGGATATATATAACCTGAACCAGCATTTCTTGTCCAGAAACTATCTCCAGTTGCGCCAGTAGGTCCAGTTGCGCCAGTAGGACCAGTATTGCCAGTGTCTCCAGTTGCTCCTGTACTTCCTGTAGGCCCTG
>Ga0315284_10011687_pt1 | contig 12510 bp, 13 predicted proteins | sample YL17G09_16_MG_FD_203696 | JGI IMG/M metagenome (GOLD analysis project Ga0315284, IMG submission 203696) | Sediment microbial communities from Yellowstone Lake, YNP, Wyoming, USA - YL17G09_16 | ecosystem: Environmental > Aquatic > Freshwater > Lake > Sediment | place: USA: Wyoming | collected... | reverse complement strand
AAGCTGTACTGATGGATTGGCATACTATTGTTCAACACATTGAATCGGCAACCCGACAGCCTTTTAAGTTGCTTACAGCCCAGCCGCTAGCGGGCGGCGATATTAATGCCGCTTACCGGTTACAGGCGAAAAACGTAAGTTTCTTTGTCAAACTGAACAGACCTGAACGCCTCGCGATGTTTGAAGCCGAAGCAACAGGCCTGCAAGCACTAACGCAAGCTCAGGCCATCCGCGTACCAAAACTTATTGTTTGCGGAAAAACGACCGATCATGCCTTTTTGGTGCTTGAACATATCGCCTTAAATAACTTGAATACCCGTTCTGAACAGTTGTTGGGGCAACAACTGGCACGGCTGCACCTGCAAAAACAGGCCTATTTCGGTTGGCATCGCGATAACACTATAGGCAGCACGACTCAAATCAACGGTCAGTATCACGACTGGATTACATTCTGGCAAGAGCAACGCTTGAAGCCTCAACTAACATTGGCGGCTGCCAATGGCTATGGCAGTCGCTTGCAAACTCTGGGCGAAAAACTCTGTACCAATTTAAAGCCATTGTTTTCCGGCTACCAGCCGCAACCGGCTTTGGTACATGGCGATTTATGGAGCGGCAATGTCGCGTCAGATGAGCAAGGTAATCCGGTTATTTATGATCCGGCCTGCTACTTTGGCGACCGTGAAACCGATCTGGCGATGACCAAGTTGTTCGGCGGCTTTAGTCCTGCATTTTATCAGGCTTATCAAGCCGTTTATCCGTTGGCGCCTGGCTATGCCAGAAGAAAAACGCTGTATAATTTATACCATATACTTAATCACCTGAATCTGTTCGGGCAAAGCTATCTCCATCAGGCGGAAACCATGATCAATAAATTATTGGCTGATCAATAAAACCCCTCGGCATTAGAACCAAAACTCCACAGCAGAACCCGTATCGTACTCGACCTTTTATCAAGCTAAAATGCATTCGTAATTCAACAAACCTTGCCATACCTGATACACAGGTAACAGCAGTCAATTCCAATAAGTACAATCAACATCACAATTATCTATGAGAAACAGCTAATGGCCGATATAAAATCCCCAACCGTTTTAAATCCCGGGGTATTGATTCCGGTCAACCCAGCCATTGAAAATTACATGCACGGTTTGCTGAGGCGCACCGATCATCCGGTGTTGACCGAGATGGAAGCGCTGGCGCAAAAAAATAACTTTCCTATCGTTGGCCGTTTGGTGGGGGTTTTTCTTGAATCGCAGGCCAAAATGATCAATGCCGAGCGGGTGTTTGAATTTGGCAGTGGTTATGGTTATTCAGCCTATTGGTTTGCCAGGGCGGTTGGTTCAAAAGGCCAGGTGATTTGCACCGATGCCGATTTTCTCAACCAAGAAAAAGCCGAGCAATATCTCGACGCAGCCGGTTTGTGGGATCGAATCGATTTCCGGACGGGCATGGCTCAGGATGTTTTTGTCCAAACTGAAAGCTTATTCGACATCTGCTATAACGATGTCGACAAAGGCGATTATCCTGGGGTGTGGCGGATGGCTAAGGATAGAATTCGCCCCGGCGGGCTTTATATTGCCGATAATGTACTTTGGCGAGGCCGGGTGGCGGTGGAAAACTATACGGATATTTTCCCTGGCTGGACTGAAGCCATTATCGAACACAATGAACTCATTTTTAACGATCCTGAATTCGACACCTTTATCAATCCGACCCGTGATGGCGTGATCGTCGCGAGAAAGAAGACGACGTAAAAAAAGATACTCCTTCTTTATAAATAGCATTATGCTACTGCCTTATTTAATGAGTCATGAGGATTTACTATGCCCTATACCCAAGATATTGTAGAGGAACTGAACATTCTGGTTCGCTACAACCTGTCCACCACGCAAGAAGGAATCAAAGTACATAAAACCGCTACGCCAGAAACCATTGCCGCTGCCCATCGACTATTCGAAAAAGGCCTGGTCTCTCAAGATGATGGAGGCTATCTGACTAATCTCGGCCTTGAAACTGCAAAACAGGCTCAAGCGGTGCTGGATGTACTCAGGCCGATTTAAATTTTACGGTAGCATCACCAATCTGCCTGAAACAGATTTGCATTTACCCAAAGGGAGTCAGGCAGGACAGCTTAACGTGAAACTGTAAGGCAATAAAAAAGGCCTAACGATTAAATCGTTAAGCCTTTTGTCATATTCAAATCCAAGGACCTGCCCTTACGAAATCAAGGACCTGCCCTGAACGTAACCGAAGGGTCAAGCAGCCAACTCAACCGCCGCTCTCAATTTTTTCATCGCATTCTGTTCCAATTGTCGAATTCTCTCAGCAGACACATTGTAACGTTCGGCAAGCTCATGCAACGTAGCTTTTTTGTCCATCAACCAGCGACTGGAAAGAATATCCAGACTGCGTTCGTCCAGATCGGCCATCGCATCTGCCAACAAATCCTGCTCATGGCCTACCCAATCCGAATTCTCAAGCAGTACTGCGGGATCAGCACCATGCTGATGGAGATAACTTGCCGGAGCAACATAACTTTCTTCCGTTGACTCATCGACCGGCATATCAAATGACATATCTCTACTGCCTAGGCGTTTTTCCATCTCATAAACAATGCTCAGATCAACATCAAGATCTTTGGCAATCGCCAAGGCCTCGTCATTGGTCAACCAGCCTAAATCCCGCTTGGATTTACGCAAGTTGAAAAACAGTTTACGCTGCGCCTTGGTGGTGGCAACTTTTACGATGCCCCAATTTTTAATCACATACTCGTGAATTTCGGCTTTAATCCAGTGCACGGCGAAAGAAACCAAACGCACACCGACATCAGGATCAAAACGTTTAACGGCTTTCATCAAGCCGATATTGCCTTCCTGAATAATATCCGGCATCGATAAGCCATAGCCACTGTAGCCTCTGGCAACGTGAATCACAAAGCGTAAATTGGTCATCACCAATTCGCGCGCAGCTTCCAAATCGCCGTTATCTCTGAATTTCAAGGCTAATTCGCGTTCCTGTTCTACTGTCAATTTAGGCATTTGCCTGACGACATTTAAATAGGCATCGAATGTTCCTACTGATAAATTAATGGGTAAAGCTAATGCATTACTCATTGAAACCCCCATGTAAAAAAAATTTTCCGAATTTTAGCACTCTACAATCAAGAGTGCTAATACTTTTTCTACTCAGGCTTTAATTGTTGGAGTTGGAAATGAAGCACTATCCATGAACCCACTACGCCCAACACAGACGAAATAAGCAACAATGCCAGTGTTTCACCAAAACCCAAAAACAACACATGGAAAGCGCTATCATAAAGCCTGGAAAGCGTTTCGACAGGCTGTTTTAAAATCAGCATGATCACCGTAACAATAAACCATGCCGTCACGCCGGAAAAAAAGCCTATCCAAAAACCGCTGTACAAAAATGGCCTAATAACGAACCCATTGGTCGCGCCAACCAGCTTAGCGATTACGACTTCATCGCGACGATTATACAATTCCAGGCGTATAGTATTGGCCGTAATAAACAGAACTCCCGCACCCAGCAATAAGCTTAGCAAGATAACACCGGACCGCACCACTTCCATAATAGACTGAAGGCGTTTAACCCATTGCATATCCATCTGGGCAAAATCAACTTCTGCCAACCGGCCAAAATCATCAAGCAAAGTTTTAAGCACTTGCTCATTTTCCAATGTTTGTTTTGGTAACACCTGAATAACTAACGGTAAGGGATTTTTTTCCAGGGCTTTTACTGCTTCACCGAAGCCGCTGTATGCCTGAAAATCTGCCAAGCCCTGCTCCTTGGTAATTATTTTAACTTCCTGGATGTCGGGGTTTTTCCTAATACTATCGGCAAGCTTGTTTGTTCTAGCCTCTGAAATTTCATCTTTAATAAATAATGAGATTTGATTGCTGGCTTCCAAATTGCCTGCCAACTGTTGGAGGTTCGCCACCAGGATATAAAATCCACTGGCCAGTGAAATTGCAATCGCCAAAACAACGATGGTCATTACCGAAGAGAATGGTGACGCGACCAACCGTCCAAGACTTGAAAACAACGCGTGCGCATGAAGGTTACGATAGGCATGAAATTTATCGACAAAATTACCACCGGAAATTTTAGTCTGCCCGCCTTCCTTTTTATTTGGCTTTTTATTAACGTGCTTCATAGCTTAACTCACAACCAGTTGACCGTGATCCAGCTTTAATATCCGATGATTCATTTGGGCAATAAGTGCAATATCATGAGAGGCAACCAACACAGTGACACCAACCTGTTGAAACTGCTCGAACAAATGCATAATCTCAGAGGAGAGTTCCGGATCCAGATTTCCGGTCGGCTCATCAGCTAAAATCATCGGCGGCTTATTTACCACCGCACGGGCAATCCCAACGCGCTGCTGCTCACCGCCGGATAATACAACAGGGTATTTTTTTTCTTTGCCTAATAAGCCGACTTTGTCCAATGCTGCCCGCACCCTCCGGGAAACTTCGTGATGTCCATAACCAGCTATCACTAATGGCAATGCCACATTATCAAAAACCGTTCTATCCTGAAGTAGCTTGTAATCCTGAAAGATCAAGCCCACTTTCCTGCGTATAAAGGGAACCTGCCTATCTTTAGCCAAGTTTAAGTTTTCCCCATCCAATAATACCTGTCCACGGCTGCAACGCTCAATCACTGCAATCAATTTCAATAACGTGCTTTTTCCAGCCCCTGAATGTCCGGTCAGAAATGCCATTTCACCATACTGCAAATGAAAGCTGACATTACGCAACACATCACCCGCCCCAGGATACCTCATACTGACATTATCGAACTTTAACATAAGTTTTTTAGTCTTTGACAAACAATGCATTTACAAAAGCATCTGCATCAAAATCTTGCAGATCATCAATACCTTCACCTATACCTATAAAACGAATTGGAATGTTGAACTGTTTGGCCAGCGCAAAGATAATACCGCCTTTTGCCGTGCCGTCGAGCTTGGTCAGAACCAAGCCTGTCAACGCCACAGTCTCATTAAACAGTTTGGTTTGCGACAAGGCATTTTGTCCGGTACCGGCATCCAATACCAGTAGTACTTCATGAGGCGCGGTTTCATCAAGCTTACTGATAATCCGTTTTACTTTTTTCAATTCATCCATCAGATTGGATTTAGTATGCAAGCGTCCGGCGGTATCGGCAATCAACACATCAATACCTTTTGCCTGCGCGGATTGAACGCCATCATAGATGACGGATGCCGAATCAGCCCCGGTATGCTGAGCCACCACATGAATATTATTGCGCTCGCCCCAGGTTTGTAATTGTTCGACCGCTGCCGCCCTGAAGGTATCTCCAGCGGCCAACATCACGCTATGTCCTTGCGTTTGCAAGCGCTTCGCCAGTTTACCGATAGTTGTGGTTTTACCCGCCCCATTGACACCGACCACTAGAATGACAAATGGTTTATCCTGTTTCGGGATATGCAGATTCAGGCTGCACGGCTGTAGCATACTCAGCAATTCCTGCTTTAAGGCAGCCGATAAAGCCGCCCCATCATTAAGCTGGTGACGCTCAACACTTTCAGTCAGACGCTTGATGATTGTTGTGGTCGCATCAACGCCAATATCAGCCATTAACAAACTGGCTTCTATTTCTTCCAGCAAGTCCCCGCCAATTTCTTTTGATCCTAAAGGAATATGAGCCAACACCCCGCTAAGTCCGGAACGGGTTCGTTGTAACTGTGTTTTAAGGCGTAGATATAACGACTCAGGTTCCGGTATCAGGTAGTCTTCTTCGGCAGCCGGAACAATTTGCGGCTCAACTTCTACGGCAGGCTGATCCGCCTCTCTATAAGCCAGTCGACTGTAAAAACTGATAGCAATTAACGGCAACATCAACAATGTTGCAAACGCGTTATGAGCAATCGCAGCCCATAAAGGCGCACCGAATTTTATCCCGATTATGCCCGAGCCAATCTGCGCCAACAGCAACACGCTCAGCCATAAGCCCGCTCGTCTTAACGGCTTTGAATGATGCGCCGATGTGGTATTCAACATCATCAAAGTGAGTACGACAAAACTAACCAGCGCACCGACCCGATGCAACCAGTTTGCAGCAACCTGCGCATCGAATGCGATGACGCCAGTATAGCCCGTGCTTAATCCGTTAAATAAACTCAATGCCGTTCGATAATCGGCTTTGGGCCACCATGAGTCATTGCACTGAGGAAAGCCCGAACAGGCTAAAACGGCATAGTTAGCGCTGACCCAACCGCCCAAAACAATCTCTAAAAACAGCAACCCCATTGCAACTCGGGCAAACACCGACAATCCATTGCTACGCACAGTTAATAGCGAATTTTTTTGATTAATTTGTAAATACAGCCAAAACAGCAGCCAAAATGTCATCATGCCCAGCAACAAATGTCCGGTTACCACAATCGGCATTACATGCAATTTTACGGCCCACATACCTAATGCCGCCTGCAATCCAACCAGAACCACTAAACTCATTGCTCCCGTGATGACTACAAGACGGTTTTGTTGTTCGCGCCACGATAGCAAGGCCAGAAACAAGATAGCCAAGCCCAAGGTTGCGGCCAGATAACGATGACTCATTTCCTTCCAGGCTTTTGTAATATCGGGAGTCTGGCTCGGAAAGGCTTCCGCCGCCTGCTCTTTAAAATCGGCATGATCGCTTACTATTGTTTGCCCATAACATCCAGGCCAATCAGGACAGCCCAACCCTGCTCCGGTTAACCGAACATAAGAACCTACTACGATAACTATTAAAGCTAAAACTACGCTAAAGAGAGTTATTTTTTTAATCATTTTATTTTCCACTATCCGATTTGTGAGATTCGCAAAAGATGCATGAGATCGTTTTTTACGTCGTAGGGGTCAAAACCCGGCTCGTACTGCATCATCAAATTACCCAGTGGATCCATTATCAGTAGCATTCCGTCAGGGATATTGCCCTGCCTGAGGGTAGCAATTTTTTTGGCAACAGCGTCATTGGGCTTGACTCTTAATAAGGTCGGGTCATCTTCCGCCGTTTCCGGCGCAATATCTTTTAATACCATGACAATTCGACGGGTACGAGTCAATTCCTTACTTAACATCAACCGTATTTGTTTGGTTTTATGTAGGGCTTCAATACAGGCTTCATTGCACCCGGCGTTGGGAATGACATTTACCAATAGCCAGTGCCCGTTAAGCTCAGCCATATTATCCATTGAAAACTGATCGAAACCGGTCAGATCAGTGCGTTCGGTCGTCTGTGGCGGTGTTATTAACTGCCCATTATTAGTCTGCCCCTTTAACAGTTGCGGATGTTCTTTTAATCCCCACGCGATTAAAAATGGAATAATCGACATCCCAAAAATAGCCAGAATTAACAGATGATTTTTATTTTTTTGATTGCGCATCGTTGTTTTTAAAGCTGTACCAAATAAATAGTATTGTTAGTGTTAATGCCAATCCAAACCACTGAATTGCATAGGCCGTATGTTGTTCGGGCAGCATAACGGTTGATGCGTGCCATTCCCGTTTAAAGCCATCGGGTAGCTCTTTGTCCAACTCCAACTGGAATTGGAATAATAAATAGCCTAATTTTTCAGCCAACACATCACTATCAACCACCTGCACTACCGAGGGCCAAGCCGCTGTCGGAATTTCGGCCCCCGCTAATTTTATACCAACACTGGGAAAATGATTAATTCGACCAGTGATAGTTGCTTGTACCTTGTTAATCTGCAAATCAGGAAGTATAGAGCGATCCTGATTTAAAGGGATCCAGCCCCTGTTCACCAAAACAGCCTTGGTTTCCCCGGTCAATACCAACGGTGTCAACACATAATAGCCTGCCTTGCCACCGCTGATTTGGTTGTCTATCAAAAACTGGTGCGCCACATCGTAACGCCCAACAACCTCAATCTGTCGATATCTCAGCGCATCTGTCTTGTCTTCAATGTCCGCAGACAAATGCAACATTTCAGTGGCGACCGCCTGCTCTTGCAACTTAAGCAGCGCCCGTTTTTGTTCTGATCGGTCTAATTGCCACATGCCCAACATCAGCAATACCGGCAGCAAGGATAGATAAGCTAAACTTGGGATAATTTTAAATTTCATTGGCTCGTATTTGCTTTTTTTCTTTAGCCTATTGGCATAGACACCTAAATAACCGAGAATACCAAAACCTTAGCCATTACCATAACTACAGTCATGATTATAAAAATTATCGTTATTATCGCCTTTATCCTGATAATTATCAGTCTCGGCTCAGCGTTATTTCATCTGGTTACGCACAAGACTCAGGAGCAATCCGAAAAAACAGTCAAAGCGCTGACTTTTCGTATTACCCTGTCAATTATGTTATTCATTTTTATTTTTATCGCCTTTGCAACCGGCCTGTTCACGCCTCACGGACTGGGTGCTCGAATGCAAGCACAAAAACAGGCAACAACCGCTCCTACTAAATAAAAACCACCGACCGTTCCGACAAAAAAAAAGCGCTGTCTGATAGGCAGCGCTTTTTTTTGGTGTAGCGGTTTAGATTAAATCACATAAACGAATACAAATAACCCTAACCACACCACGTCAACAAAATGCCAATACCAAGCTGCGGCTTCAAAAGCAAAATGATTTTCGGGTTTAAAATGGCCTTTCCAGCTGCGAAACAAAACAACACTCAAGATAATGGCTCCTATGCAAACATGAAGACCGTGAAACCCGGTCAGCATGAAAAAAGTAGTTCCATAAATACCTGATCCCAAAGTTAAGCCCATTTCCGTATAAGCTTCATGATACTCAAATGCCTGGAAAGATACAAACAAGACCCCCAAACCTACAGTAGCTATCAAACCTTTAATTAACTGATCACGGTTTTTTGCAAGCAAACCATGATGCGCCCAAGTACAGGATACGCCACTGGTTAACAAGATTAATGTATTCAGAAAAGGCAAACCCCATGCCCCCATAGGTTCAAATTCGCCGCCGACTTTTCCGGGGCCATTGGTGGGCCAGACTGCTTCAAAAGAGGGCCACAACAGCTCTTTAGTTGCCGCGCGGGCGCCTTCCCCACCCAACCATGGTACCGATAAATTACGCGTATACCAAAGTGCGCCGAAGAATACGGCAAAGAACATGATTTCTGAAAAAATAAACCACATCATACCCATACGATAGGAAATACCTACCTGTGAACTATACATGCCTGATTCACTTTCCCCTGACTGCAATGTGAACCACCCTGCAAGCATGACAATAAATATTGTCAGTCCCAACGCCATCCAGGCCGAACCGATTGATGATCCATTTAAATAATTTGCAAATCCAGCCAGCATCATCACCAATCCGCCAGTTCCAACAACCGGCCAGGTAGCTTTATGCGGAATGTAATAATCGTTACTTGTAGACATGAACTTCCCCTCTTATTTCACTGATGTTTCAGTATTATCAAAAAATGTATATGCAAGTGTAATTGTTTTATATTGTTCAGGTAATTCAGGATTAACAACAAAACGCACCGGCATAGTTCTACCTTCTCGCGCTTTGAATGTCTGTTCTGAAAAACAAAAACACTCTGTTTTTTTAAAAAATTCAGCAACCGCTCCAGGCGAAATACTTGGAATTGCACGTGCAACCATTACTTTATCGGTCTTATTTTCTGCATAAAAATTCACCGTATAATATTCGCCCGGATGAATTTTTAATTTCTTTATTTCTGAACGGAACACCATCGGCGTAGCCTCATTCAGCGCAGTCATAAATTCTACGGTAATCTCCCTGTTTTTATCAACTTCGTAGTGAACTTCCTTAACAGCAGACGATTCAACTTTCCCATTGAGTCCTGTTACTTCACATAAAACATCATAAAGCGGAACAAGCGCATAGCCAAAACCAAACATTCCCAGTACAACAAACACCAATATCCGAACTAATTTAGCGTTTTTTTGAGTAACGTCTTCATTCATTGAGAAACGGCTCTTATCACTGCAAAAACATAAATAATGATCGCAACCGTGACTAAAACAGCCGCTGTCAAAATATTTTTCTGCTTGGTATTCATTATTTTACCTGATACGTTATCCAAGCAGGTTGCTTTTGAAAGCAACCTGACAAATTCGCCGGGAGCGAATTTGCATCTACCCGCAGGGTGCCGGGCAGGAAAGCCCGGCATGAATGCAACACCCTAGATATGCTCAGTAGGTATAATTGTTGGCGGCGTAGTAAAAGAATGATACGGCGGCGGTGACGGCAAAGTCCACTCCAAGCTATGCTTGGCAGCATCTTCCCACACTTCAGCAGTTACTTTCTCGCCCGTTCCGCCTCTGATGGTATGGATAACAATGTACAGGAACAACAGTTGACTGGCACCGAATATAAAGCCACCAATACTAGAAATCATATTCCAATCCGCAAATTGCACGGCATAGTCAGGAATTCTCCGTGGCATACCGGCAAGCCCCAAGAAATGTTGAGGGAAAAACAGGATATTGACTGATATCACCGACAACCAAAAATGCAACTGACCGATTCTTTCGTCATACATATGGCCAGTCCATTTAGGCAGCCAAAAATAACCAGCCGCCATCAATATAAAGACGGAAGCTGGAACCAGCGTGTAATGAAAATGCGCGACAATAAAGTAAGTATCATGGTATTGAAAATCAACCGGTGCAACAGCCATCATCAAACCGGTGAAGCCACCCATCGTAAACAATACGACAAAAGCAATACAAAACAGCATAGGCGTTTCAAAAGTCATTGAACCTTTCCACATGGTCGCAGTCCAATTAAAGATTTTAACCCCGGTAGGAATTGCAATTAACATGGTTGCATACATAAAGTACAACTCGCCAGCTATCGGCATACCCACCGTAAACATATGGTGAGCCCAGACGATAAATGACAAAAATGCAATCGCAGCCGTAGCATAAACCATTGAACTATAACCAAACAAAGGCTTACGCGCAAACACCGGAATAATGGTAGAAGCCACGCCGAAAGTAGGCAGAATCATTACATAAACTTCGGGATGCCCAAAGAACCAGAAGATATGTTGATAAAGAACCGGATCACCACCACCTGCCGCATCAAAAAAGCTGGTGTGAAAAAATTTGTCTGTTAACAGCATAGTCACTGCACCGGCAAAAACCGGCATGATGGCGATTAACAAGAAAGCAGTAATCAACCAGGTCCAGACAAACATCGGCATTTTCATTAAGGTCATGCCGGGGGCGCGCATATTGAAAATAGTTGCAATGATATTTATACCGCCCATGATTGACGAGATACCCAGCAAATGCACCGAGAAAATCGCAAAAGGCAGTGCTTTTCCGGTTTGCAATACTAATGGTGGATACAACGTCCAACCGCTGGCAGGTGCACCACCTTCCATAAACAAGGTGCTGGCCAGCAATAAAACACCGGCAACCAACAACCAGAAGCTCATGTTATTCATACGTGGCAATGCCATATCCGGAGAACCAATCATCATTGGAATCATCCAGTTGGCCAGGCCGACGAATGCAGGCATAACAGCACCGAATACCATAACCAGAGCATGCATCGTGGTCATCGAATTAAAAAACTGGGGATTGACAAACTGCATACCCGGTTCAAATAATTCGGCACGAATAACCATTGCCATTGAGCCACCAACAAAAAACATCGCCAGAGCAAACAGCAAATATAACGTACCGATATCTTTATGGTTGGTGGTAACAACCCATCTTAAGAGCCCCTTAGCAGGACCATGATCGTGATGATCATCATGTTCAGCGACTACAGCAGACATATTTCATACCTCTTGAATATATAAAAAAGATTAGATCGATAAGAGCGCAATGACTTATTCATTATTTATCTGTCGCGGGCGTTGCTGATTGTAGCGCCTGATTGGCTGAAGGCTGTATAGCATCACCCACCGAGTTACCCAGACTATTACGGGTATAGGTTACGACTGCCGCGAAATCAACTGCGCTTAACGTTTTACCAAAAGCAGGCATCATGCCTTTTCCACTCAACATTAGCTTAACTTGAGCGTTCAAATCGCCGGTTACCACTTTACTTCCCTTTATTGCAGGAAAGGTACCCGCCAAGCCTGTACCATCTGCCATATGACAGGATGAACAGTTGGTCTCATAAACAGACTTACCTTTAGCGATCAATTCTTCCTTAGTCCACTGTTTGCCTGCCGAATCCGCTTCAGCCGCTACAGCCGCTTTTTGCTGCTCTACCCAAACGTTGTACTCAGGCTCATTCATTGCGATGACGACAATCGGCATGAAACCATGATCCTTACCGCAAAGCTCGGTACACTGCCCACGATAAGTACCTGGCTCATCGACAGAAGTCCACGATTCATTGATGAAACCAGGATTAGCGTCTTTTTTCCAACCCAAATCAGGCACCCACCATGAATGGATTACGTCTGCCGAGGTAAATACAAAGCGAATTTTCTTTTTAGTCGGAATGACTAACGGCTTATCAACATTCAACAGGTAATTAGCAA
>Ga0315284_10011681_pt1 | contig 12514 bp, 27 predicted proteins | sample YL17G09_16_MG_FD_203696 | JGI IMG/M metagenome (GOLD analysis project Ga0315284, IMG submission 203696) | Sediment microbial communities from Yellowstone Lake, YNP, Wyoming, USA - YL17G09_16 | ecosystem: Environmental > Aquatic > Freshwater > Lake > Sediment | place: USA: Wyoming | collected... | reverse complement strand
TCTGATATTGTTATGTGTTTATACACGTGTAGTCACCCACATGAAATTGAAGAATATATTAAATTATTTAAAGAGAATAATATCAACTTCAAATATATAAATGAAAATCCAGAAGTTAAAACACAAATGGATGGATATGGGTGTTATGATAAAAAACCATATATGAATGTCTTATTTGAAGATAAAGCCTCATTTAACCCAGAAGTTGAGTGGAAAGAAGTACTAAACTATATGAAAGAAAAATATGGCAAATATACGTAATATAAGTGCGTTTAATGATAATAGGCGTGATATAAATAAAATTAAAACGTTAAATGATGAAATTGTTTTATTTACTAAAGATGAGGCTAGAGATACATTAACTAAATATATCGTTGAAGAATTAGATTTATTTTCTGCTCAGTTATCAAAGGAATATAAAGATAATATCGAAAAAAGAATTAGTTATACTATCACTCAAGTTGAAGAGGAAATCATGGTTTTCTTAAATAATAAGATAGATAAAATAACTGAAAAAATTGTTGAAGCATCTATTAATAGAATTGTTGAAGCTGAAGTAAATAAAAGGGTAGAAATAAAATTAAAACAAATAAAGATAAAACATGAAAATAGAAAAAAAATTTAAAATCTTATCAATATTAATGTTAATATTAATGGCTATATTAGCTTTAACAGGTTGTGCTGATTCGGTAAATGTATCACCATGTTTAAATAATGTTGAATTAGTGGGGTTTTGGCACGGAGTCTGGCACGGTATTATATTACAATTTTCTTTTGTTGGTAGTTTATTCAGTGATGATATTGCTGTTTACGCTGTAAATAACAATGGTGGGTGGTATAATTTTGGTTTTGTTGGTGGTTTTGGTATTATGTTAAGAATAATTGGATTAATAATAAAAGGTAATAAATAAAATGAAAAAGAAAATTGTAATTTTTAGTGGTGCTGGTATTTCAAAAGAATCTGGAATTGAAACTTTTAGAGATGTAAAAAGCGGCCTCTGGAATAACTATAGAATTGAAGATGTGGCAACACCAGAAGGGTGGTCTAAAAATAGGGAAGCTGTTCTTAATTTCTATAATGAAAGAAGAAGACAATTACCAACTGTATTTCCAAATATAGCTCATAAAGCATTAGTTGATTTAGAACAAAAATATGATGTGAATATTATAACACAAAATGTTGATAACTTACATGAAGTAGCTGGTTCTACCAATATAATTCATTTACATGGTGAATTAACAAAAGCTAGAGGTTGTTTATATAATAGTCAAAAAATACCAGTTGAAAGCATTATTGATATTGGTTATAATGATATAAATATTGGTGATAAATGTAAGATATCTGATTCACAATTAAGACCACATATTGTTTGGTTTAATGAATATCCATTTGGTGTTATTGAAGCTTATAGAGCAGTTGAAAAAGCTGATATATTATTAATAATTGGTACCAGTTTACAAATAGGTTATACATTGGATATGTTAAATAATGTTAGACATATTGGTGATGATGCTCATGGTGGAGGTTTACCATGTAGAGTTATTTATATTGACCCAAACCCTAGTCGCTATTTAGATAATTATGGTATTGAAGTAGAGTATATAACTAAACCTGCAACTGAAGGTGTTGTTGAGGTTGTTAATGAATTAATATCTAATATAAATGGATAAGAAGGTGATTAAAGATAGGTTGAGAGAAGCTATTATATCTAAATTAGATGAATTTGAAAATAATATTAGAAATTATAATGGTATTTTAGGTACATTAATATGGGTTGATGACGAAAGTGGTGATAGGTTTTATCTTTTTGTTGGTTTTAGATAAAATCGGTAAGGCAAAATGAATGAAACTTACGAGATAGGTGGGTTACCATCTTTTTATGATAACCTTAAACAAACCTTTGACCCAATATTACCATTAGTTGCTGCTGATATTAAAAAAAATGAATAACTAAAATAAATTTGTTTTTTCTTAAAATAGTTAGTACCTTTGTAAGTATGATAGATTATATATATTTAATTAAATTTATTGGGGTGGCAATATCAGTTGCTTTAGCTGATGTTTGTTGGGTAAAGTATTTCCATGGTGTTGAGGATGGTAATCCTTTAAAGGCTGGATTATGGGCTGTTGGTTTAATAGTACTTGGTGCATTATCCATTGAAGGATATGTAAGCGATTCATCACTTATAATAGCAGCTGGGATTGGTGCTTTTATTGGTACCTATATTACAGTTGCACATAAAAATCACGTAAAAAATAAAAAAGGAAAAAAAATAAAAAATGAGTATACTAAAAATTGAAATAACAGAAAATCATTTAAAATTACTTAAACATTTAAAATGGAGTTTAAATGATAAAAAATTAATTGTTAATGTTTCTGATGAAGAAGACTCAACAATTTTTAATGAAAATAATTTATATGATGCCTGTGATATTATTCTTAATGGTGTTCCAATAGATTTTGACCCATTTAATACATCAGAAATAAAACAATATTCAACTGAAGAAAAAGCTGAATGGGATAAATTATATAGTGAACTACCTTTAGTATTATCGGTAATTTTACAAACACAAAGCTTCGAAACTGGTGTCTTTAAGTGTAAATATCATGACCAAGTTTGGAAAAAAATAAAATAACTTACTACTTATGACACCCGAATTCGTTCCATACGAACAAGCATTAGCTTTAAAGGAATTGGGTTTTAATGAAGGCTGTGCTGCTTATTACCAAGATAATCCTCATCATTCACTATATGGTGTTAATTTAAGTAATGAAACATATATTAGAGCAATTGAGGGGTGTGATATGAATACTTATGGTGCTGGTCAAATTTCGGCTCCATTATATCAACAAGCATTTAGATTTTTTAGAGAAAAACATAATTTAAAAGCTTGGGTTCAAGAACATACTAAAGGAAAATTCATTTATGAAATTAGACCACACGTATTATCAGATTACAGAAAAGGTGAAATTTATGTTTTTAAAAGTTATGAAAAAACAGAGCTTGCTTGTTTAAATAAATTAATCGAAATAACTAAAAATAAGTAATAAAAATAAATTATGGAATCAATATTATTTTCTATTTGTGGGAGACAAGAATTTGCGAATTCAATAATAAATGAAGCTAACTCTATTATAGCTAATACTAAGTTAACTATAGGGTCATGTAATACACAAAAATTCTCAGACGGTGAGTTATGTGTAGACTATAACGATTCGGTTAGGGGTAAGAGAGTTTATATATTATCAACACTTACAACTTCAGATGATATAATGAAACTTAATCTAGCAATAGATGCAGCTAAGAGAGCAGCAGCAAAAGAGATTATACCAATTCTTCCTTACTTTATGTATGCTAGAAGTGATAAAAAGGACCAAAGTCGTGGTCCTATTGGTGCCAAGATTATTGCTGAAATGATTGAAGAACGTGGGGCAACATCTTTAATTACTTATGATTTACATGCTGACCAAATACAAGGGTTTTTTAATATTCCAATTACACATATCGAAGGTAAAAATGTATTTGATGACTACATCAATTTTATTTGTTATGGTTCAGATAAACATAATGATAGCAATAATAGTAATGTTATTTTATGTGGACCAGATGCTGGTAGTGGTAAACGTGTTAAAAGAATGAAAGACCAATTACAAAAAAGATATGGTTTAAGTATCAATTATGTGATGTTGGATAAAACTAGAAAAGAAGCTAATGTTATTGATGATATGATTATAATTGGTGATGTTTCTGGTAAAGATGTTATTATATTAGATGATATGGTAGATACAGCTGGTACTTTATGTAAGGCAGCTGAAGTTATTATGTCTGCTGGTGCTAAATCAGTTCGTGCAGTGATTAGTCACGGTGTATTATCTGGACCAGCTATAGATAGAATCGATAAGTGTGTTTTAACTGAACTTGTTATTAGTGATTCATTACCATCTGTTAATAATGATAAAATTCATGTGATTAGTGTTGCTGAACAGATAGGTATGGCCATAGCTTCAATAAATAACGAATTAAGTTATGAAGTGTTAAAAAGCGGTAAAAATGAAAAGTAAAATTTTACTTATACATATTATCTTAAGTGTTATATTATTTAGTTGTAGAACTGAAAAACCAGCTTCTACTTATTGGAAAATGAAAAAAAGAACAAAAGCAGATTATCCTTTTAATTAAAAAAATATGGAGTTTAAATTAGATGAAAGCCAAGTAGAAAGATATGAAGCTTGGAGAAAAAAGATAGAAAAAAAGAATCCAATGTATTTTGGTGCTGCTGGTGGTGGATATTCGTTTATTTTCATACCAACAGGGTTAGGCGATATTGTGAAAGTAAGAAGAGATGATGGAGAAGAATTAGATTTAAGTGATATAGATAAATGGTAAAAAATAAATAATAAAAAAATGGAACTAAATAATGAAAACTGGGGTAGACTACTACAAATAGCTTTAATTCTTGGAATTGTCATTTTATCATATAATGATAAAGAAGGTTGGGGATGGCTTGTATTTTCTTTACTTATCACATTATAAATTTATTAAAAATATGGGACTAGCAACACGGATTAAAGAGTTTTATGAAGATAGAACTAAAGTTTTCCTAAATAGGAGAACAATAACAATAATTAGATTGGATGGTAAATCTTTCAGTAAGTTAACTAAACCATTGAATAAACCATTTGATGATGGGTTTAGTGATGATATGGACGCAACTGCTGTATATCTATGTGAAAACATACAAGGTGCAAAATTTGCTTATACTCAATCAGATGAGATATCTGTAGTATTAACCGATTTTGATACATTAGAATCAGATGCTTGGTTTGATTATAATGTACAAAAAATGGTAAGTGTTTCAGCTAGTCTTGCTACAGCTAAATTTAATCAATTAAGGATGTTTCGTGAACAAGGTAATCCAAATTACAAACTAGCTTGTTTTGATGCTAGAGTATTTCAGGTGCCTAACATTGATGAAATGTTTAATGCTATATTACAAAGACAACAAGATTGTACTCGTAATAGTATTAGTATGGCTGCAAGTGCACTATATTCTCACAAAGAATTAAATGGTAAAACTGGTAATGAAAAACAAGAATTGATATTTCAAAAGGGTATAAATTGGAATGATTATAAAACCAAATATAAACGTGGGAGTATCATTAAGAAACATTCATTTGAGGTAGATGGACCAAATGGTGAAACTGCTATAAGGAGTAAATGGATTCCCGTAGAAACACCTATTTTTACTGAAGATAAAGATTTTCTTTATAATTTAATACCGAAACCTTAAAATAAATTTGTTTGGTATTAAATTAAATAGTATATTTGCAAAAATAACGGTAGTGATAAAATAAATTAAAAAATGGTTTTTAAATATTTAAGTGAAAAGGATAAAAAATACATTAAAAAAGTTTACAAAGATAATACAATAAGTTGGGATGAGCGAATGGATTTATTAAAAGATAAGTATGGTGTTGCTGAAAGAACCATGAGAAGATGGTGTTCAGAAAGATTAGATTTATCAGAAAAAGAACCTATAGAATCAGAACAATATGAATTAGCTAAAGAAAGAGAATTTGATAAAACTAAAAAACGTTTTATCATTACTTGGGGTCAGAATAATACACCAGTACATAAAGGGTTTTATAATAATATAGAAGCTTATGCTAAACATATCAAAGCTAGTGTTCATATAATACTAGGAAGATATAAAAACCCTACATCTGTATTTGACGATGCTGAAGAGGAAATTTGGGTTCCAGAAGTTGAAAAATATATGGATGCTAATAGACATAACATCCATAAATACCTTTCAATATTAGGGGATGTTAAGATTCAACCCACAGCCATCAATCCAATGAGTGGTATGCAAGGTTTAACTGGTAATAACTCATGTATATTTGGAGCACCAAAAGTTCAAATGGAAACAATACCAGTGTTAGAAGGTAATATACCTAAGATGATGTTAACAACTGGTGCCGTTACTCAAAATAATTATACTGATTCTAAATCTGGTAAGTTGGGTGAATTTCACCATGTGCTTGGGTTTTGTATTGTTGAAATTAAAGACGATGAAACATTTTTCGTTAGACAAGTAACTGCTGATGATAAAACTGGTTCTTTCTCAGATTTGTATTATAGAGTTGAAAAAGGTAATGTATCTAGGATAGAAACTGTAGCTGCAACAATTCTTGGTGACCTTCATTTAGGACACCATGATGATAAAGTTTTAGATAATACTTTAAATATATTGTTAAAAAAATTAAAACCAGCGAATTTAGTTTTACATGATGTTTTTGATGGTCATTCAATAAGCCATCACGAAGCTAAAGATGTTTTTAAACTATATAAACGTGAAATGGATGGTACAAATTCAGTTAAACGTGAAGTTGACCAAATGTTAGCATGGTTAGAAAAAGTTAAAAACTATAATGTTACCGTGATTAGAAGTAATCATGATGATTTTATCGATAGATGGTTAATAAATACTGATTGGAAAAAGAATATAAAGAATGCTCTTGAATATATTGAGTTTTCACATGCTATTCTTAAGGGTAAAGCACCTAAAGGTATTATACCTTATATAATAGAACAACATTATCCTAAGATGAAAACATTAGATAGAACAACATCTTTTAATGTTAAAGGTTGGGAATTAGGACAACATGGTGATGTAGGTTCAAACGGAAGTCGTGGTTCATTACAACAATTCAGAAGATTAAATACTAAATGTGTTGTAGGCCATTATCATAGCCCAGGTAGAAAAGATGGAGCATTAGCTGTTGGTACATCAACTAAATTAAGGGTAGGTTATAATCTAGGCCCAAGTTCTTGGTTACAATCACATGTATTAATCCATAATGATGGAAAAGCGCAGCATATCAATTTCATCAACGGAGAATTCACTACATTTAAATAAAAATTTGTTTTAATAGAATTAAATTAGTACCTTTGTATTATGGCAAAAGAAATAGAACGTAAATTTTTACTGACAAATGATTTTTCATTCCCATTTGTTGGCTCCTCACTTATAAAGCAAGGATATATTTTCAGTGAAAAAGGTAAACAAATCAGAATAAGACTTTATAAAGATAAAGCTATTCTATGTTTAAAATATGGTTCTGGATTGGTCCGTGATGAATATGAGTATGAGGTACCATTTAAAGACGGTATTGAAATTTATAAAAAATGTACCACTACCTTAGAAAAATTCAGAAATACAAAAGTTATAGGTAAAGAACATTATGATTTTGATACTTACCCTAATGGTATTGAGATAGTTGAAGTTGAATTCAAAAGTGAGAACGATATGAATAAATGGGTAAAACCAAAATTTATTGGAAGGGAAATAACTGGTATGAAAAAATATTCTAATATTATTTTAGCAAAAGAAAACTTAAAATTTTAAAATATGTACAAAGTATGGATTACAGAGCTAGAGGCTCTTAAGAAACAATTAATAGCTAATAATAAACTTATTAGTGAGTTACCTAAAACAGCTAAAACTAGTAAGGTAATTAGAGCTAATAATAAACAAATAAAACTTTTAACTGAAGAATATTATATAAACTAATGGGTAAACAAGAATTATCATTCGAGGAGTTCATGGATATAGAATCCAAACTAGAGATTAGAATTGGAAAAATAGAAAATGCTGAACGTATACCAAAAAGTAATGGTCTTAAATTAACTGTTTCTTTTGGTAATGGTGAAATTAAAACATCATTTACTAATTTAGGTAAAACATTAGAACCTGAAGCTTTAATTGGTAAAATATGTCCTTTCATTATAAATCTTACACCTAGTGTTATTAAAGGTATTACCAGTGAAGTTATGATTATGGTTGCTACAGATAAAGAAGGTAATAATGAATTAGAAAATTATTCTATTGGTTCAAAATTATTTTAATATGATTGTAGAAAATGGTTTAGTTTTATATAGGAATGATTTGAATCTATGTAGAAGAAAATACGAAATAGAAGATATTACATTTTTGGATTTTAACATCCCAAGATACAAAATTAATATGGCACCAATAATTATTTTTATTGATGCTGATAAAAGAATAAAGTTTTTAAAAAATAGATATTAAAATGAGTAAAACAATTGCTTCTGGGATTTTTATCGTTAGAAAAGATAAAAAAATACTTATATGTCATCCAACTAACCATAAAAAGGACTTTTGGAGTATTCCAAAAGGGAAGGTCGATAAAGGGGAAACATTGCTTGATGCTGCTTTACGTGAAACATATGAAGAAACTAATATTAATTTGAAAAATAATTATAATTTTGCCATACATGTTTTACCATCGGTTAATTATAGTCATAACAAAAAAGTTATAAATTCATTTGTTTATCTTGAAAGTCAAGAATCAACAATGGATTGGTCTACAATAGAAATAAAATGTAATTCAAATGTTCCACTTGATAGAGGTGGTTTTCCTGAAATGGATGAATATCAATGGATTAACATAGAAGATGCTAAACCATTATTACATGAAACTCAAGCAGCTTCTATAGATAAAGTTTTAGAAATAAGTAAAGAATTAAGTTTATCATAGAATGACACTAGATTTACACGGCACTAAGCATGAAGATGTTCAAAAACTGTTAGATGATTTCATATATAAAAATATGAAACGTAATACTTCTAGAGTTTATGTTATCACTGGTAATTCACCTGAAATGAAATCAATAGTTACTAGGATAGGTAATGAACATGGATTAACAGCTGTTGAAAATATGTTCAATTCAGCTGAAGTTATAATTGACTTTGTTTAATCTTATTTATTTCAGTTTCAATATCTACATTATATGGTATTATAACCAAAAAGATATTTTTTTTAAGACAATAAGTAGCCTTTATTCTATCTCTTTCTTTTTGCCTCTCTAATGATTTTTCACCACCAAAAAAATCTATTTGAATATAATGTTGTCTCCCATGATACTCAATACAAATATCGTGGTCTGGCAAATAAAAATCAAATGGTAATGGCTTTATACTTCTACAATCCGCAAATCTTTTTTGTGGAATATACAATATATTATTTTCATTTAATAACGACCTAATTATTTTTTCACCTCTTGATTCAGAACATATAGGACAGCCTCTACCCTTTAAATGATTAGCTGGTGTTTGACAAAAAGTTCCATGTTCTTTTTTGGGGCATATAATTTCAATTTTAGTATGATTATTTATATATTTAACCATATCATAATTATAAATATTTTTGTGAATGATATTTGCTTTATTGATAAAAGTTTCTATTGTATCTTTTAAACGATTGGTTCTAACGGAAATACAACATTTTGGACACCCATCACCTCGTAAATGATTCCTAATCATTTGTTTAAATATACCATGTTCACCAATAGGGCACATAATTTCAATTTTATTGGTATTGTTAGTATAATCAAATGATGGATAGGTGTATTTATAATCATGCACTAAATTAGATTTTATAATTACATCTTCTGATGATGGTATATTATGACCACATTTTTTGCACCCACCACCACGCAAATGGTCTACTGGGGCTTGTTCAAATTCACCATGACCATTTATTGGGCATATAATTGTTGTTTTGATTAAAGAATGGGTGTAATCAAATTTAGAATAATCATATTTATTATTATGTACTAAATTAGCTTTAATTATGGCTTCTTTTTTTGTTAGTTTTCTAGGCATTTATTAGTTAATTTTTATTATATTTCTTGTTTTTCCTATAAATATATAATATTATAAAATTAAACTTGATTATGAAATAAATAATTAGTACCTTTGTAAAATATATTAAACAATTAACTATAGAATTAAAGTTATGATAATTAATAGAAAATTAAGAAGAGACGTTTTAATACTTGAAGGTGTTGAAAAAGTTAGATGGTTCGAAACCATACAAAGTGGACATATATTATGTGATATACCAACTTATATAGAGACGGAAATAACTAACCAAGAAGATTTAGATAATATAGAATCGGAATATGAGTATTCTTTAGTTAAAACTATGTTACCTCAAAAACCAGTGTTATGAAAAAAACACAAAGAATAGATTTGGGTGAGTATATTATCCTTATTGAATATGATAAAAGTAATGGTTCATTAGATGTAACAGTATTAGATGAATTAGAAGATATTATTGATATTGTAAGTATAAACAATGATGATAATGATAAAATAGATTTAAATTTAAATTGATGGGTATAGAAATACAACCTCCTAATAGTTTAGCCTTATTACCAAATCAGAAAACAATATTCCTTGGCGGCTCAATTGGGGTCGAAAAACCAGCTGAAGAATGGCAGAGAAGACTTATAAATGAATTAAAGGATATGCCATATACCTTTTTAAACCCACGTAGATATGATTGGGATTCCAGTTGGAGACAATCAATAAATGATGAAAATTTTTTCACACAAGTATCTTGGGAGTTAGAAGGATTAGAAATAGCTGATATTATAGTTATGTATTTTGACCCAAACACTACATCACCAATATCTTTATTAGAACTTGGATTACACGCTAAAAGTAAAAAAATGATTGTATGTTGTCCAGAAGGTTTTTGGAGAAAAGGTAATGTTGATATTGTTTGTAAAACTTATAAAGTTCACCAAGTAGATACATTAGATGATATAATAAACTATTTGAAAAGATAATAATATTTATAATTGATGAAGAAAACCAAAAAACAACACTTAATTAACCAAGAAATCAGAGCAACAGAAGTTAGAGTAACTGATGAAGGTATAATGCAATTACAAGATGCTCTAAGACTAGCTGAATCAAAATTTATGGATTTAGTTATGATGAATGATAAATCTTTACCCCCAGTAGTTAAGATAATGAACTACGAGAAATTTTTATATGAGTTAGGTAAAAAAGCTAAAAACAAATCTCCTGAAGTAAAAGAAATAAAAATAGGGCCAAATACATCTGAAAATGATTTGGATTATCGTTCTAAACATATGATAGAATTCCTACAGAAGGGTCACAAAGTTAAAATTTCTCTTCAATTTAAAGGACGTGAAATGACCCATATTGATAAAGGTAAAGCGTTGATGCTTAAACTAATTGTATCTGTTGAAGAATATGGAATTGCTGAATCATTACCAACCATGGAGGGGAAAAAAATGTTCTGCTTGTTGAAGCCAAAACCAAAAAAATAATTAATTGGAAACATTAGTTATAGATTATCTAAAAAGACATTATACCATATCATTACATCCAGAAAAAAATTATGATGTTTTTTCTTCTGAAATAAAAAATTATTTTTATGTAGTTAAATCACATGATAATATTATTTATTGGAATGATTTATCAAAAGAATTAGTAACTATTTTTGGTATTAATGAAGAATTAGCAAAATTTTGTGTTGGTAAATGGGCTTACGAAAATAAATGTGATTTATTAGTATATTTTAATTGTAGTCCATTATTTCCTTCATTTGATACCGCTTTTGCAAGAACAATAGCATTTGATTTAGTACCAGTACAACCATTATCTGAACCAAACCTATCACTCCATTATTTAGATTTTAAGTATGAAGAAGTATGGTACCTTAAACTAAAAAATAAATTTATAAAGTTTTATTTTGAAATTAAAGAAAAAATTAGTACCTTTGTAAAAAAGTTATATGATGAAAGAAATAATTAAAGAGGGTTTGGATAAACTAAAGATAAATAAATTGGCCGTTTGGGATTTCGATGGGACATTGATTAATACTGAATTACCAGAAGATGGTAAACGAATTTACAAAGAAAAAACTGGGAAAGATTGGCAATATATTGGCTGGTGGTCAAAAAAAGAAAGTTTAGATATGACAATCTTTGACATGCCAGTTATTAAACAAACAATAGATTCATATAAAATAGAAAAGGCTAACCCAAACACATTAAATGTAATGATGACTGGTCGAATGGTAAAGTTATCAAATGAAGTTGAAGCTATATTAAGTGCTAAAGGATTATCATTTGATAAATATATCTATAACATGGGTGGTAGTACACTAGACTCCAAAATTAATTCACTTGATAAACTATTATTAGAATACCCTAACGTCACAGATATATTAGTAACTGATGACCGTCAGGAGCATATACCAACATTCGAGGCTTGGTGTAAACAAAAACTTGAAGAAGGTAGGATATCTACCTATAAAATAGATGTAATACCATCTGGACATCACTAATTATAGTTTTATGAATCATAATGAAAGGTTAACAGATATAATTAAAAAGAAAGAATTCAAATGTTTTTGGGTTTGTTATCATTATCTTATAGATGCTGGGTATGAATCAATGGATGCATTTGGTTATTCTTTAAAAGAATTTGGTGAGGATAAAATTTTTACTAATGTAGCGTTTATTAGAATTGATATAGGTGATATATATAGAACTTTAACATATGGTGAAAAAGTTGAACCTTTATTAATAATAGGATTAATTAATGAAACTAATTCTCATTTAAGTGGACTATATAAGATATATTTAAAAAAGTTATCTGAAAATA
>Ga0315284_10011680_pt1 | contig 12516 bp, 14 predicted proteins | sample YL17G09_16_MG_FD_203696 | JGI IMG/M metagenome (GOLD analysis project Ga0315284, IMG submission 203696) | Sediment microbial communities from Yellowstone Lake, YNP, Wyoming, USA - YL17G09_16 | ecosystem: Environmental > Aquatic > Freshwater > Lake > Sediment | place: USA: Wyoming | collected... | reverse complement strand
CTTGTCGGCCCTGAATCTCTCGATGATCTTTCCGATTTCGGGGTCGGCCTTCTTTACTTCTTCCATGTCTTCATCGATGAGTATGTTTATCTCTGTATCGAATTTGTTCACAAGGCCGTCCCATCTCTCTTTAATCTTCCTGCTGGTCATGGTCTTTACTCCGGTGGCGATGGCTATCACTTCGGCAAGAGGTATTATGTGGACGTATCGGGGTCGATGTTCTGGATGATGGGGCACGTCCCACGACGCGAGCTCGTTTATCCTGTCCACGACGCCTTTCTTTATGGTTCCTCCGCCGCATTCAGGGCAGCGCCACTTTAATCGCACCGCGTCCTCGAGCCTGAAGCGGATGAAGCATCTGCTGCACGCAGTGAGGTGGTATTTCCCTTCCCTGGGATCGAGGCCGACGTTTAAGGAAAATTTTCTGCCGTTCTTCCTCTCGATCGCGTCGGTGATCTCTTTAAAAGAAGGCCCGTCCATGAGTATCCTGTTGAATTCCCTTCCAAGACGCTGTGGCCAGGGGCTGTGTGTGTCTGAATTAGACATAAAGGTTATGTCCTGTAATTCGGCGATCCGGTCGGCCATGTTTGTGTCTGCTGAAAGCCCGAGCTCCATGAATTTCACATACTTTGTATTGCTTCCATAGCATGCCTTAAGGGAATCGTATTCCTTGTATAACGCGGTCCATGGAGTGAATGCGTGAGACGGCCCTACAAGGGCATCGACTTCTCTCGCATGGTCTACTATCTGTTCTCCAGAAAGCTTTATGTGCGGGCGGCCCTCTCTCTCCATGTCCGATGAATGCTTCTTAAGCCTTTCAGACAGGTCTTCCGCCGCGGAAATTGCCGGGAAGAGGATGATGTGATGCACTCTGTGCTCGTCTTCCACTTCCGTCGTGATCATGAACTTGGTCTCTGACTCTGTTGTGGAGTAAATCCCTTCATCCTCCTGTTTCAGGCTTTGCTTTATGTGATTCATCCACGGAAGGCATAAGGCGTCTCCGGTACCTACGACATCTAAGCCCTTCAGCGCTGCCTGTTTTGCTATCACCGGGAGTTCCATTTCCTGCGATACGCTCTTAGAGTATTTGGAGTGTATGTGGAAGTCTACGTCGTATTCCCTCATTTTTTAGCCCTCGTGCATTAAGTATTTGGATTAGGATTCAATATTTAACTCATGTATTCCCTAATTATTTTACCCAAATCGGATAATAAAATAAACGGGGTTGATGTAAAATGAAGATATGTCAAAGTTGTGGGATGGATATGCGGAAATATCAAGAGTTCGGCGGCGGAGACATGAGCAACAACTACTGCGTACACTGTACGGACGCTAAAGGCAATCTGCGGTCCGTGGAAGAGGTTAAAGAGAAGATGACGAAATACTACCTCAAATCCGGCATGTGCGCGGAAGAAGCAGAGAGAAGAGCCAAACTGGCGATGTCTGAAGCGCCTGCCTGGAGGAAGAAATAGGGTTTATTTCCTTCCTTTATATTTTTCTGTGAAATCGTTTTATCTGATATAGCTGGGCGTCTCGTCCAAAAATTCCTGCTGCCTCTCAATAGCCTTTTTCTGGTCCGAGAGCATCTTGCCCATCTTGGTCATCTGGTCTTCGGTATCCCTGGCCTTTTTGGCAAGCTCCGTCATATCGAGTTCTATGCTGAGTATCCGTGTAAGGACTTTCAGGACTGCTTCGGCGGATTTTGCATCTATTATCTGGCCGTGCGTCTCTCCCATGAGGCATGCGGCCGGGATGTTCTTCATCATGCTTAGACCTACGATAAGCCCGGCTGCGCCGAATATCGCGCCCCCGCCCCGGAAGATTACGCCGTATTTCTTCAATTCCTCAACCTGTTCTTTCGTCGTTGCCGCGCCGAAGACTTTGGGGTGTTTCACTATCTCGCCTGTTCCAAGGCCTCCCAGGGTGAATATCCTCTTAAGGCCGAATTTCTGCGCCACCTCTATGGCTTTTTCCGATAGCTGGTATTGGCTGTCAGGGGTTATGCCCTGGAAATCGCCTATCAACAGTATGATGTCGCTCTTCTTGCCTTTCCAGTAGAATAATTCGTTGTTTACGAGCTTCACTATGCCGTCCGCTCCGATGGATACCTGCGGCGGGAGATAGGGCGAGTACAGTTCTGCGAACTTCTTGGCTTTGAGTTCGTCGAGCATGTGGTCTGCCACAAGCTTCCCGACAAGCCCTATGCCCGGAAGACCTTCTATCAGGACTGCATTCTTCAAGTCGGGTTTTTCCAAGATCTTTACCTCCACTGCTTCCATTTTTTTATTATATTAAATACTTTATGTGCCGGTGCTAAAAAATCGTTTACTTAATCCTTTACCTGCTTTTTTGCCATGATAATCCCTGCCAGCGCGCCTGCGGAGTCGGCGAGGAGGTCTTTTACGTCGCATATCCTGTATGGGACGAAGTATTGATGTATCTCGTCCGTCGCTGCGTAGAGGACTGCTATGAGGAATGCAAGGTATGCCGCATCCTTTCTTGTCTTCTCAAGGCTTCTGAATCCGCCAAGAAGCAGCATCCCGAATATTATGTATTCTATTGCGTGCTCCGTCGTTGTCAAAAGCTCGTGCCCGACGCTGTCGGTTACCTCGACGGGCTGGGGTGTGTGAGACATCGAAGACAAGGAGAATATCAGAACCGCGTATGCTATTACCAGCGTCCAGGCGGCTTTGGGTCTTTTTTCCAGCCAGGTTATGACTCTGTTCATCCTTTCAGAGCCGCGGGGCATATTCTTTGAGTATGTTTTCGACAGAATATGAAACGTCTTCTACGATGTTCTTTGCCGCGCGTCTTATCGCCTCAATCTGGTCTTCGTGCATTATGACGTTGAAGTTGTAGCCCTGCGTTATCGATAGTTTGCCGTTGATGGAGCCTATCCGCAGGCCTGATGCGTCGGCAAAGCTTCCCTCTTTCTGCCCGGTTGCATAGTTTTCGAAGACCTGCCAGGGTATTACGGCTTTTTTGCCTAGGTCCTGGCGGTAGATTATCAAAGAAGAGATCTTTTTCTCAAGGTTTTCGGTGTATTCGAAGTCTAGTTCGACTTCGTATGTTGTCTCCCAGTTATTGTATCCTTTTGTAAATCTGAGGACGTTCATCTTTTGGATGCGAGTTCGACATCTTCAGCAGTCACGGTCTTCCTTCCTGCGTGCTTGGACAAAACGACGGCTTCAGCCGTCAGCTTCTCTATCAGTTTCTGCGCTTTTGCCGAGGCAGCCTCTACTGCGTCGTTTGATATCCGTTCGGCGCCTGCGGACCTCATGATCCGTTCAACCGTAGCAAGGGGTAATCCAGTCATAGTAATCAACCACCCGGAATTGTCGGGTTAATATTATTATGTTCAGAGTATAAAAACTACGGATAATGTGCCGAAGCAAGTGTGTTTTTATTATGCCCTATTTTTTAATGGCATCTATTATTTCCCTAATCTTGCCTGCATCTTTCTCGCTTACCGTGCCGTTCACTATCGCGTCGGCTCCGGCGTTTGTTTTTTCTCTTGCGCATCTTCCATCTCTTATTCCTCCGCCTACGATGATCGGCACGCTGACGACTTTTCTCACCGCGGATATCATTTCGTTAGGTATGGGTCTTTCCGCGCCGGACCCGGCTTCGAGGTAGATGCATTCCATGTTCAAGTATTCCGCCGTCAGCGCGTAATTTACGGCCTTTTCTACGTCGCCGCCGGTTATGCGGTCGAGGCTTGCCGCTTTCTCTACTGTCGTGGGTTTAGCGCTCATGCTCACAACCATGTATCCCATAGAGATCGGCTTTATCTTGTTCTCTTTTATGACCGGCACGCCTTTGAGCTGTTCTCCCAGGAGGAATCTTCTGTCAAGGGAGTTTAGAAGCATCATGAAGAATACGTAGTCGGCATTGCCGCTGACCGCCTCGGCGCAGTTGGGGAAGAGTATCGTGGGAAGGCCTGAGCGATCCTTTATCTCCTTTACGGTCTCATAGACAAGGCTCCTGTCTCTGACCGTAGAACCGCCGACCATGATCGCATCAGTCCCGTAATCTCCCGACTTTTCTGCCCGCCTCCCGGCTTCCTTGGGCGTCTGGTTCTCAGGGTCTATTAGCGTGAAATGCAGCTTCTTTTCTTTTTTAAGCAGTTCTTTTAGAAGATTCATCGTATCATTCATCAAACGACATCTCTATCCTGTCAGGCGAAAGCGAGGATATGAGTCTTTCGATCTCTTTCAAGTCCATGCGGAGCTTTTTCTTGTCGTTCCTGTTTATCTTTATCCTCCTCAAGGTTGTTCCGTCAGGCATGTAGACCTTGTTTATGGACGTGATCTGGGCCGGCGCCACGAAATCGTATATCGTGCTCTGCAAGTTCTCGGTACCGATGGCCCGGACCTTTTTCCCAAGCCTTTTGGAGAGCATCCTGATGTTGTCGCCGCCCTTGCCTATGATCTTTCCGATGCTTTCTTTTTTTGTGAGTATGATTATGAAGTCTCCGGTGTCGATCGCTCTTTCGAATCCCACGTCTTCCAGCCCGACCTCGTAAAGTATCTTTGCGAGTTCCACGTCGGTTTCGGAGATTTGTCCCTTCTCGAGGCGTGACTCGCAGGCTGTGCATAATATGCCTGTCTTGGCGCATATAGTGCATATGGGTATTTCCATGGTATGGTGCGTCCCTGAGAGTAGGGTCTTTTTAAGAATTCAGAACCTATCAAGATAAATAAAGAAAGATAGAGAAGAAGCCTTATTTGTTTAAAACTTCTCTTCCCGCATGTCCTTGTCCCTTATCAAAGGGACGAACAGGTAATACTTGCTTTCCCCCTTAAGTTCTTCAACGATCTTGTCTGCAAGGATCTTTATCGGGTCCGGGATGTTCTTAACCCTTGCAGTCATGTCTGCGAAGTCTTTGAAGGGCGCTGCCTCTCTCTCCCTTATTATGTCGTCCCGATGCCTCTTGCCTATCCTCGGCAGGACTTCGAGCTTGTGCTGCCTCGTGCTTATAGTGCCAGCCGTATTGTAGAAGTTTATAAATGTTTTCTCCTCTTCTTTTATGATTTTTTCAAGGACTATCGGGAGCTCGGACTTGGCCGTGGGGGTAAGCCAGTCGTATTTTATCCGTCTCTCGATATGGTCTACCCGGTCCCGCGTGCCTTCGCCGATGTATATGCGTTCCCCGAACTCGAATTCCAAACCCCCTCTTGGAACGATCTCCAGGATTGAGAAATATTTCTCTCCTATGGCCTGTGCTATGGGCTTCCTCTTGTGCGGCGGGACATCGGATTTGCCTCGTGGCAGATAGTCCAGAACTCTCACATAGTCGTCTTTTCTCATTTAAACCAACCCCCTTATTTATTTAAAATACAGAAAAATCACCGGTACTGTGCTACGATGTCAAGGACCTTCTTGATTTCTTCTTCGCTGTACTTGAATCTCTCTTTTGCGAATATCGCCCTTACATCGTCCACGGTCTCAGGCAGTAGATCGGATATCTTTATGAGCTGGTCTTCGTTTAGCGTAAGGCCCGTGGCTTTTATGCCCTCTATTAGTTTGTTTGCGTCCTTTGGGCTGAGCTTTGCAGCCTTGCTGGCATGGTCAAGAGCCCTCTTCTGTTCGTAGTATAGCTCTTTTTCTTCGTCGCCGTAATCTTTTTTCTTGTCTTTGAGGATGCTCTTGACTTCTGCAAGAGAGACGCTTCTTTCTTTGATTATGTTCATTTTAGGTATTTTTTTTGCCCCCAGCTTATGTCAAAGCCTTTAAATGCTCCGGGTTCACGAGGATGTTTTTCTCTTTTCCGCCATCAGTTATCTTAACGTAGTAACACCTTCCCTGCTTTCCTATCACTACTCCGCTCCTTCCCTGAAACCTTGGATGCGGTATGTTCTGGAAGCTGGGGTCTATTGCGATAGAGACGCGGTCGGATTCGTTAAAGTCTTTCATGAATCTTTTGATATGCACCTTGCCTCTTTCTCTTGCCTCAACCCTGAAAGTCCGGGTCCTCCTTCTATAGCCTTTTGATCCTTTCATCTTTACGGTAAATGGGATAGAACTGTGGATAAAGAGTATTATTAATAGAATTTCACGCTTAAAATATGCTGCAACCTATTTCACGATGGAGATAGTCATCTCGCTTCCCTCGATGTCCCATTTCTTCTCAAAATGCCCTGCAGAGCATTTTCCGAGGGTTATACGGCTCCGGGTCTCCTTCTCTATTGCCGGCTTATTGTCTGAGACGTGTTTCCTGAATTCTTGATCGCATTCTATGTAAGAGTCCACGACTGCGAGTTCCTGTAGTTTCATGGTCTTCCTCATGTCCTGTATCCTCCTTATGACTTCTCTTGCCATGGACTCGGACAGGAGGTGCGGGTCCGTCTTGGAGTCTATGTAGACCATGCCGCTTGAGAATTCCTGCGCCACCAGGTCTTCAGGCATTTTGGTTTCGAATAAGAGCTCGGATGCTTCCAGGACCAGGTTGTCTATCCTGTATTTTCCTGTCCTGTCCACTTCCTCCTTGACCTTCATCGCATCAACCGTCTTCAGGTGCTGTATTATCCTGCCGGCGTCTTTCTTGTATTTTGGGCCGACCGTTGCAAGGTTGGGCTTTACCACAAGTCCGGCCTTCACGTCTTTTAGTTCCAGGCTTTTGGCATTGCATGATTTGAGTATTATCTGCTCAAAAGGTCGCAGATCAAAGTCTTCCTTGAGAGCTATCATTATCCTCGAGATAGGCCAGCGCAATTTTATCCCTGCCATCTGACGGGCGGCGTTCACGCACTCCACCATCTGCTGGACGGTGGCCATGTTCTTCTCCAGATCCTTATCTATCCGGCTTACGTCTGTCATGGGCCATTTCCGGAGATGGACGCTTCTTTCCCCGGTCAGCTTCATGTACATGTACTCTGAGTAGTGCGGCGTTACGGGAGCCATCAAAAGAGAAAGGCCGGTAAGTATCTCATGCATCGTATAATGAACCGACATCTTTCTAGGGTCCTCCCCTTCAATCCACACCCGGTCCCGTATAAGCTTAACGTACCATCTCGACAATTCAAGTATGAAATCGTTTATGGGCCTGCAGAACTCATGCGGATGGAGGCTTTCAGCGGCAGCGGTCGCATCTTTTACAAGAGAGTTGTATCTTGAGAGGATCCATTTATCCTCGGCCGCAAGCTCTATTTTATATTTTCTTCCCGGGTCGTAGTTGTCAAGCTTCATGTACGTATCGGCGAAAGAATAAACGTTCCAGAGGATGTTGAGCGTCCTCTCCACCGCAACGAGGCCCTCCCATGAAAAACACAGGTCGTCCCACGGAACGTTCGCAGACAGCACGTAAAATCTGAAGACGTCTGCCCCATGCTTGTCCATGACATCCATCGGATCTACGACGTTGCCCAGGGACTTAGACATCTTCCTGCCTTCGGCGTCAAGAGTGAAGCCGTGGTAGAGGACTCTTTTGTAGGGGGCTGTATCGAATGCTATAGTCCCCATAACCAGCAGCGAGTAAAACCATCCCCTCGTCTGATCGCTTCCCTCGGTTATGAAGTCGGCAGGAAACAATTTATCGAATTTTTCCGTTTCGTGCGGGTAGAGGAGGTTAGCCCAGGATGCGGAACCGGAGTCGATCCATACGTCGAGTACGTCTTTTACCCTGTGCATCTCTTTACCGCACTTGCATTTCAGGTGTACTTTGTCGATGAAAGGCCTGTGCAGGTCCAGCGAATCAGTGTCAAGCTCGTGCGCCGACTTATCGGAAAGCTCCTTTATCGAGCCTATTACCTCCATATTCCCGCACTCGCACCTCCAGACAGGGAGCGGAGTATTCCAGTACCTCTGCCTTGAAATACACCAGTCCTTTGCATTCAATAACCAGTTCTCGAAACGCCCTGAACCGATCCAATCCGGCACCCAGTCCACGCCTTTATTGTTTTCCAAAAGCCGGTCTCGTATCTTGGAGATGGCAAGGAACCACTGCTTCGTCGACCTGAGGATTAGGGGAGTCTTGCATCTCCAACAGTGCGGGTAACGGTGCGATATCGTTTCTTCCCACAGGAGTCTTCCGGCCTTTTCGAGGTCTTTGATGATTATCTGGTTGGCATCCCTGATATAGATGCCTTTATACGGTTCCGCGGTTAGCCTGCCTGCTTCATCAACCGGCGAAGGCGCGCCGAGGTTGTATTTTTTCCCGATCCTGAAGTCTTCTTCGCCGTGGCCTGGCGCGATGTGCACGCAGCCTGTACCGTCTTCAAGCGTTACGGCTTCGGGTGCAAGGACCACCTTGTGCTTTATCTCTTTCTGTATTGGCATGTCCAGGATAGGCATGTACTCCCTGCCTTCCAGCATGCTTCCCTTAAATTCTTCAACGACCTGATAGCCTTTCTTCAGGACAACAGGAAGCCTTTCCTTGACCAGGATGAGAACGTCATTTGCGTACTTTACCCTGACGTAATTGAAATTAGGGTTTACTGCAATAGCCGTGTTAGCCGGAAGCGTCCAGGGCGTAGTAGTCCATACAAGGATGTACTCGTCGTCCTTGCCTTTAACCCTGGCCTTGACATATATCGAATGGTCAGTCACTTCCTTGTATTCGTCCCTTACCTCGTAGCCGGCGACTGCAGTCTCGCATCTAGGACACCAGTGGATGACCTGCTTGTCCTCAAACAAAAGGTCTTTCTCATAAGCCTTCTTTATCCCAAACCACACGCTCTCCATATATTTCCTGTCCAGAGTCTGGTACGGGTCATCCCAGTCAAGCCATGCTCCAAGACGACTGAGCTGGACAGTCATACTATTCATGTTCTTGATGGCGAACTTCTTGCATTCGCCGATGAAGTTTTCGATGCCGTACTCCTCTATGTCCTTCTTCGTCCTGGTCTTCAGAACCGTCTCTTCGACCTTGACCTCAATAGGAAGGCCGTGCATGTCCCAGCCAGCCCGCCTGAAGACGTCAAAACCCTGCATGGTCTTATAACGCAGCACCCAGTCCTTGATCGTCGTGTTCCAGGCATGGCCGACGTGCGCATGGCCGCTGGTGAACGGAGGGCCCTGGCAGAAATAGAACTTCTGGCCGCCTCTCCGGGACTCGACGACTACGTTATAGATGTCATTTGCCTTCCAGTAATCCTGGATTTCTTTCTCGATCTTGGGCAGATTTACTTGAGCCATTTCGAATGATAAACGTAAAGTATATTAACGAACAAGGGGTTAAATTTCAGGTCGTACATCAAGGCCTAAAGGCCGGAAAATACGCTGATAGTTGTATACCTAGGAGAAAAAGGCGAGGCCGAAGAATATTGTTGCAGAATAACGTATACGGTTGCCAAGGGTGAGGGCGGAGATAGAATGGCTGTGAATGTTGTTATAAATGAGGCGCAGTCAAATACAAAACGACAAATATCCGAGGAATCAGGCCTTCGAGTCTTTCATTGATTTTATAATCCCAGAGGCGATGAAATACAATTTTATTAAGCCGTAATTGAACAAGAAGATTCCTGCCAAGAAGCAGACGGCGCCGACGAAGACCATAATTGGGTAATGTGGAAAAGGAATGTTAATAAATTCAAGGGGCGTATTTTGGACGAGGTCAGGAATAGAAAGCGCAGATAATTTAAACAAAAACAAAAGAGCAGCTATAATAAAACGCTGCGAAGATTCCATTAATTCGACCTTTCTTTTTTCGTCTTTTGCAAGAAATGTTAATCCTGCTATAGTAACAGAAGTTTGAATCAGGGTAAACGTAAAATTAAATTCAAATTCTGCACCGGAGACTGCTCGGGTATAGCCCATAAAACCTATTGTGATAAAGGATGCCAAAAGGATGGCGGTGCGATTGTCCTTCAAGTACTTCAGGATTTTCATGATCTTGTCCTTCCAGTACTTCCAGTACTGCTGGATTTTCCTGATCTTGCCCTTCCAGTACTGCTGGATTTCCTTTTCTATTTCGGGCAGGTTGAGTTGGGCCATTTCGAATAACAAAAAGTAAAGTATATTAAAGAATAGGGGGTTAAATTTCGGTCTTATACCACAAAACAGGCAGATTTTAGGAATTCAGTCCCTAGGGGATTATCTGCCTGTTTTGAGCAAAACTCCAGCATTAGCCGGAGTTTTATTCAAGCAGCCATTTCCACATTGGCAGGTATCTTATTTTTTTATCGTCTATGGTTTCTTGTGCTTCGTAGTTCCACGTTATGACCAGGAGATCATTGCAGTGGAGCTTTTCGCTCGCTTTTGCGAGGGCGTCTATCTCCCGTTCTTTTATCTCTTCTTTGTCGTTTGCGTACGTCACTTGGATCAATTGCGTTATTTTCTTTCCCTTCTTTATTGCGTAGTCGACCTCTTTTTGGGTCGCATCTTTCCAGTAATAGATCTCCAAGGGGTTTTCGGCGGTTTTTCTCCTTGAAAGTTCGAGATAGACTGCGTTTTCCATCACTCTGCCGGTATTTTCCGAGTAGCCGGATCCTACTGATGCTGCAAGTCCTGTGTCGATGCAGTATATCTTTTTTGGGGCTATGAACTGCTGCTTTAGCTTGTAGTCGAATTTTTCGACCGGAAATATCAGAAAGGCATCTTCAAGAAAGCCGACCCATTTAGAAACCGTGGAGACGTTTTTTATGTCGAAAGTCCTTGCAAGGCGGCTGTAGGTATGTTCTTGGGCGACGTTAGTTATGAGATATCGTGAGAGCTTCTTTAGTTCGTCGGTCTTCGTTATTTTGTGCCTGAGCAGTATGTCTTTTGTGATTATGTCATCGTATATCCTCGCAACGATGGCTTTTCCGAATTTGAACGTTTCCGGGAATCCTCCAGTATCAAGGTATTCTTTTAGGAGGTTTAGGAGTTCAGCCGACTCTTTTGTCGTGTATGCTTTCTTCAAGGCAAAACCTTTTTTTTGCAGAAATTCCCGGTAAGAAAACGGGAACAGGCGAAAGTCAAGGTATCTTCCGGTGAGGTGGGTTGCAAGTTCCCCGGAAAGAAGGTTGGAGTTGCTCCCGGTCAGTATCACTCTTTTCGTTCTTCTAAGCCTGTTTGCGAACAGTTCCCAATGCTCCACGTTCTGCACTTCGTCGAGGATCACGTATTCAACGTCTTCATACAATTCGTAGAATGATTCAAGCAGCCGGTTTAGATCTTCGGCTTTAAGGCCTGCGAGCCGTTCATCGTCGAAGTTTACGTAGCCTGCGCTCTTACCTTTGGAAAGCATATAAGAAAAGATTGATTTTCCGCATCTGCGCACTCCGGTAACTACCAGGATGTTGGGAAAAGCCAGGTATTTTGCAGCCTCTGCAAGCCCCTCCCTTTCTACAAGGCCCTCCAGACGATCAATGGATTCGAGCTCTTCTCTCTGCTCCCGGATGATAACTTTAAAATCCATATAATATAAATAGAAAGCTTTAATAAAAAGCTTTACATTGTGAATGCAAAGCTTTGATTACGGGGTTTGTAGCGCTCCGAAGTATTAATGATTATCGGCAGAAATAGAACTTCTTTCCCCCCCTTGTGGGCTTCGATGACTATGTTATAGATGTCGTGCTCTTTCCAGTAGTCTTTGACTTCTTTTTCTATCTCGCGCAGGTTGAGTTGAGTCATTGTGCCTCTAAAAGATGACTATAATTAAAACATAGAGCATAGAGGATTAAATTTAGGTTAAAGGGCATCTACACAGTTTCGTGTGTGTTTTTTTCTTTATTTGTCCAGGTGCTTAATACTTTAACCAGAATGGAACTACCCTGGACTGAGAAATATCGGCCTGTCAAATTGAATGAGATGGTCGGTCAGGAGGCGATCGTAGAACGTCTTGAGGCGTATGTTAAGGCGAGGTCTATGCCTCATCTATTGTTTGCCGGGCCTGCCGGCAGCGGTAAAACGACCGCGACATTGTGTCTTGCCCGCGAATTATTCGGTGGCGACCTCTCGCACGACTTCCTCGAACTCAACGCTTCAGACGAGCGCGGAATAGACGTTGTCCGGACAAAGATCCGCGACTTCGCCCGCACCCGTCCCATCACCGGCGAGTTCAAGATCATCTTCTTGGACGAGGCCGATGCGCTTACGAACGATGCCCAGAACGCTCTGCGCAGGACTATGGAGAATTATACGAGAACGTGCCGTTTCATCCTGAGCTGTAATTATTCGTCAAAGATCATCGAGCCCATACAGTCGCGTTGTTCTGTTTTCAGGTTCAAGAGGCTTTCTCGCGAGGCGGTGAAGAAGCGGCTGAAGCATATTTTGGAGCATGAGAAGGTCGCTTTTGACGAGTCAGGGCTTGAAGCGATCGCATACATCGCCGAGGGAGACATAAGGCATGCAGTCAACGTTCTCCAGTCTGCCGCGACCCTTGGAAAGGTTGATGAAAAAAATGTTTACTCTACCTCGTCGAGCGCTAGGCCTGATGATATAAAGAGCGTGATAGAGCTTTCCTATACTGGTAAATTCCTTGATGCGAGGAATCTGATCGACCGGCTTATGACCTCCTATGGCATGTCCGGGGAGGATATTCTTTTGCAGATGAACCGCGAGGTGATGAATCTTACCCTTCCTGACGAGGTCAAG
>Ga0315284_10011679_pt1 | contig 12516 bp, 14 predicted proteins | sample YL17G09_16_MG_FD_203696 | JGI IMG/M metagenome (GOLD analysis project Ga0315284, IMG submission 203696) | Sediment microbial communities from Yellowstone Lake, YNP, Wyoming, USA - YL17G09_16 | ecosystem: Environmental > Aquatic > Freshwater > Lake > Sediment | place: USA: Wyoming | collected... | reverse complement strand
ACTGTTCCTGATAGTGCGGATTGGGCGTTTGGTACTGGGGACTTTTCTATAGACTTCTGGATTAGAATGACAGCACAGCTAAGCACGGCGCTTGCTGCGCAGTGGTACAATGCAGATAATTATTGGTATTTAGGATACACGGCCGGTACGGATAAGATAAGATTTATGTGTTACTACAATCCTCCTAATGCTTCTGCTGGAGATTATCAGACAACAAATGCAGTGGGGTTTGTAGCTAATACTTGGTATCACATAGCGTTTGTAAGAAATGGTGCAACTGCTTTACTATTCATAAATGGAGTATCTCAACCTCTAACTGAAACCACTGCTTTTGGGGACTTGTTAGATATAAGTGGTAATTTAAGTATAGGGTCAAGTGCTGGTTATGTCGCAGGCTACATAGACGAACTCCGTATCTCCAAGGGCATAGCCCGTTGGACATACGACTTCCAACCCCCAACAGTGCCCTATGACCTCACCGTAGAACCTCCGGCAACCCAACTCGACTTCGCAGGCCTGAACGGCAATGTGGACGAAGAGTATAAAATCCTATGTAAATTTGTCAGTGGTGCTGCAAGCATTACCTGTAGCCTAAGGCTGAACAATGACGCTGCTACTAACTACGGCTCCCAACTATTATCCGGCAACAACACCGTCCTGTCGGCTCCCCGTGCAACGAGTACGGGTCTAAAGCTTGCCTCTGTGGGCAATGCTAAGCATCAAGCCCTGAGTGACATAAGTTTATATGCCAGATCCGGGTATGCAAGAACCAGTATATCCAGTGTACAAGGCGACATAAGCGGAACGGTAGTCACCAACACCGATCTATGGGGGCAGTCCTGGAACAACTTGATAGACAACATCACGATCATGAGTGTTCTGTCTGATGTAGCTCTGGGGCTGGGCAACGGCAGTTCCATAGAGATTTACGCAAAGAGGGAGAGTGTTCAATGAGAACCGGAAATCTTGATGGAATATTGCACGCAGGCGAGTTCCAGGTAGTCAGGGACATTCAAGTAGGATCGTCCGACTATTACACAAAGCTACTCTGCCACTTCGACGGGCCCACAGGCGACAAGGAAGTAGTGGACTCCGGGAATACTGGGCACGTAGCTACTCTTGTGGGTACAGCTCAGGTCAGTACGGCTTATCGTAAGATAGGTAATGGGTCACTATTCTTTGACGGTAATAGTGATTATGTGACGATACCAGATAGTGCGGATTGGGATTTTGGGACAGGGGATTTTACCATTGATATGCGGGCTAATCGTAGTTCAACAAATTTAGATGTTGGATTGGTTGGGCAGTATGTAGACGCAAATAATTATTGGGATTTCTATATTAACTCTGCTGGTAGAATATACATATTATTCTGGATGGGCGGGGCTAATGTAGGACAGTTTTATAGTGATATCCTTACTTGGACACTTGGACAATGGTATCATGTTGCTGTTGTTAGGAAGGGAACATCTTGTTATATATTTAGAGATGGTTTATCTGTCTATGGGGGTAAAGTATCCGATTTTGGAGCGATAGTAGATATAAGCTCTACGCTACGAGTTGGATGGGTACAGGTTGGCAATGTGTTCTTCAACGGCTACATAGACGAACTCCGCATCTCCAAAGGCATAGCTCGCTGGACTCTCAACTTCACCCCACAAACTACTCCATACACTTCCGATTCCTATACCAAGCTTCTCCTTCATATGGAGCCTACAGACGTCTGTGGCAACGTAGCCACCTTTGTGGGCACAGCACAGCTAAGCACGGCGCAGAGTAAGTTTGGAGGAGCGAGTCTGCTGTTAGATGGGAATAGTGATTACGTTAATGTTCCCGATGCCGATGACTGGAACTTGGTAAACTATAACTTCACTATAGATTGTTGGGTGAAGAAGGCTGCTGATGGTGCAAGGATGTGCATATCTCGCCAAGCAGATAGTGTTGGAACAAGCACCACTTGGGGGCACTCGTTTGAGATAACAGCAGCTAATAAGTTAAGTTTCTTAGCCTATAGTGGTCCGACAGAATACGCAGCTACGTCAACAGGCACTATTACCGGCGCAGGCTGGCACCACGTTGCGGTGGTCAGGAATGGTAACACTATAACATTATACATAGATGGTTCTGCGGATGGAACTGTGGATGTAACAGGAGTTTCATTTAACTATAGTGCTGAACAGTTTGCTATAGGTCGTGCAGGAGCGTATGACGGATTTTACTTTAATGGTTATATAGACGAATACAGATGGTCTATGGGTGTTGCTCGTTGGACATCTAACTTTACTGTTCCTACAGCAGCATACACAACTACCGCTACTCCTCCCGCTACTCAGCTGGACATCACAGGCCTGGATGGCAACAGCGAGAAAGAGTACGAGATCATAGTTAACCATGTAAACGGATACAACGGCACCGCGGCCCTTGGCATGACCATCAATAACGATGTAGCCACCAGCTACGGCTACCAGTACATCCGTGGCGTAAGCGCGACCGCGAATGCCGTACGAGGTACAAGCACTTCTATCTTCATGGCTATCAACAGCCCCACGGCCTTAGGAAGTGTCGGGCTTACCGAGGCCAAACTCTACGCTAAGAGCGGAGCTGTGCGTACAGCCGTAGTCAAAGCAGCCGGGAACATAGCCACAACCACGGTGACATCTATTGAATCTACAGGGTGGTCGTGGAACAACAGCGTAGACAACATCACCTCTCTATCTTTCGTCTCTGCAGGAGCACTGGGTATAGGCAACGGATCCCGCATCCTTCTACTCCGTAGGAATGCACAAGCCCTGGGCATGGACACAGGAACCCTCATTCCGCAGGGTGGCGGTGGTGACGACGGATTCACCAAGCTTCTCTGTCACTTTGACACGGTATCAGGTGCATCGATGGTCGGCAGCTTGATGAACGCAGACACCAGACAACCATACACCGTGGCAGGTACAGCAATGGTTGGAGCTATGGGCTCGCTATTCCTTGATGGTAACAGTGATTACGTGAGTGTAGTAGATAGCGCTGACTGGTATTTTGGAACAGGAGATTTTACCTTTGACTTTTGGGTAAACTTCAATTCTATTACCGGTATTCAGATATTTTATAATCAAGGAAATGGCGGGAATGGGCAAGTTCAGGTAACTAAAGATGCCGCACATAAACTCTATCTTTATTGCGAAAACACTTCTGGAGTAATTGTAGGACATTATATAATGTCTTCGGCGTGGGCGGTATCTACAGGTGTTTGGTATCATCTGGCATTTGAGAGAGTTGGTGCCTCAGCAAAGATATTTATAAATGGTGTATCTCAAGCTCTAACTGAAGTTGTGTCCTTTGGAACAAAGGACGTTACTGATTTAAGTTGGGGTCCGTATATAGGTGCTACTAACACGGCATCACCTGTATACTTCTTTAATGGATACATAGATGAGTTCCGTGTGATCAAAGGAACTGCGGTGTGGACCTCGGACTTCACGCCCCAGACCACGCCATACACTTTAGCAGACCAAGCTAATACAAAGCTACTTCTACACTTCGACGGAGCAGCCGGCATCACACCTATAGATGATACGGGCAAGACCGTAACTGTAGTTAGTACCGCAGCCATCGTCAACACCTACTACAAGGTATCGGGGGTCTCCAAGTTCGGAGGCTCAGCTCTATGGCTGGATGGCAATAGCGACTACGTTACAATACCAAATAGCACTGACTGGAGCTTTGGGACGGGGGATTTCACAGAAGACTTCTGGGTATACTTTAGCGTGGTACAGTCATGTTGGATATTTGACGCGGGTTCGTACACTGGTTATGGTACGGGTGTGAACTTCTCGACCTCTGGCGGGGGGACAATCTACTTCTATATTAATGGAGTAGATAGAATCAGCGCATATTCGTGGGTCCCTGTTAGAGCAACATGGTACCATATTGCAGTGACTAGAAGTGGCACCAGTCTCAGGATGTTTATAAACGGCACGCAGCTGGGGGCAACAGTTACTAATAGCGATAGCGTGAACGCGTCTACGTATGCAGTAACTATGGGGGCACTCCAGGGAGGCGCCTCCAATTGGGTCAATGGATACATCGACGAGTTCCGCATCTCCAAGGGCATAGCCCGTTGGACTGCAGCCTTCACTCCACCAACCAGCGCCTACGAGTATACTAATCCGTACGGATACATTGACGGATATACCAAGCTACTTATGCACTGCGACGGATCCAACGGCTCAGCCCCAGCACTGGCTGACACTGGTCAGACGATCACCTATGCTGGGTCGGCTGTGGTTAGTACAGCACAGAAGAAGATGGGATGTTCTTCGCTGTTGCTCAACGGTAGTAACCAGTATGTGACAGTTCCAGACAATGCTGATTGGAACTTTGGAGCAGGGAATTTTACGATTGATTTTTGGGTTTATCTTAATTCTATTGCGGGAACACAATATATTGTGTCTCGAGGTGCCCCAGCATCGGCCGCCACTATGTCTGTTGCAATTTTCTATGCCAGTAATGTGATAGGTGCTGTCGCTTATGTTGGAGCAGGTGGTTTTGTTGCCGGTAATGATAACGCTTTAGTAATTTCTACGTGGAACCATATAGCTATGGTGAGGAACGGGGCGACATTAACTCTATACGTGAACGGAATCGCTCAAGCCACAACGGGAAATATTGGAGTAAGTTCAGTTAATAATCCGGCCTATGCCATGATGTTGGGTGGGAGAGATGACGGGCAATTTGATACTAATGCTTATATAGACGAGTTCCGCATCTCCAAGGGCATAGCCCGTTGGACAGCCAACTTCACTCCGCCGACGAGACCGTACGGCAACACAGTCGCCTACCCACAGTCCATAATCAAGGGTACATGGCAGAAGGTGTATTCCAGCACGCTTTTATCCGCGATTACAAAAGTGACGATTGGTGGGTTGGACGGGGACACAGACGTCTTTTATAAACTATTAATTAGGCAGGTAACTGGCGTTGGTGGGTATCTGGGAGTAAGGCTTAACAATGATTTTGGCACGAATTATGGTAATCAGAGGTTGTATGGAACTAATACATCTGTGGGGGCTGTAAGATATACTAACCTGACATATGGAATATTCTTAGCATATAGCACGGGGGTTGGTACTTTACGGCTAGCCGAAGTTCTTATACAGGCCAGGTCAGGGTACTTAAGAACAGCAATAGTATCGGAGGTATCAGGTGCTGCTGGGACCACCATTGAGTTTGTTAATATAAGCGGCAATTCGTGGACGAATACGGTGGATAACATAACGTCACTCACGATTACTGATCCCGATTTTGCTAATGATTTGGCGGCGGGAACCAAGATAGACCTGTTTGCGTACAGACCACAATAAGGAGAGGAGAAACCAATGTCTATTTGCACAGAGTGCGGTTCGTTAGTAGATGTGAGCGCGGTGGAAGCGCACGTCCACATTACACCTATTATGACAGCTGTCCTGGCTATGTTTTCGGACAGGCTGGCCACAGTAGGGCAGTATGCCGGGCCGATGGAAATACTTATGAGGCACAGCAACTGGGATGGCATAGTAGCACTGCGTGACCAGTTAGTCACAGCTACAGTCATAACTCAGAATGATGCAGATGCTATAACCCAGATATTCACGGATAATGGGATAGTGCTCCCAACTCCGCCGTAATAAAGGTGGGCAGAAGCTAAAGATGGTATAATAACACAACGGAAGGGGGTGACATAATATTATGGCAATTCTCGCAGGATTAGCAGCACTGATCGGCACGATCGGAGTTCAGCTCGTGAAGGTCATAGTGGTTGATGTTCCGAGCGCGATCGCGGCAGCAGGCACGGTCATCGTTGGCGTAGCACAGAAGTAGTCAATTACTAATTTAGTAGATATTAGTAATTCGTTAGTAATTCAAAAACGGAAGCGTAACTTAAAAGGAGAGGCAAAAGATGAAAGAGCTCAAGCTCAGCTTAGATGTGGGGGGTATAAACATAGGAGAAGAGGACAAGAAGAAGAACCCCTCTGAGATAGTCACCACCGTCATAAAGAACGTGTGCCTCACATGGGCGCAGTCGAAGCGTGGTATGGCAGGCGAGGATCGCAAGCTGTACTACAAGATGTGCGACGTATTCGATGTGGCGGTTAAAGAAAAGGCGGACTCGGTCTCTTTGGACGACAACGTCATCGGGTTCATCCGAAAGGCGTTCCGGGAGGCAACTCTGGTACCCGACGTCCTGCTCCGCAAGATCGAGGATCTGGTAGACGCGATCAAGGACAGATAGGGATAACATGCCAACTTACCGGAATATGTCGGGAACAACGATTATGGTAGCCGGGCAGACGGTTGAGCCCAAGGGGATCCTGAAGACTACCATATGGGTAAAGAACCATGGGCTGGTCAAAATCGATGACCAGCCCATGTTCAACCCAACGATACTCTCTAAGAGGTTTGTAAAGTCAGAGGAAGTGGCGATCCCGGACAACGAGACAAGGTTCGGAATCCACTTCCACGCAGAGAAAGGATATCCGATCGTGCACTACAACTCCCTGAAGAACGATCCGCCTGTGAGCCTGTACCCGGGAGCGAAGTGGAACACCAGGGTATATGAAAGAACGATCGATAAGCTATTCCTGCAGCTGGCAGAAGGCGACGTGCTTTGGGTTAATATCGAGCGTACATAAGGAGGCTACAATGTTAAGCATACTATACAAGGTAGTCATCATCGTAATAGCAATCATAGGCAGCGCAAGGCTGTGGCACATGGGAGGACAGGGCAAGAAGTGGGCAAGGACATTCGCCCTCCCTTGTATAATAGCCCTGGCAAAGCTACTCATCACGTTCAACCTGTGGGTACTGCTATACGCACCGGCCCTCATGGCTTTGCTGGCCCTATTCAGCTACGGGATCAATGCGCCGCCGCACAAGTTTTGGGTATGGGTATTCAAGGGAAAAGGAGCTGATGGCAACTATGCGCCTGTTGAGGCAGCCACGCGAGCCACATGTGGGTTCTTCTGGTCTCTGGCAGGGATAACGTTCGTGTGGATGACAGGCTTTTGGATCCATCAGATTATATATACGGTGTTCCTAACGGCAATGAACGCCTTTTGGGGCATGATCAAGGAGGTGGATATATCAGAGCCAGGCGCAGGTGCATCGGTGGCAGTAGTAGTGGCAATGTAAACTAAGGGAGGCAACATGCTAAAGACAATAATAACGGCTTTAGAGCTCATAGGCGCGGTGCTGGTAATATTCCCACTCGCGGCCAGAGCTGTAGAGTCAGTTTATCAATTGAGTCAGACGCCCGGGCTCAACACAGTTAAGCTGTGCTGGCAGGTGATCAAAAACTTCTTCTCGATCGAAACGTACAAGAAGCCGGTAGCAAAGTAGATCGCGGAGAGCAAAAAGGAGGCAAGCATGAAGCTTGGAAATAGAAGGGGATTTGCGGATGTCGTACTTATTGGAGGGATGTTAGTACTATCCCTCTTAATATGGGTGGCAGGCCCTTCGTTGATAAAGTCAGTTGGGACTTTAACAAGCGGAGGCGACAAGAACCAGAACAAGATGGTGCACAGGATAGACAGCACCCGTACACTGTACACGTTAGACCCAGTGACCAACAAGATGGCTCCTGTAAAAGACACATACAGCGAGTACTCCACACAGGCGATATCAGAACAACCGCCTGAAACGTTGTGGACTAAGTTCCTGCACCTGGGGATTATGATCATTCCGATCATAGCGCTGATATCGTGGGCCGGTGCATGGCCATTGGTTAAGCGTTGGACAGACAAAATAAAAGCAAACGTGGCAGCGGCAACGGGAAAGCACGATACACTGAACGCTCAGGTGGTCGATATCATCCAGGCAACCGATGACGGCTGGGATGCATTCGATGCGCGGGTGGCGGTGTATCAGGCGCTGGTTGACGGTGCTGCAGACCCCACGATCAAGGCAAATAACACAGCGATCGTGTTGGCGTTGAAGAGTGCAAAGCAGGCGATGAAGGATAAAATGTACGCCGAGATGGACAACGACAGCTGGGCAAAGCTCGCGGAGCTGCAGGCCGTAGCGCCATCAGCATAGAAGCACGATCATAAACAACACACAGCACCTCCTGTATTTAGGCAGTATGGGAGGTGCTGTGTTATTTCAGAGTAATATTACAGCCACAAAATCTGCGTATCCGACGACCCCGCAAGCACTTACAGCATAATTAAAAAAGCACTATTTGTGAAGAAAGGCCTTGCAATACGGAAGGACATCTGGCTTACTTGTACTAAACAAGGAGAGGCCATGCAGAAGAGCGGAGCAGCACAAAGAAGAGCCTACATGAGAAGATACCAAGCATCCCATCGTGATAGGATCAAAGAGCTTCAGAAAAAGTGGTACACAAAAAACAAGGATCGGATGGCGCAGTACCTGAAAGAATACCATAAGCAACATCAACGCCCACGGTGGATGAAGACACTCTCACAGATCAAGCAACGATGCAACAACCCGAGATGCCCCGACTACAAGTACTACGGGTACCTTGGTGTGCAATGCAAGCTGACAAAGATTGGCATAAAGAAGTTATGGTTCAGATACGGCGCAGACAAGATGAAGCGACCAGTGATTCACAGGATCGATACATGGGGACACTACGAAAGGAGGAACTGCAAGTTTATGGAGAAGGTCGATCACGACCAGCTCCATTATAAAAATCGTAGCAAGTGCAGGCAGATATTAGATGGGGTGACAGCATGCCGATCATAAACTTCCCCGAGTTTGAGCAGTACAAGGCGCAGGGCTACAAGGGCACCTTCGTGGGAGGCTGCGTGGAGCGAGGCGAGGGCTCCAGCTTCCGCAGGCAAGCGCATGCACACTGCTACAAGATAGGCAGCCACTTCGGCTGGATATGCGTCAGGTCAGCCAAGAGGCTGTACAACAAGGCAGGGCAAGCCTCCTTACTAATGTGGCATGAGATGGCGCACATCACGACACAGAGTGGGCACGACAAGAAGTTCTACATGTGGTTGAGAGATCACTCAGTGATCAGAAAGGATGAGGAGCGGACATCACAGTGGGCGTATTTATGTCGCACCTACAAAGACCCAGAGGCGGCATACCGAAGATCAAAGGGTCTGACAAACAGGAGGTGTAAGGTGGCAAAGAAACAGGCGAACTACGGAACGGCAGTAGCAGAGGCACCGGCAGTGGATCCGATAGCAAGGCTCACAGGTGACACCGTGAAGCGGATGGGGCCAGCCAAGGACGGCGGATCGTGGTACAAGAACTACCACACAGGCGCACTGTACAGGATCGAAAAGAAGGGCGACGCACTCGTGCTCGCAGAGAAGCGCGAGAGCACAGTCCCGGCACACATCGCCAAGAAGAACAAGGTGGTGGGCACAGGCAGGACAGCCAAGAAGGACGGCACCAGCCGGGCAGCGCTGATGCAGGCGGTCAAGGACAAGGGCATCTCCTATTATAGGGTGATGAACCGTGAGGAGCTGTCTGAGGCGATCAAGAGCGACACCAGCGCAAAGAGGATCAAGGAGATACAGGACGGCGCGGTGAAGCGTTGGAAGGACGGATGGGGCACAAAGGGCAAGGGCGGAAAGGAGCAGGAGTAACATGGGGCACAACTTAAATATCAACAACAGGACAGGCAAGGCAAGGATGTTCTATGTCGGGGAGGAACCCTGGCATGGGCTCGGCATCAAGCTGAACGAGCCAGCAACAGCGAAGCAGGCGATCGTGGCAGCCGACCTCGACTACAAGGTCGAGAAGGCACCGCTGTCGTGGATGGTCGGCGACCACAAGGCGTGGATCGAGGATCACAAGGCAGTGGTGAGGATGGACACAAAGCAGGCGCTGGGAGTGGTAGGGGATGGGTACAAGCTCATCCAGAACGTGGAGGCCTTCTCCTTCTTCGACACGATTGTAGGCGAAGGAAAGGCGATCTATCATACGGCCGGGGCCTTGGGCAGGGGCGAGCGTATCTGGGTACTGGCGAAGCTCCCCAAAGACCTCGTCATCGCCAGAGAGGACGTCGTAGAGAAGTACATGATACTGACGAACAGCCACGACGGCACGTCAGCATTAAAGTGCTACTTCAGCCCCGTAAGGGTCGTGTGCCAGAATACCCTCAGCATGAGTCTGAAGGACGCGAAGGATGGCATCAGCATCCGGCACTCAGGCGACATCATGAGCAAGGTCAAAGAGGCTCGCAGGGTGCTGGGCATCAGCATCAAGTACTACGAGACCTTCGAGGAGATCGCGCAGTTCATGGCAAAGAAGCAGCTGAGCAAGGCTGACGTCGAGACGTACTTCGACAAGGTGCTCGGCATCGACAAGGCAAGAGAGAAGGAGTCAGCAGTGCTCGAGAACAGGAAGGACGACCTACTGGGGCTCTTCGAGCATGGCAAGGGCAACGACAGGCCGGGAGTCAGAGGCAGCTTATGGGCCGGATATAATGCCGTGACCGAATTTGTGGATCACTACAAGACGATCAAGGGGCAGGGCGACGACCCGACGAACCGGCTCAAGAGCATCTGGTTCGGCGCAGGTGCACGGCTCAAAGAGAAGGCATTCGACGAGGCGTACGCACTGGTCGGGGCAAAGAGATAGCAAGGGAGATGGCAGGGTGCTGGGCTAAGGCTCAGCACCCTACTATCGAACCCAGGGCATCGTAGAGAGGAGATGTAAGGTGAAAGAGCGAGAGGAGTGCATGTGCGACGGGTGCCGGGCAATTATCAAGGACGGCGAGAACATACACTGCACCAAGTGCATAGACAGGATGCACAAAGCAATTGTAAGGACGGTATACTGTCCCAAGTGTGACAAGGAGATACAGATAAGGTTCTTGCTGCTGATAGGAGATGGCTACAAGTGCCCGTACTGCAGGGGAGACACGTTCATATTGTTGAAGGACAAGGGAAGGGAGGCTAAATGTTGTTGAGACTATTAGCGATCATGTGTGTCCTTTGTATTGTAGGCACAGCAGAGGCCGGGCAGTACAGATACCCGTCTAATTTATGGCAAGGGCTGATCGCTGAAGCGGTCGAGGACGGCGAGGCAGGCATGAGGGCTGTAGCATGCGTGGTCAGGAACCGGATAGCACAGGGCAAGGACACAGGGCTGGTCGGGTTGAGAAGATCGAACCTGACGCAGTTCTGCGAGGCACAGGGCATGAAATACGAGGTCATGGCGAAAAGGATCGTGCAGAACGTGATGGAGAACGGGGCACCAGACGTGACCCACGGGGCCACCCAGTTCGAGAGCATCAGGTACCCCAAGCCGTATTGGGCGGCAGGGATGGTAGAGACCGTACAGATAAAGCACCACAAGTTCTATAAAGGAGAATAAACAGTGAATAGGGCGATCAAAAACACAATGAAGGGTAAATTAAATATGCCCTTCTTTCTAAAACACATAAACAAAATCTCAAAGAAAGCAGGTGCAATGTGGAAATGAAAGACGGAGAAATACAATCAGTGCAAGGGTCATCTGGTGTGTACACGATTAAGCGAATCGGAGAAGTGTATTCGTGCTCATGCCCGGCGTGGAAGAATCAGTCACTGGCGCTCAATGCCAGAACGTGTAAACACTTACGTCGATATTTGACTGATGAACATGAGTCAGCGAGGATAGGCGGCTCCCTTACTATGAGGGCGCCCAAGACCAAAGAGGGTGGCAAGGTGCAGGCCGTACCGCCAGCACTGCTACTCGCCAACAAGTGGACACCGGACATCGACCCGACAGGATGGTGGATGTCAGAGAAGCTGGATGGCGTCCGGGCATGGTGGAACGGCAAGGAGTTCATATCAAGGCTCGGTAACAAGTTCGACCCGCCAGCATGGTTCACTAAGAGCATGGGCACTCAGCAGCTCGATGGCGAGCTGTGGATGGGCAGGAAGATGTTCCAGAAGGCGATATCGGTGGTCAGGTCACAGGGGCTGGACAAGGAATGGAAGGCGGTCAAGTACCTGGTGTTCGACATCCCGGACATGAAGGCACCGTTCGAGAAGAGGTACGAGGCGATGCTGACGCTCAAGCTGCCGGAGCACTGCACGATCGTGCCACAGATCAAGTGCGCTGGAGTCGAACAGCTGAAAGAGTCGCTGAAGGCATACGAGCTGTTAGGCGCAGAGGGGTTGATGCTCCGCAAGCCGTGCTCGATGTACGAGGGCAGGCGATCCAGCACGTTGCTCAAGGTCAAGACGTTCTACGATGCAGAGGCGGTCATCACAGGCTTCGTGGCAGGCAAGGGCAGGCATGAGGGCAGGCTCGGGGCGTACGAGTGCAAGATGGCGAACGGCAAGACGTTCAGCTGTGGTACAGGGCTGTCGGACAAGGACAGGAACAGCCCGCTCAAGGTCGGCACCAAGATCACGTACCGATGCGTCGAGCTGACGGACGATGGGATCCCTCGGTTTCCCGTATATGTTGGGGAAGCGATAGACAAGTAGAGAACAAATTATAAAGGAGGCGAGCGATGGAATGGTCAGGTAAGAAGTTGGAGACGCGGTACGATTTAGAGAACAAGATGAAGCA
>Ga0315284_10011678_pt1 | contig 12517 bp, 10 predicted proteins | sample YL17G09_16_MG_FD_203696 | JGI IMG/M metagenome (GOLD analysis project Ga0315284, IMG submission 203696) | Sediment microbial communities from Yellowstone Lake, YNP, Wyoming, USA - YL17G09_16 | ecosystem: Environmental > Aquatic > Freshwater > Lake > Sediment | place: USA: Wyoming | collected... | reverse complement strand
TTAACCCGGTTGACGGAAAGAAAATTCCTATCTGGGTTGCGGATTATGTGCTAATCGGATATGGAACAGGGGCCATTATGGCGGTTCCGGCTCATGACTCACGTGACTTTGAATTCGCAGAGAAGTTTGGATTGCCCATTGACTGTATCATGGATCCGGCCGGAGCAGTTGAAAGTATTCGGGCAAAGGTGCTTGCAGGTAAGGCTTGCTGGACTGAAGATGGCATATATATCAACTCGGCCAGTGAGGAAAGGGGACTTTCCATCAACGGGCTCAATAAGGAAAAAGGAATCCAGACCGTTATTTCCTGGCTTGAAGAAAGGTGCATAGGGAAAACTATGGTGAATTACAAACTACGCGACTGGCTCTTCAGCAGACAACGTTACTGGGGTGAACCTTTTCCAGTAATTCACTGGGAAGATGGTGAAATAGAAGTGATTGCAGAAACCGAGCTTCCGGTTATGCTTCCCGAATTAATGAAATACCATCCGGGGGCAGATGGAGAATCACCATTGGCCAATGCCGGAGAATGGTTGATGGTGACAAAAAACGGACGCAAAGGACGTCGTGAAACCAACACGATGCCACAATGGGCTGGTTCCTGTTGGTATTACCTGCGATACATTGATCCTTCCAACGACCAGGAACCATTTGCCAAGAAGAAGGAACAATACTGGATGCCGGTAGATTTATACATCGGCGGGGCTGAACATGCTGTTCTTCATTTACTATACAGCCGTTTCTGGCATAAGGTATTGTTCGATCTGGGAGTCGTTTCCACGGATGAACCATTTCAAAAACTCTTCAACCAGGGGATGATCCTGGCCTTTGCTTACGAAACCTCAACAGGTTCTAAAATACCTGTCGATCTGGTAGAGGATCGCGATGGCAGGTTTTTTCATAAGGAAAGCGGTGAAGAATTGCGACAGATCGTTGCCAAAATGTCAAAATCACTGAAGAATGTTGTGAATCCCGATGATGTGGTAAAACAATATGGTGCCGATTCCCTGCGTCTATACGAAATGTTCATGGGCCCCCTCGATGTGATAAAACCATGGGCCGAGACAGGTGTGAAGGGAGTATACGGGTTCCTGAACCGTGTGGCCAAGTTTTTCGGAGATCCTTCAAACCTTACTTCCGCGGAAGAAGACCGGGAAACATTGAAAGGCCTTCACCAAACCATTAAGAAGGTTGGCCTGGATATAGAAAATCTCCGTTTTAACACGGCCATATCCCAGATGATGATCTTTACCAACCTTTGTATAAAAAAGGGAAAGGTAACCCGTGCAACGGCAGAAACCTTTGGTCTGGTGCTTTCACCTTTTGCCCCACACCTTGCCGAGGAATTGTGGGGAGTATACGGCAATAAACCCAGCATCAGCCTGCAGGATTTCCCGGTGGCAGATGAAACCTACCTGCAGGAAGATACTTTTGAATACCCGGTATCCTTCAATGGCAAGCTCAGATTTAAACTATTACTGCCTCTTGCCATGAAGGCGGCAGAAGTTGAGCAGGCCGTCCTGAGTGATCCACAGTCGCGCAAATGGATAGAAGGCAAAACAATCAAAAAGATCATTTTTGTACCAGGTAAAATTATTAATGTCGTAGTGGGTTAATCCATGAAAAAACGGAACAAAGTCCTGTATAGAGCCGGTATTTTTTTAGTGCTTGGAATCATTATGTATTGGGTGGTATATACACGATATATTACCCACTGGGAACAAAGCACACTGGTTGATTCTGCAGCTTTAGAAAAACCGGTACCCCGGCTATTCGGTCTGGCCATTGATTCGTTCAACATCGAAAACGGCACTGTTGGCAGGGACCAGAACCTGGGGCAGATCCTGCAAAAGTATACGCTTCCGGAACGGGCTCTTACTCAATTATTACTATATGCCAGCAATGTTTTTGATGTACGGAAGATCAGGCATGGGAATAACTATACAGCCTTTCTTTCGAGGGATACACTTTACCGGTTGCAATATTTTGTGTATGAGCATTCCCCCGTGGATTACGTGGTCTTCGATTTTACTGACAGTGTGAAAGTATATCTGCGACAGAAGGATGTCATCACAAAACAGAAAACAGTAATCGGGACAATCAATACATCACTCTGGGATGCCATTACCAAAAACAATATCAATCCTCTGGTGGCATTGGAATTGTCCGAGATGTACGCCTGGACGATAGATTTTTTCGGATTGCAGCCCGGTGATCATTTCACGGTGTTGTATGACGAGCTCTATGTGGACACAGTTTCTATCGGATTGGGGCGCATTCACGCTGCCAGTTTTAATCATGTAGGTAAGGAATTACTGGCCATTCCCTTTACACAGGACAGTGTGGAAACCTATTTTGATGCAGAAGGCAATAGTCTGAGACGTGCATTTTTGAAGGCTCCCCTGCGGTTTTCAAGGATCTCCTCAAGGTTTTCGGGAAGCAGGTTTCATCCTGTCCTTAAAATACGACGTCCCCATTATGGGGTGGATTATGCTGCTACCATCGGTACTCCTGTGTATGCAATAGGTGACGGCCGTGTAATCATGGCAGGCTACCTGAGTGGTTCGGGAAGGATTGTCAAGGTCCGGCACAATGGCGTGTACACTTCAACCTACATGCACCTCAGCGGTTTTGGAAAAGGAATACAAGCCGGAAAATACGTGATGCAGGGTGAGCTTTTGGGTTATGTGGGAAGTTCCGGACTTTCCACCGGCCCCCACCTCGATTTCAGGGTGTCCAGAAATGGTTCACCCATCGATCCGCTTAAGATGGAATCACCGCCGGTAGATCCGATTAAGCCCGAAAATAAGGTAGCGTTTGATTCAGTGAAAGTGGCGACGATTAGATTGCTGAATGGAAGCGGACAAGCGGCGCTTGGTGTGATAAAGTGATTGGGATTACTGCGTGATCCCCGGTGGGGAGATCCCTGCAAAAGAAAATTAATCCCATTACCAGCGCTGCGCGCTGGATGGTATGATGGCTTGGGATTACTGCGTGATCCCCGGTGGGGAGATCCCTGCAAAAGAAAATTAATCCCATTACCAGCGCTGCGCGCTGGATGGTCTTTTCTCATAAGAAAAGGCCTCAAACGGGGTTTGGGCCTTTTTTTATGAGAAAATCCCACAGCAAAGCCGGGGGATTAATTTTCTTTTGCGGAGAGAATGGGATTCGAACCCATGAACCGCTTTTGGCGATTACACACTTTCCAGGCGTGCGCCTTCGACCACTCGGCCATCTCTCCTGATCAACCCTGAATTCGGGCGCGTAAAAATAGTAAAAAAAACCAATTGATAGTCGACGCCAGGACTTTTCGAAGTAGAATCATTGTTTTTAAATTGTTATTTCTCCCCGAAGCGACAATGAAAGTTGGTCCGATATCCATTTGTTGTCAGTGCTAGCTCCCATAAGGTGCATAAGCTTGGTAACGGCTGCTTCGGTAGTCATGTCGCGCCCGCTGATAACACCGGCTTCTGCCAGCATGCGACTGGTTTCGTAGACGCCCATTTCCACACTTCCCGTTTTGCATTGGGTTACATTCATCACGATAATGCCCTCCTGAAGACCTTCTCTCACACATTGGATGAACCATTCTTCTTCAGGAGCATTACCGGCGCCAAACGTTTCCAGGATGATTGCGTGTAATCCCCCGATATGGAATATGGATTCGACTACAGGCTGACTGATCCCCGGGAAAAGCTTTAAGATAACCAGATTATTATCAAGAAGTTTGTGAACCACCAAGGGAGACTTTTTATCCATGTACCTGATAGCGCTGTGATTATAACGGATATGCACGCCGCTTTCAGCCAGGGGAGGGTAGTTCCCCGACATAAAGGCATTAAAATCCTCTGTATTGTTTTTTGTAGTACGGTTCCCGCGGTACAGCCGGTTTTCGAAAAAGATACCCACTTCGGGAACTACCGGTTCACCATTCTTGACTGCTGCTGCTATTTCAACCGATGATATCAGGTTCTCTTTGCCATCGGTCCTGAGGGAGCCGATGGGCAGTTGTGATCCGGTGAAAATCACAGGTTTCCCAAGATTCTCCAGCATAAAGCTGAGCGCTGAGGCAGAATAGGCCATGGTGTCGGTACCATGAAGCACAATGAAGCCATCGAAATTCTTGTAGTTCTGCTCAATAATTTCTGCAACTTTTAGCCAGGCTTCAGGATTAATGTTGGAAGAATCAAGCGGAGGGTTGAATGCAAATGAACTGAGGTTAAACCCGAATTTTTTCAATTCGGGAACCTCCTCCAGAATATTGTCAAACCTGAAGGGTTTTAAGGCTCCGGTTTCCTGGTCCTGCACCATGCCAATAGTGCCTCCGGTATAAATGATCAGAATCGATGTTTTTTTTATGTCAGCCATGTTTTTCCAATGAGAATAAACTTTGAACATTGTTGGTGGTTACCTCGGCGACTTCGTCCAAAGTTATGTTTTTTATTTGTTTCACCGCCCCGGCAATATAAGGGATATAGCTGCTTTCATTCCGTTTACCCCTGAATGGAACCGGGGTCAGATAGGGTGAATCGGTTTCCAGTACCAGGTTTTTCAGGTCAGTTTCACGCACCACTGCGGGTAAGGTTGAGTTTTTATAAGTCAGGATACCACTAATGCCAAGTTTAAATCCCATATTGGTAACTTGTTTGGCAATATCAACTGTACCGGCAAATGCATGAAAAATGCCCGATAATCCCTTATTTCTGTATCTTTCTAATATTTCCATGATTTCACCGAATGAGTCACGGGCATGGATAACAATCGGCAGGCCGTGCCTGATCGACAGTTCGATCTGCCTCGAAAAAGCCAGGCATTGTTCCTTAAAATAGGTTTTGTCCCAGTAAAGATCAATACCGATCTCACCAATACCAACATAGTACCCATGTTCCAGTTCGTATTCAACTCTCTCCAGTTCTTCCGGATATGTATCTTTAACCGATGTGGGATGAAGCCCCATCATGGGATAACATACGTCCGGAAACCTGACTGCAAGATCATTCATAAGTCCTATGCTCGAACTGTCGATATTGGGCAGGAATATTTTCTTGATACCCCGGTTTATGGAAGTTTCTATCACATGATCCCGATCATGGTCGAATTCGGGGAGGTATAAATGGGCGTGGGTGTCGATGAAATAGGGCATATGATATAGATGGAAGATTCAAGATTTAAGATTCAAGATGAAAGAACAAAGATAATTTATAGTTTTAAGACAGCTAATTCATCTTAAAACTTAAAACTTCACACCAATTTATAGACTTTCCCTGGCAGGCATTTTACAAGCCCCTTGAATTCGAGGTTCAGAAGAACTGCCGAGGTTTTGCTTATCTGAATATTGCTATGAAGGGCCAATTGATCTACGGTCATATGGGGCGCTTGCTTTAGAAGGGTGAACAGGGAGGTCTCATCGGCATCGAGTTCAGTGAATAATTCTTTCTGGACAGCATCTGAAGTGTTTTCCGTTTTCTGCCATCCCATCAGATATTCCAGGTCACACAGGCTTTCGATAAGGGCCGCCCGGTTAGTCTTGATCAGCCGGTTACAGCCTGTAGAGTATTTATCACTGATTCTGCCCGGGAAGGCAAATACATCCCGGTTGTATGAATTGGCAATATCGGCAGTTATTAATGCGCCGCCTTGTTCACCTGACTCTATAACAATGGTTGCATCGGCCAGTCCGGCAATAATCCGGTTGCGCTTGACAAAATTTGGAGATTCCGGCTTTTCATCATGTCTGAATTCCGTGATCAGCGCCCCTTTTTCTACCATCTGCCTCGCTACCTCACGGTGTGCTGAAGGATACAATACAGATAATCCATGCCCAAGAATTCCGGTGGTTTCCAAATTATTCTTAAGGGCTGCCTTGTGTGCACAAATGTCGATGCCATAGGCCAGCCCGCTTACAATGAGAATATCCGGATAACTGACTGCGAGACTTTCTACAAATTCCCGGGTAAGATTGCGGCCATAATCGGTTGGATTTCGGGTCCCAACTATGCTAAGCACCTTTTTCCGGTTAAGGTCTGCTTTTCCTTTGATATAAAGAATAACCGGGGCGTCTTCGCACTGTCTGAGCCTTTCGGGATAACCCTCGTCGAGGTAAAAAAGTGCAGTGATATTGTGCTTTGAGATAAAATCAATTTCAATATCAACGGCATCCAGGTTTTTATGATTGACAATATGGTCAACAAGTTTTTCGCCAATGCCCGGAATTTTGGCCAGACGGGTTTTCTTTTCCCTGAAGACTCCTTCAGCACTGCCACAATAGGCAATTAGTCGCCTGGTAAGCACGGGTCCGATTTTGGGAATTAACCCGATGCCGATTTTATAACGGAGGAGGTCAGAGTCCATAAGATGTCCAATAACTGTATATTATTAACGTTTAATCGTGGATTCGTTTAATCGTTTAATCGAGAAAACCGGTTAATCGATTAAACGATTAAACAGTTAAACGATTCAACAATCTTTATTTCTCATTCTTCTTCAACTCATTCAAAGCATGCAACAGCATATCCCTTTCATGTGCATCCAGGGCTGTAATTGAAACCGGCGGATATTTGGCTAAGCCCTTGCCTGTGCGCTTTAACAGGGTTATCTTTTCACGGTACCTCATGAAAAAGGAATTTAAAACATAACCTGCAAAGTCCTTTTTCGGTATTTCGATAGAATTCTTTTTAGATGTAAAAATATTGGGAGAAAAGTACCGCAATACTATTTTGTCAGATTCATCGTTGAAATAAATATAGTTGTAATTTCTGAATGCATTGTAAATGGTAAATATAACATAGGCAATTGCTGTAAAAACCGCTAAAAGACTGTTTTCTATTCCTTTTATCAAATCATTGAAGGGGATAATAAGAAGACATATAATAACCAGTGTCACAATGATTACAGTAATGAAATTGCTCAGGTTTTTTCGGATTATGGTTCTTTTAATATCGATGATCATAGCAGGAAAGCTTATTCAAAGTTAAAATTTTATTGAGAATGCACAAAGTTAATCTACGATGCAACAGAAAATCAATACAATCGTATAAATTATTGATTTCATTTCTCAGATTTTAATACTAATAAACTCAGAAAGTATGAAACGCCTACCCATTTTCGCATTATTGCTGGTTTTTGCCTTCGGTTATTCCGTTAAGGCACAGGAAGCAAAAGACTTCAGGTTCACCCTGAAAACTAATCCGTTGGCTGCATTGGGGGGGCCCCTTTACGTATTATTTGTTCCTATTACCGGAGAATACAAGGTTCTTTTCGAGGCCAAAACAACCAAAAAGCAATCTATTGAGGTTGGTACAAGTTACCTCGGTCCCAGTGTTCTGCTGAACATGGATCAATTAACGGATAAGGACTCCATAAGTGGGGTAAAAACATCCGGTTTCAGGGTTCAGTTGACCTACAAGTTTTTTCTCACCAAAGAATCGGCCCCCGAAGGTTTTTATGTGGGTCCCCATGTTTCCTATGCCACAGCAAGAATAAGAAACAAAGACAATCCGGATGATGATTTTAAAGCCTCAAAACTGAACATGGATATATTGTTTGGTTACCAGTTGATCACTTCAGGAGGATTCACGCTAAATATTTATACCGGGTTAGGATACAAGCTCAGGGATTATGATTTTGCTGAAGGCACAGATTTCAACTTTGATTATGGAAATAAAGCGGCGCCCAATGTAGCCTTCGGGTTTACGTTTGGGTATGCGTTTTAACCCTGCCTTCGGCAGGCAGGTTATTTCGCCCCCAGGATCGTCAAACCGACATAGATCTGAAAAGTACGGTTTTTAACCTCTTCTTCAGATACCTTAGAGATATTAGTAAAGCCATATACATACCTGACGCCGGCATTTAACCCCATCGGCAGGTGTAAACCGACCCCGAATGCCATACCAAAATCGTTATTTTTAATTTGATCCTTTGCATCACTAACACCCTCTATTTCTGCCTTTGTCAGAAAACTGAACTGAGGTCCTGCTTCAAGACTGAGTAATTTAACAGGCATTATACGGAACATTACGGGTATTGCAATGTAATGTGTATTAACTTTTGTATCTACCCATTTGCTTCCGTTTGCTGTATACAATACTTCAGGGGTAATCCCGAATTTTTTTGAAATATTCAAATTAAGATACGCCCCAGCATGAAAATTAGTTATGGATTTGGTATTAACATCTTTAACGGCCTGGTTGGCAAAATTTACACCGCCTTTTATGCCCAGTCCAACACCTTGTGCATAGATTACCAGAGTCGCCGTTACAATTACCAAAATGGTAAGAATCGCTTTTTTCATTTTAATATATATTAGTTAAACATGGTTAAAAAGCTGTTGGAAGTAAAACGGTTTTTCTTTTAAAAATAATGTGCTAACATACTAAATTTATATTGGTATTTTTAAGGGTAGTTCCGTAAATTAACATTTCAGGATTTATTAAAAAAAGTCTGATCCTTCTTCTCTTAAGCACCAGGGTTAGTTTTTTTTGTAACTTGGACCTTTATTGCAGATATTTTCATTTACAATTTAGACAGAAGGCCATGAGAAAAACGATTTGCATGCAAATTATCCTGACAGTTTTGCTTGTTTTGCCTGCATACGGCCAAAATGATTCTATTGATAGTCCGTATGCGATTGCTGATACGTTACAGAAAGATTTCGGCTTGTTCACCAGGGAGGATATTCTGGAATTATCCCTGCGATTTGACCTGACCCAATTCACCAGGAAAAAGCCCAAGGATGAATACCTGAATGCCATTTTAACTTATTACATAAGCGATAAAGATTCCGTTAATCAAGAAATAAGGCTTAAATCCCGCGGAGAGTTTCGTAACGAATACTGCACCTTTCCTCCCATAAGCCTGAATTTCAAGGAGGCTGAATTGATCAGGACGGATTTTGACAAGATTGGAAAAATGAAGCTGGTTACTCATTGCAAAACTGGTAATGAAGTGTATCTGTTTAAAGAATATTTAATATACAAACTATATAATATTCTTACTGATAATAGTTTCAGGGTCAGATTGCTGAAAATTAATTATTTCAACACCTTTAAAAAAAGCAAACCCATCCAATCCTATGGTTTTTTTATTGAGCCTTTGGATCTCCTGGCCGAGCGGATAAACTCTGTTCCGGTAAATTCGCTCTATATAACCCAAAAGATCATTCAGCCAGAGATGATGGATAGAATGGCTATTTTCAATTATATGATCGGTAATACCGATTGGTCAGTTGGCAATCAGCATAATTGCAAGATCCTTACCATACCAAATTCTTCCCTGGGGATGATAGTGCCCGAGGACTTTGATTATTCTGGTCTGGTGAATGCGGATTATGCGATACCTGCTGAAGGGCTGGGCATTATATCGGTACGTGACCGGCTTTATTTTGGTATATGCAGAAGTGAGGAGGTTTTCCTGACCGATTTGAAGGAGTTTTCCGATAAAAAGGAACAATTTTACAGGGTAATCAATGAATTTCCCTTATTGAGCGAAAGACAGAAAAAAAATATGATCAGTTACCTGGATGAATTTTACAGCGGATTTGATAAACGAAATTCTATTGTTTATTCACTTCTGCTGAACTGCAAAGACTTTTGACTCTTGAAGGGTCGAAAAGACCGCTTCAAGGAATCAATCAGTCCGTTTTAACTCAATCATAATCTCTTCTTCTCAAAAAAATCGTTCAGCAACCTGCTGCATTCCTTTTTCATGATGCCACCCTGCACAACAGTACGCGGATGAACCAGGGAATGACGGACAAGGGTATAGCCTCTTTTTTCGTCGTCAGCTCCATATACAATCTTGCCCAATTGCGTCCAGAAAGCTCCTCCGGCACACATTACACAGGGTTCGAGTGTAACATACAGCGTACATTCATTGAGATATTTACTGCCAATGTTACTGGTGGCGGAAGTAAAGGCCTGCATTTCGGCATGAGCTGTCGGATCGTTCAGTGTTTCAGTGAGGTTATGGGCTCTGGCAATAATACGGTTGTTCCAGACAATAACAGCTCCAACAGGCACTTCATTGCGTTCAAATGCCCTGTATGCTTCTTTAAGCGCCTCTTTCATGAAATACTCATCACTGAAAAGTTCCATTCACAAATATTGTAATTAAATTCCTATTTTCGCAACTGTAACCAAGGATTATTACTATGTACAGAACACATACCTGCGGAGAATTGCGTATTGGCGACAAGGATAAATTAATAGTATTGAGTGGCTGGATTCAACGTTCACGCGATCTGGGCGGCATGACCTTCATCGATTTGCGTGACCGGTATGGTCTCACCCAACTCGTTTTCAACATGGATACCGATGCTGACCTATGCAACGAGGTCCGTAAGCTGGGAAGAGAATTTGTTATTCAGGTGGAAGGCAAGGTGATGGAACGGAGCAACAAAAACCCAAAAATGCCCACCGGTGATATTGAGATTCAGGTATCCAGGGTGAATATTCTGAATACATCGGTCACACCGCCTTTTACTATTGAGGATGAATCTGATGGCGGGGACGAACTGAGGATGAAATACCGCTACCTCGATCTGCGCCGGGGTCCCCTGAGAAATAATTTGTTGCTCCGGCACGGGATGGCCTTCGAAGCCCGTTACTATCTCAATAGTCAGCAGTTCATCGAGGTGGAAACCCCGGTGCTGATCAAGAGCACACCCGAAGGAGCCAGGGATTTCGTTGTACCTTCACGGGTGAACCCGGGCCAGTTTTACGCGCTTCCCCAATCACCACAGACTTTCAAACAATTGCTCATGGTAGCCGGGTATGACCGGTACATGCAAATTGTAAAATGCTTCAGGGATGAAGATCTCCGTGCTGACCGGCAACCTGAATTCACCCAGATTGATTGTGAAATGTCATTTGTTCACCAGGAAGATATCCTGATGATGTTCGAGGGACTGATCAAACATCTGTTTAAAAGCATTAAAGGGATTGAAATTAAAGAATTATTTCCACGGATGACCTATGCCCAGGCTATGGAAAAATACGGGAATGACAAACCCGATATCCGGTTTGCTATGCAATTTGTTGAACTGACCAGTTTGGTTAAAGGCAGGGGCTTTCCGGTTTTTGATCAGGCACAGTACATGGGCTGTATTGTTGCCAAGGATTGTTCGGAATACTCCCGTAAGCAATTGGATGAACTTGCCGACTTTGTCAGGAAGCCGCAGATTGGAGCAAAGGGACTGGTTTATATCCGCTGTAATGCCGATGGTTCGGTTAAGTCATCAATGGACAAGTTTTATACTCCGGAAGATCTGTCGAAGATTGCCACAGCGGCAGGGGCAGTGTCAGGAGATCTAATTCTGATACTGGCAGGTGACAAAATGGTGACCCAGAAAGCATTAAGCGAACTGCGTCTCGAAATGGGGAACCGCTTAGGCCTTCGCAAAAAGGGAGAATTTAAGCCCCTGTGGGTTACCGATTTTCCTTTGCTTGAATGGGATGAGGAAACCAAACGGTTTTATGCCATGCACCACCCGTTTACTTCGCCTAAGCCCGAAGATGTTGAATACCTGGATACTGATCCTTCAAGGATAAGGGCTAATGCCTATGACTGTGTCATCAATGGTGTGGAGGTAGGCGGAGGATCCATCCGTATCCATGAAGAAGGATTGCAGAAAAAGATGTTTCAGGTGCTTGGTTTCAGTGACGAGGAAGCAGAACGCCAATTCGGCTTCCTGATGCGTGCCTTCCGCTACGGAGCACCTCCCCACGGTGGCATTGCCTTTGGATTCGACAGACTGGTGTCTCTTTTTGCCGGCGAGGATTCCATCCGTGATGTGATCGCTTTCCCTAAAAACAATGCGGCACGTGATGTGATGGCTGATTGTCCGTCAGATATTTCGGAAGAACAGCTGAAGGAATTGTCGATCAGGATACAAAAAGCTTAATGTTCAATGAATCCGCTATTTCTACAAACAGATCGTCCCTCCGGGACTCTGTTCGATTTCGTACATGCATTGTAACGAAACAATACAGGATATAGAACTCCTTAAATATCCGTAAACGTCAGAATAACAAATATATATATAGTTTGGCATGGTTAATGATAGATTGTAAATCAAACAATCAAGAAATCAACAAATCAAAAAATAAACCAGCCATGAAAACAAAAATGAACATCAACCAGATTGCAAGGATTAGTTTTGCATCTTTAGCAGTGTTTTTTATATCAGCTGTATCTCCGATACTGGCCAACAATGAAAACAACACAGCATATTTGAACAGTGAATATAGGGTCGCCGCTGAAAGGCTTGTTGCACTCAACATGACCATCGAGGAGTCCCTTAAGTTCACTGCTCCTGCAGTTGACGAAGATGTTGAAGCTTATGAAATACAGGCAGCATCAGAAAGACTTGAAAACCTGAACCTGACTGTTGAAGAAACCATCCGGTACCAGGCATCCAATGTAAATGAAGAGGCCGAAACTTATGAAGTTGCAGTTGCCAAGGAAAGACTTGAAAACCTGAACCTGGCAGTTGAACAATCCATCAGGTTCATTGCACCGG
>Ga0315284_10011677_pt1 | contig 12517 bp, 15 predicted proteins | sample YL17G09_16_MG_FD_203696 | JGI IMG/M metagenome (GOLD analysis project Ga0315284, IMG submission 203696) | Sediment microbial communities from Yellowstone Lake, YNP, Wyoming, USA - YL17G09_16 | ecosystem: Environmental > Aquatic > Freshwater > Lake > Sediment | place: USA: Wyoming | collected... | reverse complement strand
GCATATTGCCCAAACACCTTATCAATGGTTGCTATTCCTCCACCAAGTCTGATTTTGATAAAGGCTTCTGTTGCTCCATTGGTACATTCAAAATGCGTGTTTCTGATCGTAATATCTTTAACCACCGTTGAACTGTTTCCATCTACATCAATGCCTACTCTAACAGATCCACCCTCAATGATACAATCTTCCACTACACAACCTGAAGCAGCATAAATGCCTATTGCTACATCACCATCACCAAAGTATCTACAACTTCTTATCGTTGTATGATTAGATTGAGAGTTACTGTTATTTGCTCCACTCCAATTCCCCATGTCAGCAATCCACCCTTTATTGCAGTTGGTAGAGAAGCAGTTGTCTATCGTTGTACGTAAAGCAAAGCGTAGATGAATAGCCTCTAATAATCCTGATGCCATTACATTCTGATAGTAAGCACCGTAAGAAGGTCCTACGTAGATACCTATCTGTGTTGCTGTTCCTTTGAGCGTTATATTCTTAATCGTGTACTTTAGCTCCACCATTGTATTGGCATCGTTGTTATCTGTTGGTGCTGATCGTGTGATGATGGCTGATGTACCCGTAGAGATAAGTTCAGCGTAATTTCCATCTAACTGAAAGTTCTTAGCGTACTTATCTATCGTCAATGCCTTTGATCCTAAGTAATAAGATCCCCCTCTTGCCTTAATGCCTCCACCCTTTAATGATACCATGTGAACGCACATCTGCCAACAAGCCCAATCAATGTAATCAGCAGTTGTGAATCCCATTGCAGGAAAGATAGAATCTACTTTAGCTTGACTGATCCCTGCTTGTGAGAATGTCTTTAGTTGATTTACTGCTCCATATAATTCAGGAGAATAATCTGTGAATACACCGCCACTACTAACAGTTGTATTGTTAACAGTTGTATTGTTAACTATTGTGCTTGATGCCTTGAATAGACTGTCCGTAGCCCACGTAGTACCCGTTACATATCTACTCTGTATTCCTGTCTTTGGATTGACATTGTAATATCCCGTTTTAACAGTATATCCCGTTGTGAATGGATTGTAGTTTAATGTGGAGGAGTCAGCAGATAACCGATACCACGTTATCGTCTTGGTTTGACCAAATGCTAATGTGCTACATAATAGTAATGCTAATATTAATTTTCTCATAGTTTGACAATTTTACCCGTTTTTAAAGTTGTTGATTTATTAAATATCTTGTAAATATACAATCCTTGTGGTAATATAGTAAGGTCTATCGTAGTCAAGTTGGTAGCCAATGCACTATTGAACACCCTTTGCAGTTGTAAGTTGTACAGATCAACATAACTTAACTCTCTTACATCAGTAAGGTAAAGATATACGATGCCCATTGTTAGTGTTGGATAAATAATGGCAGTAGTAACATTGTTGTTAGGCACAAGCCAATAGTCATAATCACTTGGATTGTTGAATATTACTTTATCACGAATGTAAGTATAGCCATAGATAAGGTAACTGTTTTGTGTGGTATCAAAGAGCGTGAAAAAATCTTTTGAATACGGGATCTGCCAAACAACATTTCCTTTAGTATCTGTGCGTACTAAGTTATAATTAGCAGTAATATATTCAGGCAGTTGGTACGTTTCTAATCCAATGACCTCCTGCGCCTGTATGTTGCTGATGAAAATAAAACTTATTATAATTGTAAAAAATATTTTCATAAGTTATAAAGTTTTATACTTGATTTACTTCATCATCTTTAAAGAAGTTGGATAAGAACTTTCCAATGATGCCAATGATCTGCATTGATACTGCGATGATCAATAATATCTTTTTTACTTTTGGATCTTCTGCATTTACATACGCAATAGCTGATCCTATCGTATTCATGCCCGATATTGCCAATAACGAATCTCCTAATCTTCTGATGTGTACAGGAGTTGGAGCGAAGTAATTACCTACTTTAAATGATGCCATTTACATTATGGATTTACAATGTTTAATTCAGTTGGTGCAAGAAGCCCTGTCCATCTTGAATCGCAATGTAACCAAGTAGGAGTGCTATTAATATTCTCTATCGTAGTAAGCCCTAAAAAACTTAACCCTTTAAAATTATTATTTACGATGTCAAACATTTCCTTGACCGATAAGTCAGCACAATGCAAGTCAGCAGCCCTGCCAAACTTATGTTGTGAATACTTTGCTCCCGTTGTCGTGTTAGGAACTCTATATCCACACTCATTACGAGTGCCTCCTATGTGCCATGTGTTAACCGTTACAGGAACTCCGAGTACATTACGGATTGCCTGTACCAATGCTGGAAGCATAGGATCGATGAACATCAAAGAACGTTCTCCAAACTGATCAAAGATTTCCTTTGGCACAAATTCTTGCAATACGAAGTCCTTTGTTAATCTCATTTATGATCTTTTATCTTGTCAATATCTTCACGATTCCAATTGGATACGTTAACTAATGCGTTTGTCTTGTCTTGCAGCTCGTGAACATTATTACGAGTATCATTCACTTTTGAATCGATGACCGTAACATTGGATTCTAACATAGAGATACGATGCTCATGCTCTTTCATGATCTCCCTAATATCGTTCCAATTGCTCACACAAAAGAAGCTGATTATTGTTAACAGTATTGGAGTTAACCAACTCTTGACTTCTTGTAAAATATTGCTATTATTAATTGGCATTGTTTTTTTTATATTAAGGATTTACTTCTCCTAGTTGCGCTTCATCTAAGCGATTTACTAATGCTGATAATTCAGATTGTAATGTGATAGCATCATCAAGGATTGCTTTTGATTCATCAACTGCTACTACATCAGAACTTCCTAAAAAGTCATTCTCCATCAACTCCAAAGCATCTACATCATATTCTGCTGACTTAGCAATGGTCGTTGATACTGTTTCAAGTGTTATCGCTGTTCCATCTTCGAATACAACTAACTTCTTTGTTTCAGATAATTTTTTGCAAATTGTTGCCATGATTTTATTTATTTATTTTAAATTAATATACTTCTACTGCTTTCACTAAACAATTTGAGCCATTGAACACTACACTTACATTGTCAGAATTATCAAAATTAGTATTGGATAAAAGATAGGGTAGAACAACTGGTAAATAAGTATTTGCAAAAATATTAGTAGGCGCAAATCCAATATTTAATGATGGTGATGTTCCAGCACCTCCAGCACAAATAATTTTATAATTCCGTTTATCTTGTCCGTTACTAATTGAATTTATGTCATTGCCTCCCAATGTGGCTTCTGTATAGATATTCCCTGCAAATGAAGCATAATTGGCAAGATCAATATCTGTATCGCCAAATCCTAATGTTGGTAAAATTACATCAACATTACTATCGTATTTACTGATATGACCACTCCAAGCATTGTTTGTTTGACTAGTAGAATCAAGGAACACAATCGGATCAACACCGTTGTCAACGCTAATGTTTAATAGGCTAACTTTATCACACGTAACAGTATTATTATCTCCTATCGTTACTCCATCCATTCCGTTACACAAAGGATCAATGGTAATGGTGCAGTTGCGACCTACTGTTACAGATAAGAAAGAATTCATTCCATTATTAGCAACGTACATCTGATTAATGATTCCAATAGGATCAGAATTTAAATCTAATCTTGAACTTTTTAAGGAAACAATATTAAGAGCTACATCCGTTTGAACGAAGCAATTAGTTAATGCAGGATTTCCGAACGCGTCAAGTTTGTAAATTATTGCTTCGCAGGATGTTTTGAAAATATAGTAAGTATTGGAGTAATATAGTTCAGTTAAAAGAACTCCCGAACCATCATCCAGCGAAATTTCATAAGTCATTCCCAATGTAAGAGGATCCATAGTTTGATTCGTTAACATCGTAACTGCATCTGTTTGCGTGATTTGGATGTAGGGAGCAGAAGCACTTATCTGTAACACCCAAACCGCAGCACCCGTCGAAGCATCATTACAGACATACGTTGTGCCATTATCTAGTGTCCAAATCGATCCAACTTTAAATCGTAACGTATTATCATAACTACTATCAGGAATAAGATTAAAGCAGTTGGTTGAATTTCTGATAAGCCCATTGTTATCAAAAACGTGCCTAATACCACTTTGCCACATATCCTCAAAACCAACAGAACAGATGCGACTAATACCACCATCACCGCCAAAGTCATACGTACCTTGCTTTAATAACGAAGTATTCTCTAATTCAATAGCATCAGCATCATTGACTAGAATATTCTCACCACCCGTTGCATTGCCTAATACTAAAGTTTGAGCAAGAGTTTGAGATCCTCCACCGCCACCAGGACATGCTGCAATTAAAGCATTAATATCTGTTGTGATTGCTAATATTGTAGTTCCACACTCAATAGCATCAGCATCATATATTGTCATTAATGCAAGAGAACTTTCGTATACTACTAATACATTTTGATCTTCAGCCATAGCCGTAGCACAATCACTACAAGCAATTGTAAATATATGATCTAGGCCTTGTGAATCAAGAATCTCATGGATGACAATATCGCTTCCTGAGCTACTTACTGTTATTGAACTTGCCATTGTATTTTAATTTTTAAAAAATAGGCCTTACGGGACCTATTTAATGATTAAGTGTAAATTCTACATTCTGTAAATAACGATGCTGGCAAAGTATATAATAAAGGTAGATCTGCATCTGCCCATTTTATAGTACTTATTGCTACGTTGTTAGACTTAATAGCTTCATCAATTGGTAAAGCAATTGATACGTTTACAGGACTTGCTGGCATCCAAATATAATGCTCAGAAGCAAATGCTATTTTTTTACCTGTTGCATTTTTTATGTAATTGTAAAAATCACGATTAATAAAGAAGTTAGGATCTTTAATTGTTAAGGTATGCGATGTGTTACCGTTAGTAAACTCGTTATCACCAAAACCATCTTCTTCGGATGTTTGACCACCATCGTAAGTTCCTAAAACATTTCTGATTATGTCAGCTTTACCAGCATTTAGTAAAGAATTCCATTCAGCAAATGAAGTAGGATCAACAAATGAATAATCTTCATCGTAAAGGATAGCATGACGAACACGACCTTTGTCTTTTGGTGTACAATCAGAACATACATAACGCTGAGGAGTTAATTCGCCTCCGCAGCTATAAGGTAAGTAATATGCCATTTTTTTTATTTTAAACTGTTAACAATCCTCACAAAGTGTAATACATTGCGAGTTATATTCTGAAATCACGGTGTAGTTCACCCCAAAGAAAATATGATCAGGATGTAGCTTGTATGCTTGTCCATCATATTCCTGCGCAAATAGTCTGAAACTATCTACTGTATCTGATTGTAATTCTATTTGAGTATTCGAGAATGTAGTAACATTCAATGAACTAGGAATGAATGCTGTAATATAATCTCGTAACTTAGTATCTGTCATTTTTAATTTTCGCCCATCTGCCCATACAACCATTAACATAACGGTTTTTTTTAGTCGAGCATCATTTGCATCACCGTAACTTTCAACATCATCAAATGATTCTGATATTACACGATGATAAGTAATGATTGAATATTTTGAATCAATAACTGCTTTTGTTTCATTTAAAATAGTTACAGAAGCAGGATAACGAGCTGCGGATGCGCCCTCTTTAACAATCATCTTACATAAACCGTAATTTTTACGAATAAATACAGATGAATTAAGACGAGCAGCAATAGCCGTATCAATAAGATTAATTGTTTTCTCTAACATTATACTTTTCCTCCTATTGATTTACGTACAAAATCTGTTGCTACATCCATTAAGATGTCAATTTCTTGTTTGGTAAGGTCAAATACACGACCATACTTTTCTTGCAACCATGACTTTTTATCTCCATTAAAAGAATTTTGAAAGCCTAATGTAATCTGATTACCTTCAACAGCTCCTATGCTAAAATCAGCATGCATCTGTCCAGTAAAAATAAAGTTAACCTCTTTATTATTTCGGTTCTCCTTAGCCCTTTGCTTCATATAAGCAGCCGAATAAACTCCAATTAATTCTCCATTAGAATTGTTACCACCCCTTGCATTAAATACACGTGATGAAATTAATTCATGAGCTGATGCTGCCATTGTACGAAGTAGATTTTCTTTCTTCGCATCTAAGTTCAAACGCTCTTTGAATTTATCTAAGGGTGCAGTATTAACTGTTAATATCATCTTTTTGGTCGTGGTTTAGTCTTAGTACCACAGCATTTCCTTTTCATGGGGTAATCTCTTTAAGTTGAAATCTTTCATTACATGTTATACACATATCCGAAGTATCTAAATTAAATCCAGCTACTGCATTCATTAATGCTGCTTTATAATCAGCTAATACTTCAGGAAGTAATTTCTCATTAGATTGCGCCATTGATGTAGTAGTGCTTGATAGTACATCACTATTTAATGCTTCTTGTAAATACTCATATCCGTAGCAATACAATAATGTACGCTTAAACGATGCTTTGTTTTGACATACCACCGCTTCAAATGAGCAGTTCTGTGATACTATTCCACTAAATCCATGTAGTTGTGTTGTCTGTAAAATTGCTAAGGTGTCATCAACTGCTGTTGCGCCATTAATTCTTAACGTGCCATAGTACTGATTAGATAAAAATGGATCAATAGTAGAAGATGCAAAAGTGATACTAGTTGTATCAATAGCACAAAATAATAAACGTGAACGGTCCATCATGTCATTAGAAAAAGATTGATATACATCAATAAGATTCCAACCTTCAGCAATAGTGATTATCTTAGAAAATAACTTTTCTCCACTTGTTAAATCAAATATTGCTACTTCATTAGTTAATGCTACATCGTTTAAATTAGCATAAAAAGAAAGCGATTGGATTGATATTAATGATAATGCCGAGTATTGATACATAGCATCATTATAAGGTCGTAAATCAACCGTGAATCCTTTCCATTTAACACCATCGTCAGGATTAAATGTTGTTGAATCTAATTTCCTTGTTAGGTTGATAGATTCTAAAGTATTATTTAATTGAAAACTTTTACCAAACTCAGCCTCTATATCATCCGTAAAGCGAAGCAAAGCTCTTGTTTCAATATCATTATAAACGTTTTGTATTCCATCTTTATCGCTATCAATTAAATTACTTAACTGAACAGAGTTGATGAAAGGAAGGCTATTAATATACAGACTTGAAGCTGGGGGAGTTCCCTCCCCACAGCCTTTTAGTCCGATATAACCACGCAAGCAGTCCATATCTTAATTAAACGTTTGTGATGCTGAAACGCTTGATACCTCTTATACCTGAGATTACATCTCCACCATCATAAAGATCGTTAGGAGCAACCCAAGTATCGTATACCTTACGGATATACACCGCATAACCACGATCATACGTGCCAGAAGCACCTGTATAAGCATTAGTTAATGTAGTAGGACAATCGATTTCTTTGATTTGAATTTCCCAAGGGAATCCAGAGTAAACGTTTCCAACTTTACATTGGAAGCGAGGATCAATAAATTGACCAAAATGTGAAGTACCTAAACTTCCTGAGAAAGCTCCTACTTCAAGATCTTGGTATATCAATTCAACAGAACCTGGATCAATAGCTAAGATATCATTCGTAGCTAATAAAGTACGCATGTTTAATTGGTAGTAGAAGTTCCAAAGAGCATTCGCATCTACCATCATACCAGCTTGATTCATTCCTAATGCTGAAGCATTCTTCATCATGTTGAAGTTACGGAATAAATTAGATCCTCCGATAATGTCAGGAGTTCCGCAGAATTCCACATCTTCTAAAGCACCTAATAATTGTTGCATGCCTGTATTAAGATCAAGAGTTGATCCAGATAACGGTAGATTGATTGTTGCCGTTACAGGAGCAGCAAGGATAATATCCTGCGCTATTCTACGGCTCATCTTCTGATACATACCGTTTAGTTTGGTAAGGATAGCCTCACGAACAAACTTCATTACAGGAGTAGCTGGTGTTGTCCAATTAGACTTTTCAGCAGCAGCACCATCAGAACAATATTGACGAATGGTAGCAATGTCAAAGAATAAAGATTCTTGAACTTTCTTGCTTACAGGAACCGTTACTTCTTTATAACCTGGAGTTTGTCCAGTATCACAAGAGAATGATTCTTGCACCATAGCTTCAACACCACGTTGCATATATTTAATACGTACTTCACGAACATAACCACCTTCTGATTGAAGATTGTTAATCATTGTCGTAGAAGATTTGCGATTAAGAAGCATGTTTAATACTCCTGTTTCAGTAACTTTTTCGCTTGGAGCGATGTCAGGTGAATACCAATTTTTAATATCACCTAATAGATAAGGACAAAATCCTGATGCCATGTTTTTTAGTTTTAAATGTTAGAAATAGTGAAAACGGATTCTTGCGTAGCACGGCCAAAGCCCAATTTATTCTCGCTCCCTTTCGGGACAACTTATCCGCTATTTCTAGCCAACTATATTACTGCAATCAGATACTCAATTTTACTGTCCTGTCATTGCTGCTTTCTGTCTTGCGATAGATTCAGCAATTTGATCTGTTAATGATACAGGAATTTCTCTCGGAGTTCCTGCCTTATCAACATAAGGTCTTGGTGGTACTGGTGGAGGAGTTCCTCCACTTACTTTTAATAACTTATTCTCAGCCATTGTACCATCTAAAAAATCTTTAAATGCTACTTGATTGTGATTCTCTGTATAAGGCAAAGATACATCATTTATATTACGTAATTCAAATTCTTGCTTCTCAGCATTAAAAATAATCTTTGCACCCTTCTTAGATGCTGCTGTGTTGACCGCTTCACGAGCAACCATTACATTTAGATTAGCATCAGGGTAAGGATTAGCCCAATCATAGCCGTTTAAGTTGTATTTAAGAGCTAATTCTGAAAGCTGTGATGTAGTAGTAGATTTAATACTATTTATCTCTGTATCTTTAGATAATACAACTGCATCAAGTTGACCTTTCAACTCATCATATTGACGCTGTAATTCATCCTTATCTACTTTCTTACCTGAATACTCAGCCTTAGCCTTTGCTGCTTCTGTTTTTTTAATTTGTTCAATTAAAAGAGGAAACTTAGCATAAGTAGAAGTATTTGAATTAAATGAAGTTAAAAAATCGGGATCTGATAACTCTGCTGCAAAACGCTTTAAATCTTTATCGATTGGATCAAGGTTATCTGCTTTAAAAAATGCCTTTACTGCTTGTGAACTTTTAGCTTGTTGCTCATTCATCAAGTTACTATACGTAGTATTGGTGAATGCTTCTGGTAAATTAATCTTTGTTAGTTCGGCATTAGATAAAATATCCTTCATAACATCTTCTGTTATATTGGCTCTTTTCCCTATCTCAACAATAAAATCTGATAATGTAGGCATCTTGCGTGTTATTTATACTGATTTAACTAATTTCTTTGATAATTCAGCAACTTTAGCACGTTGCTCATCTGTCATTACAGGCTTTATAATAAGTTTATTGCTCTTACCATTTTGCTCATAAAGCTCACGATATGCTTGTTCTGCCTTAGCTGTTACTGTTGTTTTGAGAGTATTATCTTCCCAAATCTCAATCATTGGTTCACTATACTTAAATGGTTCTTGCGTATTCATTCGACAAATATAATTATTATTTTATTAATTATTCAAACATTTGCCTTAATTCTTTTGGAACCATTGCCGAAGGAACAGATTTAATTAAATGCTTACATCCCCAACCTCCACGAAGCGTAAGAAAACTACTTGCATTGGTACCCTTAATAAACCCTTTAGGTAAGTTTGTCTTAGGATTCAACTCAACCGTTCCACTACAAATCAACCCTTCTAACAATGTAGGTATTTGCGATTTATGAAAATATCGCATACAACTGTTCTTAGCTTTTATCATTTCAATACAAAACTCCCTAGAAGTCGTTTGTAGTCCTCCATCGTAGGCATACCAAACAAAGTCTAGGTCATCAGTTATTGCTTGATGATAATTAGCTGAATATTGATGTAGCGCATCGGTAGTATAAGTTTTAGCATAACGAACTAATGATCCATCCCCTTCAGAAGTAGTTGTCAGTTGTGTAGTGAGTTGTTTTACAAAGTCTGTGTATCTTCCTCCTGTGGTGATGTTCTGTCTTAATATATCGGCCAATGGATTAGTAACATTTGCCTCTAGTCCCGACTTCGTAAGCCCTACAACCGTAGCATTAATAGATTCCTCCTTGATAGCTGTATATAAATCTTTCATTCCAAAGGAAGAAGATACTGCATTAAAATAGTTGTTATGAAGATCAGCAACAGAATCAAAGGAAGTAACAAAATCATTAACACTATTCATGTATTTCTTATCAAGAATAATATTAGATAATTCCTTTCTAATCTTACCAACAATACGAATGTTCTTGGCAGTTACTTGTATCTTGCCTTCTTTGACATCTAAATCCTTTGTCATCAAAACTACTTCATCAAGGATTCTACGTTGTGCTGCCGGCATAGCATCGTTGAATGTATTAACTGATACATCCAACGCTTTAATCAACTGCTTTATTATCTCATCAGGACTATCCACCTAGTTGTTGTTGTTGGAATGTTTGCGATGCCTTCAAGGCTTTATCTTGTGCCATATTTAATTCTTCATCTGCCATTGCAGTTAATATTGCTACCTGCTCTGATCTCATCATATCAAAGAAATCTTTATTCTCATCAATAGCTCTTTCTAAATATTCATTAATATTAAAATGCAAAGTAGCTGTTGAATCTGTAATCCATCCACTTTGAGCTGCTGATAATATCTCATCAGGAGTACTTCCAGATAACGGATCTAAAGAAACTATCATCTCGTACTTTCTTTTAATTTCTTTATTTGTCGGGAATAACTTTGTAGCTAGATCAATTTGAGCAGCATTAAATATTGCTGCACTCGCTCCTGATGTTTTTAGTTTCTCTAAATCATCCATCATTGATTGTGCTGATATCAAATCATATTTATCAGGAACATTAATTGTCGGCTCTAGTTGTTTAAGTTTAGAATAGTCATAGTTTAATACCATTCCATAACGCTGTACGATAGTATAATCACAAACCGCATCTAACACCCTTACTAAATCTTCAGCAACGGAATGAATCCAACTATTTTGATCTTCACGATCTATTGATTTAGCAATCCCTGAATTTACTGCTGGGACATCAGCCATGTCTTGCATATTGATTGCTGAAAGAGCGTTGTAAATATGCGCTTCTACCCCATCAGCCATGAATCGTAATGCCTCAACAGGAGGAGTAATAAACCCGATTGGATCGCCTGATAGTGGTAACTCGTCAGCCGTTGGTGGTGTAATCTCTAATATATCAAACGGATTCATCGGAGCTACGCCCTTACCCATACAAGTAGAACATTTGATCTTAACACCTTCTGAGTTCTTAATCATACTTGATCCGTTGCACCCCTTACATGGTTGTTGTTTGTAAATCCACATCTTAGGAATCTGATAAAGCTTCAATCCTACTAGATCAGAGTATTCACGGATTGCTTCTTGTAAGAATGGAACCATTGATTGTATGCGACTTTCGGCAAGTAATGAATCTTTTGTATAATCTGTAACTATTCCTCTCATCATTACAACAGGAATATCTTCTCCTCTATGTTCATAAATCCATTCTTGCGCAAAATTACCATTACCATCTACTTGAATAAACTTAGTTATAGTAGTATTTGTTACACCATAGTAGATCGATCCTTCTATACTATTACGACCATAATAATGTGATTCGTTTGATTTAAAAATATAGAATTGATCTATTACATAATCAATTACATTAGGCGCATTAAATATGATAGGAATAGGTTCTATGTATTCATTTTCTTGCACTTCAAATGATTTAGGCATTACTAATACAAAAGCATTTGCATCAATCAGCATTTGCATCAACTGAATAGAGAATGACCAATTTGTTATGCTGTCATACTCTGGATAATCATCCATAAAATAACATTCAGGACCTTCTTCATTTATAATTGTTGAAGGTACTTTGCTACTGTCAAACTGAATGATCCAATCGGGTGATTTACGAATCTTTTGAAGTGCATTGAATACCCTCATTACCGTTGGCTTAGTATTAGGTACAAAGTAAGCCTCTCTAAACTTACGAATAGCTTCTGTTTCTCCAGGTCGAGCTGCCTTGATTATATCTCCAGGGAAGCGACCAGTAAAATGAGTATTAATAGTTTCGTACAACTTAACCGATTCAGCGTAATAACGATGTCTTTTGTGTGGTTTAGTGTGATAGTCTTTGATGTTTTGTGTGGTAATGATGTAGCTTTCCATTAGATGAATAGTCTTTCTTTTAATACGGTTGATTTATTCACGTGTGGAGTTGATTTCACACCTACATTATATGCGTAATGTTGAACGTAACGGTTATAAATATTTTGAATGCGTGATGATATATTGTTTCCTCCCATTGATAAGAATGTAAAGTTACTTCTAATATCTACTTCATTTATATATTTGCTTTCTTGT
>Ga0315284_10011675_pt1 | contig 12517 bp, 9 predicted proteins | sample YL17G09_16_MG_FD_203696 | JGI IMG/M metagenome (GOLD analysis project Ga0315284, IMG submission 203696) | Sediment microbial communities from Yellowstone Lake, YNP, Wyoming, USA - YL17G09_16 | ecosystem: Environmental > Aquatic > Freshwater > Lake > Sediment | place: USA: Wyoming | collected... | reverse complement strand
TGCTCGCTTCACTGGCAATTTCATAGAGGCGTAGCGCTTCTTCATCAAAGAGAAACCCTTTAAATGCATACTCTTTCAAATCATTGATATTCATGTCCGATTATCCTTTCTTATACAGGCCACAGGGCCTTTCTGTTCATATAATGACATTTTCCCTGATGCAAGCGGTAATGAAATAACCCGTTTTATTACATTCAACTATAGATTTTATCATAACATCTTTCATAGGCCGTTTATATTTTCATATGACCGAATATTTTTTTATAAAAGATATTGCAATTTTTTTCTTGATAATGTCAATATGTAGTAGTATCATCTGATCCTACCGCAATATGTAGCGTATGATCAGTGTATTAAATGGGAGGCTTTCCATTACAGGATAAGGGGGGGGAATATTCGTATGCATGGGAAGATTCAAAAAAGGGACGGACGGCTGGTTAAGTTTAATGCAGACAAGATTACCAATGCCATTGCAAAGGCAGCAACCGCGACGGCAGAATTTGACATGACATCTGCCAGGAAGCTTACCATCAAAGTTCTCAATTTAGCGGAAAAGCTTTTTGATGGTAAAATCATGACGGTTGAGGAAATACAGGATATCGTTGAAGAAGTGCTTTTATCGTCCTCATATAGAAAAACCGCCAAAGCGTATATCATCTATCGGGATCAGCATGCCAGACTGAGAGAAATTACGAACAAAATGGAAGTTGACCTGGTCGATCAATACCTAAAGAAAAAAGACTGGAAAATCAATGAAAACAGCAATATGGATTATTCTCTTCAGGGATTGAACAATTACATTTCCTCGGAAGTCAGCAAGGTATACTGGTTAAACGAGGTCTATTCTCCTGAAGTGAGAAAGGCCCATACAGCAGGAGACTTCCACATTCATGATCTGAGTCTTTTATCCGTTTATTGTGTGGGATGGGATCTTTATGATCTGCTCATGGAAGGATTCAGGGGTGTATCAGGCAAAGTGGAAAGCAAGCCGGCGAAACATTTGCGCAGCGCTCTCGGTCAGGTCGTTAATTTCTTTTATACCCTTCAGGGTGAAGCCGCGGGTGCCCAGGCTTTTTCAAATTTTGATACCCTTCTCGCTCCGTTTATCCGACAGGATCGACTTGGTTTCAATGAAATCAAGCAGGCCCTCCAGGAATTCATATTTAATATCAATGTGCCGACGCGCGTCGGTTTCCAGACCCCTTTTACCAATGTGACATTGGATGTAACCGTACCAAAGTACTATGCGGATCAACCTGTCATCATTGGCGGTGCGCCTCAGAAGGACACATACAGCGAGTTTCAGGCAGAAATGAATATGTTCAATAAGGCATTTCTGCAAGTCATGGCAGATGGAGACGCCAAAGGGAGGGTATTTACGTTTCCCATACCCACGTACAATATGACAAAGGATTTTAACTGGGACGATAAAAATCTCGATGCCCTATGGGAAATGACAGCAAAATATGGCGTTCCATACTTTTCAAATTTCATTAATTCTGACATGAATCCTGAAGATGCAAGAAGTATGTGTTGCAGGTTGCGTATCGATAACAGAGAGTTACAGAAGAGAGGAGGCGGCCTTTTTGGTTCAAATCCTCTAACCGGTTCAATTGGCGTGATTACAATGAACATGCCGCGAATTGGTTATCTCTCGTCAACGGAGAAAGAATTTATTGAACGCCTTGAAAGACTGATGATCATCGCAAAAGAGAGTCTTGAAACCAAGCGGAAAGTATTGGAGAAATTTACGGAAGGAAATCTATATCCTTATACGAAATATTACCTCAGAAACGTAAAGAAACGCTTTAGTGAATACTGGAAAAATCACTTTTCTACAATAGGTCTTGTGGGCATGAACGAAGCCTGCCTCAATTTTATTGGTAAAAATATTGCGTCACCGGAGGGCCAGGAATTCACCAAAAAAGTGCTCGATTTTATGAGGAACAAACTGGTTGAATTTCAGAAAGAGACCGGGAATAACTATAATCTTGAATCGACTCCCGCGGAAGGTACGTCCTACAGACTCGCTAAAATGGACAAGGCCAAGTATCACGATATCATTTGCGCAAATCATGATGGAATTGGGGAAAACCATCGAGAACCTTTTTATACAAATTCGACGCAACTGCCTGTTAATTATTCCGACGATATTTTCGAAGCCCTCGATCTTCAAAATGACATTCAGACCCGTTATACGGGAGGGACTGTTTTTCATACATACGCGGGTGAAAGAATTCAAGATGCCAGCAATGTAAAGACATTGATCCATAAGATCTGCACACAATATTCTTTACCCTATGTGACCTTTACCCCGACATTCAGTATATGTCCCAGTCATGGCTATCTAAGCGGAGAGAGCCCAAAATGCCCTGTATGTGAAGAACGCTGCGAGGTTTACTCACGTGTCGTTGGTTATTTACGTCCGGTAAAACAATGGAACAAGGGAAAGCAGGAAGAATTCGGGATGAGAAGGGTATTTAATTTCTAAAAATGCGAATTGGCGGTTTACAAAAAGTATCTTTAATAGACTATCCGGGGAAGATATGTGCCATTGTATTTACCCAGGGATGTAATTTCAGGTGTCCCTATTGCCATAATCCCGAGCTTGTGGACCCTCATCTTTTCGGGGAATGTGAATCGGAAGATGGATTGATGTCATTTCTTGAAAAAAGAAAAGGGAAACTCGATGCAGTTTCCATAACGGGAGGAGAACCAACCATTCAACAGGACTTGATCGCGTTTTTAAGGCGTCTTAAAAATATAGGGTATTTTGTCAAGATCGATACGAATGGTTCCAACCCGGAAGTGATGCACAAGATCATCGACGGGAAACTTGTTGATTATATCGCTATGGACATTAAAGCACCTTTAAAAAAATACAAGACAGTGACGCAATCAAACATTGACGATAATAAAATCCTACAGAGCATCGAAATGATCATGACTTCCGGGATTCCGTATGAGTTTCGTACAACGGTTCTTAAATCGAAACTAACTGCAGGAGATATCCTGGAGATTGGAAAAATAATTAAAAATGCAAGTCTTTATGTGTTACAATCATTTGTCGCTTCAAAGACGCTTGATCAGAGCTGTCTTTCTGAAGCAACCTACTCTCTGGAAGAAATGGAAGTCCTGAAGGAAAAACTTTTGCAGGATATTAATTCCGTCATGATCAGATGATATCGATTTAACAGGGACACGCCTAAAGTTTTTGCATGGACAAAGAAGAAGAAAACACCCATATTCTATTAACTGAAAATGACAAGATCAACAAACTGTTAATCAAGCTGGTATCTGATGTTAAGGGATTTACAGAAAATCAGCTTGATCAGATCAGAAGACTGACACAGATAGGCTCGGCCCTGTCGGCGGAACGGAATCTCGACAAGCTGCTGGAAATGATCGTTGACGAAGCCCGCGCATTTACGAATGCCGACGGAGGAACTCTGTACATCATGTCTGATGATGAAACAGAACTTTTTTTCGCCATTGTACAAACAAAATCATTAAACATTCGTATGGGGGGAACAGGAGGCAAAATAACGTGGCCTTCTGTGAAGCTCCAGAATCAGGATGGAAGTCCTAATCATGCCAATGTCTCTGCATATGCGGCCCTCACAGAGAAGGTGGTCAATATCCCGGATGTCTATGATGCGGAGGGTTTTAACTTTGAGGGAACAAGGAAGTTTGATTCGGAAACGGGATATAGATCAAAATCGATGCTCGTTGTTCCCATGCGAAATCATGATAATGATATCATCGGGGTTCTTCAACTACTGAATGCTCAATTTGCAATCACGGGGGAGGTGATTTCATTTTCTATCGAAAACCAGAGAATGACGGAATCTTTAGCCTCCCAGGCCGCCGTAGCCCTTTCCAATAATCGACTCATTCAAGATCTTGAGAATTTGCTGGAATCGTTCATCAGAACGATTGCGACCGCGATTGATGAAAAATCGCCTTATACGGGTGGACATGTCCGAAGAGTTGCAGATTTGACGATGAAAATTGCGGACAAAATCAATAAAACGAAGGGGGGCCCCTTCGCAAACGTTTATTTTAATGATGACCGAATGAAGGAACTGCGCATAGCCGCATGGTTGCATGATGTCGGAAAAATCACCACACCGGAGTATGTGATTGACAAATCAAGGAAGCTTGAAACAATTTACGACAGGCTTGAAACCATCAGGACGCGCATGGAGGTGATCAAGCGGGATTACCTGATAGAACGTATGAAGGAGGGGAATCAGAAGAGAGTAAAAAATCAGGGGATACATGATCTGGATTATGACGAATTTGTAAGAAATATCGAAGAGGATCTTCAATTTCTTTCAGATGTGAATACAGGCGCCGAGGTCATGAATGATGAAATGCTTGACAGGTTGCATCGCATTGCCTCTATGCAATGGTTCATAAACGAAAAACAACAAGCCCTGCTTAACGAGAACGAACTTCAAAATATCAGCATTTATCAGGGGACACTGACTGCAGAAGAAAAGGAAATTATCAAGAATCATGCAACTGTTACTTATAAGATGCTTTCACAGCTGCCTTTTCCAAGAAAATTAAAAAATGTTTCCGTTTACGCAGCAGCACACCATGAAAGACTTGATGGTACCGGGTATCCCCTTGGATTGCAGGAAGAACAGCTCCCTTTACAATCCCGTATTATCGCTTTAGCAGATGTCTTTGATGCCTTAACGGCCAAGGACCGGCCGTACAAGAAAGAAAAAACGCTCTCAGAGGCCATCCATATATTGAAATCAATGGTGAAAGAAAAGTACATTGATTCGGATCTTTTTGATTTTTTTGTCAATGAGAGGATTCATATCGACTATGCAAGGAAGGAGTTGACAAAGCAACAGCTTGATCTGGATGAATGTTAGGTGTCAGCGCCGGTCAATACGGTTCAAAGCAGTCGGTCTCACTTAACGGTCTTTTCTTGCGGGCTTTTCTTCCTTAGGAGAAGTCGAGCTTTTTTCAACGTTCTCTTTGCCATATTTTTTCAAGGACACAAGAGAATTGAGTTCCTTTTCCACTTCGTGATATTTTTCGCTCTGTTCAGGAAAATATTTGAGCGCCTCTTTGAAATGAAACGAAGCACTGTCAAATCTTTTTTTCTTCTTGAAATAGATCCCAAAGTTATAGTGAGAATTGCCGCGATCGTTTATTTTACCGTAACTCATGGCAATGTTGTAATAAATGTCGGTGTCATCGATATTTTTTTTCTCAAGTATCCTGTATATATCAAGTGCGGACTGATAATCACCTATTGCCTCATAGGCTCTCCCCATGTAAAGCAGGACATCGGCATTTTCACCACCTGCTTCCACGGCCAAAGCCTTACGGAATAAATGAATAGCCTCAGAGGACCTGCCCAGTTTAAAATACAGAATTCCCAGATCTCTTAAAATATCATCATCCGCGGGGGAGATTGCTAAAGCGATCTGAAAGGTCTCAAGCGATTCAGATGCCCGGCCTGACTTTTCCTGGATTACAGCTAAACCATAGAGAGCATCCACGTCCCTGGGATTTTTCTTCAATTCATTCTGGAAATGATGAAGACTTACCTCCAGGTTTCTTTCACCAAACATGAGAATGGTTTGAATCCTCTTTAGGTTTCCGACAATGTTGTCTGATCCCTTTCTCGAGTACGTTGTCTGGATGGCTGCATCAAGATAGCGTATTCTTTCATCAGTTCCCGGGTGGGTGAGAAAGTAGGAGGGAACGGAATTCGAGTAAAATTCATAGCGCCTCATCGTCTTTAAAAAATCAAGCATGGCGGCCCCGTCATATCCGGTACTGACAAGGTAGTTCAGACCAAGCCTGTCGGCTTCTTCTTCATGTTCACGACTGTATTTAAGATTTAAGCTGGTGGCAGTTGCCAGGGAAAAGCTGGTTACAGCGGCGGCAACATCAGTTCCTCCACCGAGAAATGCTCCGGCCAGTATCGCAGCCAAAGTGGCGATCCCAACTTTCTGCGATTTTTCAATGGTGCTGGCAATATGCCTGGCGTTGACATGTGCGATTTCATGAGCGAGAATCCCGGCAAGCTCACTTTCCTTGTCGACGAGATTTATCAAGCCCCTGTTGATGTAAACATATCCTCCCGGTGTTGCGAATGCATTGACTGCGGAGCTTCTTATCACGAAAAAATTAAAATCAAATGGCGCTTTCTGGCTATGCAAAAGAATTTTCTGACCGAGTTTTGTGATGTATGCATTAACCTTTTCGTTGCGGATCAAGACCTGGCTTTTTTCAAGTTTTTCATAAAATTCCTTGCCAAGTCTATTTTCGTCCTCAATGGTAAACGAAGCAGAAACAATCCCAACTGAATAAAACTGGAAAAGCAAAACAATGATAAGAAACATTGCTGCGGGAAGGAGTTTGCCTGCTTGAAAGCAATTTGTTTTATATTGCGACCCTGCAATACACCTGAAAGGTGAAACTTGCAGGTTTCGCTCAAAGTTATATATCATTACGCCATACTCTGAATTAGAAGACATCATTCGCTTGATCATATATTATCGCGTTTGGCAAACATAATCAAGAAAACGATGATTTCGATTAAATATCCTTTATTATTGTGACGGGTATAGCAATATGTTATAGCCAGCTACACGATGAAGATTCCGGCTATCGGTAGTATGAAATGAGGAGCTTCCCGCATGCGCCGTATTGCAGGCAGCGACGGCCTGGTGGAAACGTACGATTATGACATTAAATATTTTGATCGGGAATTTGAAATGAAAGAAGGGCTCGTGATTACGATTGACGGACCAGCAGGTGCCGGAAAAAGCACGGTAGGAAAGGCACTGTCGAAGCATCTGTCTTATATTTATCTCGATACAGGAGCCCTTTATAGGGCGATTGCCTACAAAATAATAAATGAAGCGATATCGCTGGATAAAACAGATCAACTTGCCGATTTATGCGGTAAGGTACAAATTAAATTAAAAAATGTTAACGGCAGCATGAGAGTCATTCTTGAGGATGAGGATGTAACGGACAAAATCAGGACAGAAGCCATCGGGCTTCTCGCATCTAAAATATCCGTAATCTCTTTTGTTCGAGACATTCTTTTTTATGTCCAGCGCAAGGCAGGCGAGGATGGGGGGATTGTTGCGGAAGGGAGAGATATGGGAACAGTAATATTTCCCGATGCCGATGTTAAGTTTTTTCTGGAAGCCAGCGTGGAAGAAAGGATTCATAGACGTTATAAAGAATTGAGTATGAGTCGTGACGATACAGATTATCGGGAAGTTGAACGGGATCTTATCCAGAGAGACAAGCAGGATCGGGAAAGAAAAATAGCCCCGTTGATTCCATCAGATGATGCTGTGATTATCGATTGTACGAATATGTCGGTTGTGGAAGTTGTTGAAAAAATGATTTCGCTCATAAAATCAAAACAATAAATCTTGCAGGCGGCAAAAAATATACGCAAAACCACGTTTTTTTAAATGGAATTCGCTTGATATTTAAAAATCAGTGTGTTACGAACTCAATCTTAATGAATCTTTCATAAAATTTCAGGGGGTGTTTGTTTAATGGTTAACGAAGATAACTTAATTTTAGAAACTAAAGAACTCAGCGATCAGTTGGCGAAGGACTCTTCAGAAGAGAGTGTAACAGTTAAAAAACCAACAGGAAAAGAAGAAGATCTTGGGTTTAAAGAACTCTATGAAAAAAGTTTGCAGAATGTTCAGCTTGGTGAAATTGTAACCGGAAAGGTTGTGCAGATAAATAACGATGTCATCATGGTTGATGTAGGCTGGAAGACGGAGGGGTACATTCCGGCCAGAGAACTGAAGGATGACAAGGGAGATATCGCTGTTGGTGTAGGGGATGAGATTGAAGTCCTCGTAGATAAGAGAGATTCGGACGGTAATTTGGTTCTGTCAAGAGATAAGGCAGCAAAAATCAAGGTGTGGGATGATGTAAAGAATGCCTATGAAAAGAACAGTCCGATAAAAGGAGTTGCCATACAGAGAGTCAAGGGTGGTTTATCAGTGGATATCGGAGTGCCGGCATTCCTTCCAGGTTCGCAAATTGATATCCGGCCTGTAAGAGATTTGGACAAGTATGTCGGTCAAACCTTTATGTTTCATGTCCTCAAATATGACCGCAAGAGAAGCAATGTTGTATTATCAAGAAAGACAATTTTGGAAAAAGAGAGAGAATCAGTCCGCAAGATGACCCTGGAAGGTATGGAAGAAGGGAAGATTGTTGAAGGGATCATTAAAAATATTACAGATTATGGTCTCTTTATCGATTTGGGAGGAATTGATGGACTTCTTCATGTGACTGATATTTCATGGGGAAGAATTACGAGACCTTCAGAGAGTTTTTCCAAGGGAGATAAAATCAAAGTGAAGATTCTTTCTTTTGACAGAGAGAAAGAAAAGGTCTCTTTAGGCTTCAAACAACTGACGGAAAATCCCTGGGAGAATATTTTAGAGAAATATCCCGTCGGTTCTATCGTGGAAGGAAAAGTTGTAAATTTAACCGATTATGGGGTTTTTGTAGAGCTTGAACCGGGCGTAGAAGGGCTGGTTCATGTATCAGAGATGTTCTGGACGAGAGAAATCAAGCATCCTTCCAAGGTCATGTCTGTGGGCGAGACAATCAAGGTGATGGTTCTCGATGTCAATGCCGAAGCGAAGCGGATATCCCTCGGATTCAAACAAACGACAACGAATCCGTGGGAAACCCTGAAAATGAAATATCCTGAAGGCAGCATTGTAAAAGGAGTCATAAGAAATATCACCAATTTTGGATTCTTTGTCGGAGTTGAAGATGGCATCGACGGTCTTGTTCATATATCGGATATTTCCTGGAAACATACAATAAAACACCCATCAGAGTTGTATAAAAAAGGCCAGGAAATTGAAGCAATGGTTCTAAATGTTGATGTTGAAAATGAAAAATTTTCTCTTGGTATCAAGCAGGTAGATAAAAATCCATGGGACGAACTTTCCTCAAAATATACCCCAAGTTCGATCATCCGGGGTAAAGTTACCAACGTGACAGATTTTGGTATTTTTGTCGAAATCGAAGAAGGAATTGAAGGCTTGGTTCATATTTCAGAACTGAGTCAAAAAAGAGTAAAGTCCTGTTCTGAGTTATATGCTGTTGGAGATACGGTGTCTGCAGTTGTAAAAAGCATCGATATCAAAACCAAGAAGATACGATTAAGCATAAAAGATTATGAAACAGCTTCTGAGGGATATTCGGTCAATCAGTATATCAACAACAAGGAAAATGTTGGTTCCAACCTTGGTAAAGTTATGGCTGATGTAAAGATTGTAGATTCAGAAACTTAGACCTCCCATGAGAAAAAAGCATCCTATTCTGCTCGGAATCATTATTCTATTTCTCATCGGCACAGGATTCTTTCTGGTCGTATACGGAATAAGTGCTGTATCAGGTGAAAAACGTTCGTTTGCAATTCATGATCGGGTAGGCATCGTAAGCGTTGAAGGATTTATCGGAGACTCTAACGATATACTCGAACAGCTAAACCAGCTCAGTAAAGATGACAGCATTAAGGCTGTTATAGTAAGAATCAATTCGCCTGGAGGCAGTGTAGCGCCTTCGCAGGAAATATATGAGGCGATTCTTCAATTAAAGAAGAAAAAGAAAGTCGTCGCTTCCATGGGCTCTGTCGCCGCCTCGGGAGGTTACATGATTGCGTGCGCCGCGGATAAGATAGTGGCAAATCCCGGGACCATTACGGGCAGCATTTCTGCGATCATGCATTTTGCCAATGCCGAAGAACTTATGAAAAAGATAGGACTCAAAACATCGGTGATTAAAAGCGGCAAATATAAAGATATTGGTTCCCCTGCGAGGGAAATGACGGCTGAAGAGAAATCACTCATTCAGGAACTGGTTGATGATATTTATGATCAGTTTTTAGAAACGGTTGCCCAGAACAGAAAAATACCCAAGGACGATCTCAGGAAAATAGCCGATGGCCGGGTTTTTTCGGGACGGCAGGCGAAGAAAATAGGTCTCGTTGATGATATTGGCGATATCAGCTTCGCAGTAGATCTTGCCGGGAAGCTTTCAGGGATTCAAGGAAAACCGGACGTCGTTTATTCCAAAAAGAAAGGACAGAAATTCTGGGACTATATATTGGGAGATATGATGACTGCCTTTGAACGGAAAATGGTGGAGAAAAGACAGACATTCAACGGCGTTCATTACCTGTTCATGCCTTTGATGAATCGTCCTGAAGAGATTCTGTCATAAAAACAAATGGTTAATCATGAAGAAAATCACGTAGCGTCCCATTCATTGTCCGGTGTTGCAAAATCCCTCAACTGGTCTCTTCTTTTTTTATGCTGAAGCTTTTTCAAAGCCTTGGCTTCTATCTGCCGTATCCTTTCTCTTGTTACCCCCATCATTTCACCAACTTCCTCGAGGGTAAAGGGCCCGTAATTACAGGCGACCCATGTACAGTTAAGAAAGGCTTCATTTTTTAGTCGCCATTCACATGTCGTATCCTGGCAGACTTCTGAAATCAGGATTGCTTTCTTCTTGCATTTATATGTATTGACCAATGAATTCATCTCCTCTTCCTGTTTTGATTTCGGAAATCTTTCATTGCAGGTGGCGTAAAGTAAGTATTCTTTTCCTATTTGTCAACATCAAATCACTATTTTTAAAAAGTGTTTACTTGTTGACCCTTATTCGGAGTCTGTCGAGGCGATGGTTGAGGGATTCTCTTTTACGGTTATTTATATGGATGGAGTGGCTGAGCGCCCGATGAACCAGAGTAAAGGCCTTGTTAGAATCATGCTCTCTGTGTTCATAACATTTTGCAAGTTCTTCCGTTCCAAAAATATCACACGGATCGTCGAGGATCATCATTTCCCAGAGCTTTATTGCATCACTATATGATCCCGCACGCTTGAAAATAAGAGATAGAATTTTGCGCGATTCACGGGCGACATTCTTCTTTTCTGAACAAATCAGAGGTTCCAGAATACGCTGAGCCGCAGGTATATCCCCACGGTCCAACAGCAGTCTGGACGCGGCAATGAGATCATACGGTTCAATAACGCCCTCGTCAGGGCGACTATCAAGTATTTCAGCCAGATGGATGGTCAAAAAAACCATGGATATTACATCGAGACGGTTATGCTCAAAAACATCCACGATGTAACGCGCATCGCGGGACTTGAGCCAGTCAAAATATCGCCGGGGGATTTCACTGCCGGGCAAATCCCCTTCTCGCCTGAAACCAAGAATGGATTCTTCAAGGGTAACAAGCCGACAGTTATCTGTCCGGTGCCCCAGGAGACGACGGGAAGGATGCAAAAGGTCGAGATGTGGAAGCTCTGTGAGAGGATTGTGAAGGCGATTCATAATCAACCGGGTTGATAGTAAACCGATATCAAAGGCCTTGCCGTTAAAAGTTACGAGAAAATGTTTTGTTTTTGCAACATCAAGCAAGAAAACCAGAGAGGCACGCTCTTCTTTGAAATCCCGAACAAATATCTGTTTGATGATAAAGTGTTCTTCTTCAAACCAGCCGATTCCGATAAGAAAAGGCAATGTGCCGGTGCCGCCGGACAATCCTGTCGTTTCGGTATCGAGAAACAATCCGTTTCTATAATTGAAACGGTCCATATCGGGATGATTGGCAAGAAAAGACAACGTTTTCATGTTGAGTTGAGATATTGTCTGAAGGTTACGGAATCCATGACGATACGAAACGGGAATGCGTTTATGAGCCAGATAGAACTTCCCGGAATCATTTTCCACTTCTTCGCCATGGATGAGTGATTCAATAGAAAGAGGCTTTTTTTGTATACGTGGAGGAGAGGCTGGAGTTTCTGCAGGACGTCGTGACATGACCGCTTCCACACGCATACGAAGGTCACTGATCATTTTATTTCCGGTTTTATCCTTCAGAGAAGAATTGAGATCACCCGTCAGTCTCTGTAAGCGCTTCGTTGTATTCATCGCTTGTTAAGCAAACCAAGAATCTCTAAAGCCACTTTCTTTGCAGACACCCCCACCTCAAGGGTGGGTCCCACACAACTCGGACAACCTGCACTACAAAGGCAGCTCAGGATAAGGCGACGGGTTGCAGTAAGAAGTTCGTCGTGTTTTTCATATAAAAGGCCTGAAAACCCGATTCCTCCCGGATAGGCATCAAAAATAAAAAGTGTTGGATCAAAGGCATCCATCCCCACGGCACTTCCCTCGTTCTCAACAGGCGAAAAGGGTGTAATGGATCTTACTCCCCGATGATGACGGACAAACCATTCGCCGCTCTTGTCGCCTATGCATCGGTCAATATCCCGCATATCAGCCATCAGCAGCATGACTGAAAGGTGCTGCAGGCAGTAAGCCAGACCGGAAAGACCATCAATGATTTCCGCCTGCGGATAGCTGAGCTGGTAAAGGAGATTTCTCGGGATGGTGAACCAGTAGCTCGTGGTATGCATATCTTTTTCAGGAAGTGTTACGTCGCCGTAGCCGATGTTTTCTGAAG
>Ga0315284_10011674_pt1 | contig 12519 bp, 14 predicted proteins | sample YL17G09_16_MG_FD_203696 | JGI IMG/M metagenome (GOLD analysis project Ga0315284, IMG submission 203696) | Sediment microbial communities from Yellowstone Lake, YNP, Wyoming, USA - YL17G09_16 | ecosystem: Environmental > Aquatic > Freshwater > Lake > Sediment | place: USA: Wyoming | collected... | reverse complement strand
TGCGTCGGGCTGTATCGAACCTAAAGCTACTCGACGGAAACCTAATTGTTTCTTATACTTCTGCGTTCAAAATCGCCGCCGAAACGGCGAATGAAGATATGGGGTCCCTGACGGGATTCGAACTAATACTTAATCCTTCCCTACCCTTTTAAAATACCTACAACTTCTAATTCTCCTATGGATTTTAGATTCTCAATAATCTTTTCTTGCCACTTCTTATGCATTCTTTTAAAAATTAACCTTACTTGGCCTTCTTTCTTGCTACGAATTAATTCATTAAATACCCTTAATGCTCCCTCTATATCTCTTTCGTATTTCTCAGGTTTATTCCTACGCTTAAACACGATGAATTTATGCAAAGCATAAGCTGCCGGATGTGGAACTTTTAAATGCAGCCCTTCAGCAGTAATCAGGATAGTATTTTCAATAAGAAAATCAAGAAACCTCAATGGCTGGGCATTAATCGATAATTGCGGTATAAAATAAGGCTTGTTGCTGCCACGACCTCTTTCCGGCACAAGAAACTCGATACTCAAATCAGGATGCTCTAATACAACATAACCCTTGGAGCCTCTATATTTTTCCAAGAACCCAAGATCTTTAAAGAGTTCAAAAACGTTAATTTCCTTGCTAAGTTTCGACGGGATCGGCACTAAGAAATCCATATCCTTAGTCCTGATGTAAGTAGAGTAATCTTTTGACTTAAAATAATATTTATAGAAATAAATACTCCAGCTACCAATAAGAATAAGATACTGCAATACCCCTGCTTTATTTAACCTGCGCAAAATCTCGAAACATAAGCTATTAGTCTTCTTTTCCATGTAATACCTTCTTTAAATATTGAGCTCGCTTATTTAGCTTATTAATCAGGTTCTTATATTTAATTCTTAGCCGTTTTGATTCTTTAAGCTTTCGAAGATCTTCCACAGATAATTTCTTGCCCTTATAAACGAATCTGACTTTCTTGCCATCGCGAAAGGCTACATAATAATATATATGCCCTTTGATTGCTTTCTTTATGATGCTGCCACCGGGATGCTTCTTAAGGGCATCTTTGTAGTCTTTGCGTAATCTTAGGGAATTTTCCAATTCCTCTTTGAGTAAATCCTTTATAACTCCCATTTTAGCTCCTCTTGTTACCAAACAAATACCCATAAATAGTATATTATGTTTGGTAACGATTGTCAAGTTTTATTACCAAACAAATATACTGTATTTTAAGATAATGTTTGGTAAAGAATTCTTTAGTTTCAGAGGCCAAGGATTGCAGGCTAGTTTTAGTTTCAGAGGATTTGGGCAATAATAGAATGGCTTTAATCGGCGAAACTAAGTGCTCTGAAACTGAGAGAGGTTTGGGCCAATAATTGGCTATTTTAGGCCTGGTTTGCACTCTCTTTCCCGACGAAGAATTGATGCGAAAATATTTTCGAAAACACTAAAAAAATAACGCCCTAACTCCTAGGGACAACGCCAGATAAAAAATCCCCGACGGGTCATCTCCGTCGGGGATATGATGTAACTCTTTGTCTTACAATGAGTTACAATAGTTGGGGTGGGCGACGGGGATCGAACCCGCAAACCTCTAGAGCCACAGTCTAGCGCTCTAACCAGTTGAGCTACGCCCACCATTAATTCGTTTTTGGTTCTTCCTTCTTCTCTTGCGGTTTTGCTTCTTCCTTAAAAATTTCTTCGGCGCCTTTTCTGATTTGTACCCCTACTGCTGCCGTGCCTTCAAGGAGAGCCTTGGTAATGTCAGTTGCGCCTTTGACCGTAGTCTCTAATAGTTTTATCGGAAACGAAAGTAAAATATCTAACTTATCTGTTTTGTAGGACTTGGCTATTTTATCCTCTACTGCCATGCGGATGTTTTCAAAACCAAACTCCGGCCGATTCATCTTTGTCTTGATGGTAAAATCGAGATTAATCTTACCGTCGAGCGCTTTGAATAAATCTAAAACCGTGGTGGCAATTTTGTAGGCTTTCTCTAGCGGCTCCTCTTCTTCCTTCGGACGAAAGACGATGTCGGTTAATTCCAAATGACAGTCGGCAATGACGTCATTGTTATGGCCGGTGATTTCACTAGTAAAATTGAGTTTTGCCTGCTGGATACGTGATCTCTCCAAATCCACCCACTTTGCATAATAAGGATGCAGATAAATTCCGTCTATATTTTTTATGTTAACGGTGGCGCGCATATCGTTTTTAAAGAAATTAAACCATCCTTCTACCTCAACGCTTCCTTCGAGAGAATCTTTCTCCCAGGGGATTTTACCCTTTAAAGCGAAATTTGCAATCACTGATTTGGGGAAAAGGTAAACATTTTCAACATTAAAGTATAAGTCCTTAAGCGTAATTTTAATGCTCTCGGAGCCGGCGGTATTATCCAGAAAATCTATCTTGCCTTCTTTCAAGAGAAAACGTTTCACAATCAAATGCATGTGCCTTTTTTTAAAAGTAGGGGCGGGGGCCTTAGATTCGGCGGATTCTGACGCTGTAGCCGGGGCATTTCTTTCGAAATAAATCTGCGGCCGGATGATTCTTATTTCATTAAAGGCGATATTGCCGGTTAATAAACCTAATATGCTCGGAGAAACGTAGATATAATCTACTTTTGCCAGGCCTTCGATATTGAGCCCGCTTAACTCTAAGTTCAGAGGGAACTTCAAGTCTAGATTGCCGACAGTTACCTTCTTTCTGGTCAGGTTCTCAAGGTTGGTCACGATAAGCGACCTGGCCTTAAAGAGCAGAAAGATATAGGCCGCAGAAAATAAAAAGGCAAGAATGACAACGCCGATAAAGAAAGTTTTTATCCAGAATTTCATATTTTTAAGATGGTGCGCCTGACCTGAATCGAACAGGTAACCCTCTGCTTAGAAGGCAGATGCTCTATCCTATTGAGCTACAGGCGCGCCTTAAATATTGGTCGGGGCGACAGGACTTGAACCTGTGACCTCTTGCTCCCAAAGCAAGCGCTCTAGCCAAACTGAGCCACGCCCCGTTTTTCTATCTATTACTTTTCTGAAAAACGGTACTGAGCCCCGCTTTAGCGGGGCGAAGTACCTTTGTTTGTAACATTCAATTATAACATGCGAAAAAATCTTTTCAATCTTAAATATTTGTAATTATACCATAAATATTATATAATAGGGCTAGCGATGAAATACAGAATCGTTATTGCCATCATTATTATCATTGCCTTCCTCATTGCGGGATTAATCATCTACGCCAATAATGTCCTGCTGCCTACAAAATTAAAGGCTAAAATCACCCGGGAATTAGAAAAAAGCCTGGGCAAAAATGTTCAAATCGAAAGGCTACATTATAATCTCTTTAAGGGATTTATTGTAGAGAATCTCTCCATCTTCGATGGCGCTAAAGAAAAACCCTACCTCTCGGTAAAAGAAATCTCCTTTCAATTCCTGCTATTCCCATTATTTGAAAAGAGAATAATCATCCCCTTAGCTCACATTGATTCGCCTCAGTTATACCTGACGCTGCGGCAAGACAATACCCTTAACATCATGGATGTCTTCAAAAAATTTCCGCAGAAAGAAAAAAAAGCGAGATTTTCGCTTTTTATCTATAAATTAAATATCTCCAACGGTAAATGCCAATTTAAAGATGAACACACCAGCCCCAGTTATATTAAAGAGGCGACGGACCTGAAGATCGGCGCGCAGGTGGATATCCCCGGTAAGATAAAATTTATCCTTCAGGGAAAAGTCCTCAATCAACAAAATACGCCATCCTTCTTTTCCGCTTCCGGCGAATATAATCTAGTTAAGCAGGAATTGGAATCGAAGGTTAAGCTTGCCAACCTGATTGTCAACGACTATCTTTTATACCTAAAAATAATCCCTCTATCGATAGCCAAAGGCATTGTCGATAATGCGGATTTTGAGATTACCTTCCAAAATCATCAACTATCTTCAAAAGGCCTGCTCTTCTGTAAAAATATCGAACTGCGAAAAGAGAAGTTTCTGCTTGCCGGCGATATGGAGATTAAATCAGACATTAAATATAATTTTGCGGATAAAGCGCTTAAATACGCTTTTATCTGCGGACTTTCCAAGATGAATTTTTCCGGACTGGATTATCTCAAAGATAGCGCGCTGCTTAAGGGATCTGTCGGCTTCCAAAATGATAGAATCTGGACTTCGGACCTAAAGGCGCAAGTTTTAGGCTCTAGTTTTGATATAAAAGGATCGCTGGAAAATTTTGCTGACCCTTCCTTAAAAGTAAATATCTCTTCTAGCCAAATCAATCTGGAAAAAATCACTGCTCTGCTGCCTGATGCGCTGAAAAATCTCAATCTCAGCGGAAACTCCAGCTTAAATTTAAACCTCAAGGGCAGCTTAAAACAATTGCCGCTACAGCTGGGGGCAGTTGCACAAATTACTTCCGGAAAAATGCAGCTTGCCTTTATCAAAGAGCCGCTGGAAGACGTCAGAGGAGTACTTAATTTTACCAACGACCAGCTTAAATGGGAAAATTTCCTCTTTCTTTACCGACAGAGCGAATATAATACCTCCGGCAGTATCACCGACTTCAAACAGCCGGAGGTTGATTTCAGCCTAAATTCCAAAGACTTAACTTCCACAACCTTCCTCAACATCAAAGACAAGATGATTAAGATAAAAGAATGTTCCTTAAAACTGCCTGATTCTGAACTGGCAATAAAAGGAACTATTAATATCGAAGCGCCGCAAACTCCGTTATTCAATTTAACCCTGGAATCAAATATCTCCCTAAAAGATACCTTTAGATTTCTCCCCGCCAATATCAGCGAAAATCTCAAAAAGATAAAAGTTGACGGACTTTGTAAAGTCAATGGTTCCTTGAACGGCAATGCCAAAGAGATGAAGAGCTGGAATGCGCAGCTGCGCTTATCTTCCGATACGCTTTCACTATACGACCTTAAATTAAACAATCTTTATTTTACCCTGCAACAAAAAGACGGCTTAATTAATACGGATGATTTAAGCGCTAACTTATATTCCGGAAACCTTGCTCTTCAATTTGGCCTTAACCTGCTGGGTAATGTGCCTAATTATACTGCAAAGCTTGGCTTGTCCGATGTCGATCTGGCAAAACTAAAAATGGATACCAAGTTAAAAGACAAAGATATCTCGGGATTATTAAATATGCGGCTAAATCTGCAGGGAAATACCGCGGGGCTGGCGGCTCTACGGGGAGATGGGACGATTTCGGTAAGGGAGGGAAAACTCTGGGAATTGAATCTCTTTAAAGGCCTGGGCGAATTTTTATTTTTGCCAATTTATCATAAAATCGTCTTTAGGGATGTTACTGCGAATTTCCTCGTCAGAAATAGCGCTATTGAGATTGCCGATTCTTTTTTAAGCAGCGAGGAATTAGAACTTTCCGGCACCGGAAAATTGCAATTCGACGGCTCACTGGATTTGGCCTTAAACAGCCAAATCAACGAGGACCTGCTCAAGGATTCTCCCGACTTAAGAAAAATAACCTCTGCGGTCTTAGGCAATCTTTTAGTGATAAAAATAAGCGGGACAATCCAGAAACCGGAATATAAGATTGTGCCCGGGACAAAAGAGATTATCAATCAGATAAAGCGTTTCTTTTTTGGTAAGTAGAAAGAATTGCCTTTGTCTTGGCGAGGGCGCGGAAGCGATGGCTCATCCGATGTTTAATCCGCGCTCCTAACTGGGCAAAGGTTTTTTTATAACGGGGAATGATAAAGAGCGGGTCATAACCAAAACCAAAAGTGCCTTTCATGCTAAAGCCGATCAAACCGCTACAGGCTCCCTGCGCCACTCCTACCAGGCCGTTTCGATCTGCTAAGGCAACACTACAGCAATAGCGCGCCTTTCTTTTTTTAAGCGGTAAACCAGCCAGCAGCCTTAAGAGCTTGCGGTTATTCTTTAAATCACTTTTCTCTTTGCCGGAAAAACGCGAAGAACGTACGCCCGGCTGGCCGGATAAGGCCTCAACCTCCAGCCCTGAATCTTCGCCGAGAGTAAGCTTCCCGGTAAATCCGGCAATCTTCACTGCTTTTTTAATTGCATTCTCCCGGAACGTCTTTCCGTTTTCAATAATGCGCGGAGCGGCGGGATAATCAGCCAGAGAAGTAATCTTTAGATCTAGATCACTGAGAATCTCTTTTATCTCTTCCAACTTTTTTTTATTTTTCGTTGCCACGACTAATTCCATCACTAAATTATTATTATCAGGGACACCCTTCCGATTGGCTCCAAAGACGTCCCTCGATTGGGTTAAAGAACGTCCCTAAATAAATTGCGCTGTATATCGATCAATTCCCCTATCCCCTTCTGGGCTAATTCAAGCAATTTATCCAGCTGCGCTTTGTTAAATGTCTTTTTTTCCGAGGTGCCCTGTATTTCAATAAATTCTCCCGCCCCGGTCATGACAATATTCATATCCACATCGGCATTAGAATCTTCCTCGTAGGCTAAATCTAACAGCAAATCTTTATTGAGCATACCTACGCTGGTTGCCGCGACAAAATCCTTGATGGGAATCTTGGCAACGAGACCCTGTTTCTTTAATTTATTTAGCGCATCAACCAAAGCAATAAAACTTCCGGTAATTGATGCCGAACGCGTTCCGCCGTCTGCCTGGATTACGTCGCAGTCAATCCAGATGGTGCGCTCTCCTAAATATTTCATCTCGGTTACTGCCCGCAAGGAGCGGCCAATCAGGCGCTGTATCTCATAGGTGCGGCCGGAATCCCTTCCTCTTTGGATACGCGTGGCGCAGGAACGCGGGAGCATTCCGTATTCAGCCGTAACCCAACCGGTAGCTGTGTTTTTTAAAAATTGCGGCACTGATTCTTCAACCGAAGCAGTGCAGACTACACGGGTATTACCCAATTCGATCAAACACGAACCCTCGGCATATTTGATGTAGTTCCTCGTAATCGTAACCTTTCTTATTTTATCCGCTGCCCTGCCGTCACTTCTATTCATAAATACTCCTTCCTTTGGTATCTATTCCGACAATGACCGGAAAATCTTTTACCTCTAATTTATAAATCGCCTCCGGCCCCAAATCTTGATAAGCAACCGGTTGAGCCTTGCGCACATATTTTGCCAGCAATGCACCGCAACCGGCATAGGTTAAGAAATATACTGCCTTGTATTTTTTTATGGCGCGGATAGCTTCCTTTGAACGGCGCCCCTTTCCGATCATTCCTTTTAAACCTGCCTTAAGTAATAAAGGAGTAAATTCATCCATTCTAGAACTGGTGGTTGGGCCGCAGGAACCGATAATCTTTGCTTTTGGCGCGGGCGTGGGCCCGCAATAATAAATAATTGTTCCCTTTAAGTCAATGGGAAGTTTTTTGCCTTTTTTAATATCTTCAAAAAGCCTGCGGTGCGCCTGGTCTCGCGCAGTGTAGATTGTACCGGTTAAGAAAAATTTATCGCCTACTTTTAAATTTTGCATGAGGCGCTCCTTAAGGCATGACAGCTGATGTTGACCGCAACCGGAAGGCCGGCAATGTGCGTCGCATAAGTTTCGATATTTACCGCCAGGGCAGTGGTTTTTCCGCCTAAGCCCATGGGTCCTATATTTAAGTTATTTATTTTTTTCAATAATTCCTGCTCTAATTTATAAATTTCCCTGGCGACTGGGCGACTGGGCGACTGGGCGACTTTCCTAAGCAGCGCCTTCTTTGCCAGAAACACCGCGTAATCCGCGGCCCCTCCGATTCCCACTCCTACAACATAAGGCGGGCAGGCATCAGCTCCGGCATCTTTAACCGCCTCAATAATAAATTTTTTAATCTCTTCTATTCTGGCTGTGGGTTTAAACATTCTAAGCTGCGTTTTATTCTCGCAGCCAAAACCTTTGGGCAGGACGGTCAAGCTTAATTTATTGCCTTTGACTAAGTCAATATGGATGATTGCCGGCTGATATCCTGCCTTACCCCGGCCTAACGGGTCTTTGACAATTGAGCTACGCAAAAATCCTTTTTTATAGCCTGCCTCGATACCTTTATTGATTGCCTGCTTTAAACTTCCGATTATTTTAACATCCTCTGCGAGCTCAACAAAAACAGTAGGCAGCCCTGTATCCTGACAAATAGCCAAGGATTCTTTTCTGGCAACTGCGGCATTCTCAATAATCTTCTCTAAAATATCCCTGGCACACTTATTCTTTTCTTTCTTTAAGGCATTTTTTAAGGCATTCAAGACATCGTTTCTTAAAACCATATTTGCCTGAATGCACAAATCACTTACTGCCCGGCTGATTCTTGCTGCGCTTATCTTTCTCATCTTCTTTTATACTCTCGCGTTACCACGGTTTTTATCCCGCCGCGGGGATTAAAGTCACCGCTAATCTTTACCCGGCGCGGCTTACAGGCCGCCACAAAATCTTCCATAATTTTATTCACCGCATGCTCATGAAATATGCCGATGTTGCGGAAAAAATTAAAATAATACTTGAGTGATTTCAGCTCGATACAATATTTATGCGGCGCATACTCAATCTTAATCGCGGCAAAATCCGGTAAACCGGTCTTCGGACAAATACAGGTAAATTCCGTCGTCTCCAGATTAATCACATACTCTTTTTCCGGGTACTGGTTCTTCCAGACTTCAATCTTGGGCGTTTTTAATTTTCTGATTCCTCCCTGCAACCCCTCGTAAGTCGATTTCATTCTATTGCGCTCCGATAAGTTTGTGCATCTGCGGTATTTTGCAGGTAGCAAGCGCATAGTCTTCGCATAATGCTTTATAATAATCTATTTTTTTATCGAGCGCAAAACCGTTCTCGTTGCTATTCGGCTGTAAGACAATGGTTACTGCACGATTCACCTCTTTAATCAAATTTAATGCCCTAAGCAAATCCTCGGTCTCTGTCGTATTAGAAATCACTATCTTTACAAATACCTCTTTAAGAGAGGCAATCTCCAGAAAACGCTGGTGCGCCATCCAATACGGTAAATCTCCGGTTGAAGACGGTAGTTTATAATCCATGGCAATGATATCCAGGTAGTCGATAATCTCGTTTAGCTCATTGAATAAAACACCGTTAGTCTCTAAATAATTTTTATATCCTTCGTCTTTGGTCAAAATGACAACCTCTTTTAAAAAATCTTTCTGCAAGAGCGGTTCGCCTCCGGTAAATGATATGGAATGAAAATCGCGCGGGTATGATTGTATCTGACTAAAGAGCTCGGGGACGGCATATTCCGTAAAATAATTTAATTTTGTATCGCAAAATTTGCAGCGCAGGTTACAGCCGAAGAAACGCACGAAGACCTGTTTCTCTCCCAGATAAATCCCTTCTCCCTGAACACTATCAAAAATCTCGGCAATTCTTCCTTTAATCATTGGTTCCTTCTAGCAACGGATCTTTTAATCCTGCCTCTTTAAACCCCTTCCTGCGGAATAAACAACTGTCGCATCTTGCGCAAGGAACGCTGCCTCCCTGATAACAAGACCAGGTTAAAGCAAAGGGAACGCCTAAGCGTTGCCCGAGCCGAATAATCTCGGCTTTGGTTTTATGGATTAAGGGTGTAACGATTTTAATCTTTATTTTTTCAACACCGGCCTTAGTTCCTCTTTCAATTACCCGTTTAAATGCCTGATAAAATTCCGGCCGGCAATCCGGATAACCCGAATAGTCCTGGCTGTGCGCGCCGATAAATATTGCCTGTGCCCTTATTACTTCAGCGTACGAAAGAGCAAAACTTAAAAATATGATATTGCGCGCGGGAACATAGGTATTCGGTATGCTGCTGGAGCACTGGAGCGCCGGAGCACTGGAGCGCTCTGACACGCTAATCTTTCTATCTAAAAGAGCAGAACCTTTCCACGGCAATTTAATTTTAAGCACTTGCGAATTACAATTAGCGGCTCTGGCAATACGCCTTGCACTTTCGATTTCTTTACGGTGGCGCTGGCCATAGTCAAAGATAAGACAGAAACAGCGATATCCTTTTTTTTGGGCAAGATATAAAGTTGTCGCTGAATCCAAGCCGCCGGATAGAAGCACCACTGCCTGCCTGCCGGCTGAACCTTTTTTATTCTTCCTCATAAACAGCGCAGGCCTTATCAGATTCCCAGACCGTCACAGATTTTAATGCCGCAACCTTCGGTTTCAGGCGATCGTAGATGTATCTGGCAATATTTTCCGAGGTAGGATTTACTCTCTTAAAATAAGCAATGTTATTTAGATATTTATGGTCTAATTTTTCTAAGACGCTAATGAGTTTCCTCTTGAGCAAACGAAAATCTAAGAGCATCCCGATCTTATCCAGTTCCTCTTTCGCCGCCGCTATCTCTACCTTCCAGTTGTGGCCATGCAGCTCTTCGCATTTACCTTTGTATCCTCTGAGCCGGTGCGCGGAACTGAAAGTCGCCTCTACATTTATCGTATACATATTTTAAAATGGAGCGGCCTTGCTGACATTTTTTACCTCTTCCCCTAAAAATCTTTCGGCAAGGCTACTAAACCACTCCGGGTTATCGCTGACATAAAATTTGTGTTTAGGCTTATGTTTTCCGTTAAGCATGCCTTCTCTGCAGAGAATCTTCTTTACTTCAATCGCCACCTGTTTCGCAGAATCAATCAACCTTACTTTCTCGCCGAGAACCTTCTTAATCACCGGCTTTAACAAGGGGTAGTGCGTGCAGCCTAAAATTACCGTATCTACGCCTGCCTGCTTTAAGGGCTTCAAATACGCCCTGGCTACTTCTAAGACCACTTCGCCTTTGAGCCAGCCTTCTTCCACAAAAGGAACGAACAAAGGACAGGCTACTGCCGTCACCCTTATCCTGGCATCCAGTTGTTTGATTTCTTTCTCGTAAGCGCGGCTTTTTATCGTAACGCGCGTTCCGATTACGCCGATGCGTTTATTATGCGTGGCATAAACCGCCTCTCTCACTCCCGCAGTAATTACTCCCACTATCGGCACGCGGAAATTATTTTTGATTACCGGTAAGGCACAGCTGGAAACCGTATTGCAGGCGATACAGATCAGTTTTACTTCGTGTTTCAGCAGAAAAAGAATATTCTCGATGGAAAACCGCACCACCGTTTCTTTGGATTTGATACCGTAAGGAACGCGCGCGGTATCGCCGAAATAAATGATATCTTCATCGGGAAGCTGCCGGATTAACTCTTTTACGACAGTCAGCCCTCCGACACCCGAATCAAATACGCCGATGGCTTTCAATTTTTACCCGCTCCTTTTTAATTGGATTGTAAGGTCAAGCGATAATCCTGGCAATAACTGCGCAGCCCCCCGGCAATTGCCTCGGCAATCTGTTGACGGTAAAAACCGTTGCGCAGCAACTTCTCTTCATAGGTATTACTTAAAAAACCTACCTCCAGCAATAACGCAGGCATCTGGGTCCATTTTAATACATAAAAGGGCGCGCCCTTTACGCCCAAAACCCTGGTATCGAGATTATTCGTGACATATCTACAAATATGCTGGCCCAATGCTATTGATTCGCTGCGGTTCTGGCCGTAAATGATATCCCAGACCGTAGCCTTAAGGTCAAGCGACTCTGCGTAACTGGAAGCGTTTTCTAATTTTAAACCTGTATTTTCTGCGGACACCAGTGCCCGGCGTTCATTATCAATTTTATTGGAAATATAATACGCTTCAAAACCCGAGAGGCTCCTGGCGCGGTTGGCATTGGCGTGGATACTGATGAAAATATCCGTTCCCTTGCGATTGGCAAAGCGCGCCCTCTCCTCCAGGGGAATAAACTTATCGTAATCGCGCGTTAAGTAAACTTCAAATCCTGATGACTCAAAGATTGTTTTGAGGCGCTTGGCAATATCTAAAGCAACATCCTTCTCTCTTAAACCTGACCTGCCGATTGCGCCGGGGTCTCTTCCGCCGTGGCCGGGGTCAATCACAATCTTCCTGATTGCGCCCGCATAGGACCGCTGTGCGGGATAGCTAGGCCTAAAAAGCACATCCACAATTTCGCTTTTGAAGCGATAAGGTACCACTACTGCGCCCTCGTAAAAATCAACGGGGTGCCGCAAGTCTTTAGGAACACCGTCAACCAGCACAATCGAATTACCCACCGAGAGATTAATCTCTTTGGCATCTTTCTTCAGCGTGATGGTCTTGGTTAAGGTGTCGTATTCCCAGTTTATCTTTTTTAAATCGCAAAGGGAAATCAGGGGTAAATAGGTTGTCCCGTTAATATTATAAGTAGGCAGGGATAATTCCTGCGTGGGAACCGTCGCACAACCGTTTAGCAAATAGCAGGCAGCAAATAGTAAATAGCAGTAAAAGGAAAATCTAAAAAATTTTTTTGAAGAATATCTTTTAATTTTCATAAGCCAAGTTAGCAGATACTTCACTCGCTGCGCTGCTTGCCGCAGCGCTACGCTTAATTCCCCTCGCTTACAAGTCGGGAATTACACCGCACGAACTGCGGTGCTGCTTTAGTGCCACCAAAATTTTCCTTGTCGGAAAAGAACTGGTTAGGCACTGCGCTCGCTACGGCCCTTATCGGGCCGTTTAACGCTCGCTTTAGTGCC
>Ga0315284_10011666_pt1 | contig 12523 bp, 7 predicted proteins | sample YL17G09_16_MG_FD_203696 | JGI IMG/M metagenome (GOLD analysis project Ga0315284, IMG submission 203696) | Sediment microbial communities from Yellowstone Lake, YNP, Wyoming, USA - YL17G09_16 | ecosystem: Environmental > Aquatic > Freshwater > Lake > Sediment | place: USA: Wyoming | collected... | reverse complement strand
ACATCATGGAAGCCAAATTTGAAGTTCCCTTCAGCTCTCTGCAGGTAGTGCTTGGCAAGTTTTATAGAAGCCGAAGATCTTTGCTGATCTGGAGCTATCTTTTTCAGGAGACCTTTATCGAAACAGTCTTTCAGACCCATAGTTACACCGGAAATCCAGAACCATAAAGCACGACATGGTTCTTGGCGACAGATTCTCTGAATTCTTTACTAACCTTCCTCCATTTTGCCAGAGTGAATATATTAATCGAGGCGTTTTTGTCCAACAATCGCACTGCATCCTTCGGGAATTTTGAATTGAATGAAAAAAGGATAATGTCTAAATCGCTTTTTTCATCATAGTCCCCACTAGCATATGTACCATAAAGCACGATAAGCGTTGTTTCCAGATTCTCTTTCCTGACTGCTTCAACAAAACCGATCTCAGTCAGCCAGGCAACAGCATAAAATTGTTTCAGCCTTTTAACAATAGGCTTGTCATTAACTATCGAATAAAAAATAGCATTGGCACTTTTTCTATGTTTGAGGAGGCCTTCCGCCGCATACTTCTTTAAATAAGTCTCAGCCGTGCGTGGACCAATCCCCAATTGTCTTGCTAATTCTTTAATATGGATTTCTGTCGTAGGGTTTCTGAGAAAGAATTCCAATACCGTCCAACCCTTAAATTTATTCCACTCTTTTATCATATATGCTAATACGATCGTATTATTTATAATACCCTCGTATTATAAAAATGCTAAAGAAAAGCAATATGTCAGACGCTGGCAAAACAGTTTAATACCTGTAGCCGCCGCGTCCCTGATCGCGTTCATGCCCATATCCACCGCCGTATCCTCCGTGGCCGTACTCTCCATGTCCTGGCGGATGCAAAGACGGAGGGCGTGTGAAGATATAATATCTTGATCCGATCAATTCTTCGATTATCCTCTGCGCTACTATCTCCTCCGGATTCTGGAGATGCGCGATTCTGGAGGAAATATCCTTGAACGATTCAAACTTCTTTTTATCGCGCTCCGTTAGGATCTCTTCAAGATGCTTCTTCCCAATGCCTGGCAATAGCTCTAGCTGGTGCTGGCGAATGGTAATTGGCCCGCATTTGTTGAAAAAGTCGACGAATTCCTGCTCCCGCGAGTGGACAATCTGCTGAATTACCCCTTTGAGTTCGTTTTTTGCAGAAACAGTCAGCTCAGCGTAAGTGGTTCTTCCCTTTATGCGCTCAACTTCCTTGCGCATTGCAATATCCTTGCCTATGTATATCCTGTCGCCTGCGCTGAGCTCTAGGTCTCTTTTGATTACAGCCTCAAGAAGAGTGAAGTATTTCTCCCCGATAATATACGCTACCGGTTCTCTGCGAATGTCGTCCGATCTCCCAGATGGGAGATAATCCAGCACAAGCCCGTTCTCTTCCATCATTATAATCACGATTTTGCTTCTTTGGCATATTTATTCACGATTTCGATAATCTTTTGCACTTCCTCTTCGGTCAGAGTGAACGTTTCCTTCACGAAAATAGCGCCCACTTCATCTGCTGTCTTTGGCAGTATGTCCACAAGCTTGGTCGCTTTCTGTTTGTTGATCTTGGCAACTGCAGCCATTAATTCCTCAACCATCTCGGTCGCCTTTTCCTTCGGCATCTTTGCAAACTTCTTTGAATATCCAAGCGTCTTGACCTGCTCGAACCCAAGCTCAGTTGCTCCTTGCTGCTCTAGTATCTCTCGGACTTCGTCCAGGCTGACATCCTTTACATCAACAATTTTCCTTCCTAGCATTATATCACCATATTACTTAGTAATAGCATACGAACCTTTTCGGTCTCAGAGCTTCTTCAGATGAACTCCTTTTGTGATGAATCGTTTAGTCAGCGATCCATCCTGCAGCTCCACGACGTAAGCGTTCCCCCTCATTTCAACGACTTTTGCAACGCGACCCGAATAGCGGGGTGCAGGAAAGTCTTCAAAGCGGCTGGCAGGCACGAGCTGGACACGGTCTCCAATACTAAGTTTTCTAACCATATCATTCACAGTAACCTTCCGTGCGCGCCCCTTTCTGCCGAGCATTCTTGTCTTTCGTCTCATTCTTCCAAGCGTGTGTCTCATTTTATCACTATGAAACTCTGTTTATAGGATAAACTGTATCAGTTTGTTGCTTAAAATATACCTTCCCTACGGAGTAATCTTCAGGACACCTTTATATACTTTTCCGTTTTATAAATACTATAGTCTATTCTTGTGAGGGATATTATGGTAAGAGATGTCAAATTCAAGATCGAAAACATTGTCGCATCCGCTAATCTAGGATTAGAGCTTGACCTTTACACGCTGGGACGCAAAGTGCCGGACATCGAATACGAACCAGAACAGTTCCCAGGCGCAATTCTTAAGCTGAAGGATCCAAAAGCATCACTTCTACTCTTTAAGAACGGAAAGATTATCTGCACAGGATGCAGGACTGAGCATGAAGTTAAGTTGGCAATCAGAAAGGCATTGGCTCTGCTGATCAAGGCGCAGAGGAAGAGATAAGCGACAAATAAGAGACAAGAAGGTTTTTAATACCGTACACCGTATTAATAATATGGTGAGATTGTGAAAACTACTTTCCTTATTCGTGATGAGCTTTATTCATTGTTGGCAGAAGAATCACGAAAGACACATGGAACGGCAAGAAAAATGTCTGAAACACTCAATCTTATCCTTGCCAGATACTTCTCCCAAAAGAAGAGCTTGTTCGGCACAACTAAATATCTTAATACGAAAGAGTATAGGGATGAGCATGACCGTTTTGATTGACAGCAATGGCTGGTTCCAGTATTTTTTAGGATCGAAAAAAGCTGCAGAGATCAGACGCATTATTGAAAATTCAAATGAGAAAATAGTTTTATCCCTGATCAATTTTATTGAGATATATTCAACCTACCTCAGAGATTCGCCTAATGAAGCTGAAGAAAAGCTTGTGTTTATCCGAAACAGAAGCGAATTGAAAGATATAAATTACATAGTTGCTTCTCTTGCCGTTAAATTGAAAGGTGAACATTAATTAAGTACAACTGATTCGATAGTCCTTGCCACAGCTAAATTAAATAACGCACAGCTTCTGACAAGCGATAAAGATTTTAAGGGAATCCAAGGAGTCCGCTTTTTCTAGAACTATCAAGGAAGTCCTCCTTGCTATCCGCAAGGCATTGGCTCTGCTGATCAAGGCGCAGAGAAAGAGATAATTCAGTTCTAATTTTTCCTTTTTAATTTTTCTTCCTTTTTTTCTTTTTTATTTATTTCTTAGAGTTTCCTATCTTCTATTTCTTTTCATAGCTCACAAGCTCAGTGATGCTGACGTTCGTTTGTATCTTTATAGGGACGTAAACGCCGTCAGATGCCCAATACTTCGCGCCATCCTTTGCCTGGTAAAGGACTGTGTTGAAAACCCCGGCTTTGACTGAGATAGTTTCAGATCTTATCCTCTGCATATCGTCCGCGCATAGGGTGTAAGGATTGTAGTTCGGCAGAGTGTTCTCGCATCCCGCAACGTCAGAGACTTTCTTTTTACCCACATTGCCGTTAACTGTTTGTAATACGCAAGTGAAGGTATTCTGGTCTAAATACGCTTTCTTTGTCGTGTTTCCTTGCAATGTTCCAGCAGAAGTATTGAATATGATCAAACTTCGCGTCTCTCTAATGACGTATTCAATTTGGTTGCGGCTGAGGATCTCAACCGCGGAGATATTAGATGTGGGCACAGCAGATGCGTTCGGTGACGATCCGCTCGGTTCTATTACAGAAACAGCTGGAACTGCTTGGGTGGCTGTCTGCCCGCTCGGCAAGCTTTCCTTACCGGTGATTTCTGATTCCGAATTTATTATAGCGGTTCCGCCGTTCTCATTTGTTGCAAATGAATAACTGTCATTCACCCCTCCAGCGAAAAGGAGGGTTTCACACTGCCCTAGTTTCATGGACGGATCGGTAAAATTTGCCACAGGGATTCCAGCCGGAGTCCTGAGCAAGATGGTACCATTGATCATGGATGCGTTGTAGGTGACATCCCCGATCTTTATCGTAGTTTCGCCGACCCGCCTAAGCTCCCCGATATCAATGGGAACAATCACATGGCTTCCATTGATGTTGACCGTCAGATTAAATCTCTCGCTCGGGAACACCCCCTCAATAAAAGATTTCGGCAAAACTGAATAGATAATCATGATGGCAACTGCCAAAATCGCAGCAATGATCAGATATTTTTCGATTTTTTTACTTCCGATATCCATTCAACCACTATCCTGCCGGCCTTTCCGGCTTCAATGTCTGCTTTCCGATGCCGCATTCCATCTGCTGAAGCAATGCAAGTACCCTTGACGGATCGCAAAGCGAATAATTCGTTTCATAGGGTGAGAAGGTAAGCAATGACAATCCCTCAGCGTTGTAATAATACCTGCCGCATCCTTCTTTGAACCATGCATCCGTATATCGTTTGTCCCTTCCGAACCTGTCCACTAATCCGTAGTAGTCAAGTTTAGGACATGCGTCCTTGTAGCAGTATTGCGAAGCGCCGACAACGCCGCTTCCGGCAAGAATCGGGATCCAAATGCCGTAGAAGTCAGTGTAAGCCTCTACGATCGAAGCGTCAGTCCATTCGCATGTTCGCGCGGTATTGTTGCCCGGCTTGATGCCCAGGTCAAGAAGAACGGACGGTTTCTTGTAGGTGTACAATGCGAGTTTCGACATGTTGATCTTCTCATTCAGCACATCGGCTATGCTGCAGGTCGGATAATCGTTTACAAGCGCTGTGTGCGCAACAAGGTCCACTTTGTCCATTGTTCCCTTCGAAGAGATTTGCGACAACGTGCTTGTCAGCTGTTGCATGTTCGTCTTTCCAACAAGCAATGCCGAGGTGCAGTTCGGGCAGTTGGATTTCAGCCAGATCAGCTGGTCGCTTGCGCAACTGAGATCTCCGGCATCGTTGAGGTTCAGTCCTTCCTCCGTAGTCAAGATCCCTACGGTCGCTGGCCCGTATGGATTGTAATTCTTGCAGTCTGACTTGTTGCCCGTGTCGCATGATTTCGTCTTGTAGTCGGAGCGCTCATAGCTTCCGATCCTGCCTGCGACGTATCCGATATCGGACCCGCTGCAGTCCTTCACGGAGATTGTCGCCGCCTTGAGGAGCTCTTTGTCAAGATAGGTGTACTCCCCTTTTGTCGGCGGGAAGAATGTCTTCGATCCGCCAGCAGGGATCAGTGTTTCCTGCCCTGTGGCCAGCCCAGTGGCGCTCAAATAATCGTAAATGATCGTGATCCTCGTTCCGCTCCTTCCAGTGCAGTTGCAGAATGTGAGGCCTATTTCATTCGCTCCTGGCTTGATCAATCCCTGCGGAACCTCTATTGTATCGGGCGCTGTGAAAGCGTCTTGTCCGATCTGTATCTTGCAGTTTACGGCTTGGACATTTATCAACTGGATTCCATTGAATGTTATGACCCCGTTGTCATTGAACGAATAGATTATCTTCGCACGCTGCGTGGTCAGGGGAAGATTTACGGTGACAACGGCGTTCTTTGCGCTGTTCCCGAAATCAGCCCCGCCACAAGAGCTTGCAGCGACATCGCTGACTGTTCCGCTCAGCGTTCCTCCAACAATCGGATTCGCCCAGGAATCCCAAGAATAGCCGGCCGACGTTGTTTCGATCCCTTTTCCTTGAGTGATCGTATGCGTGAAATTGTCATTGTTCACAAAGGTGTACATCGAATCAGGCCGCAGTATCGCGAAGTCAGGATCGAACACTTTGTATTTCACTTCAATCGTCTCATTGGCGGTCCTTGAAAGGATATCCGTAGATGCGCCCGGGACTATCTTTGTCTCAGTCGTGCCAGGCACAGTCGTTGTGGTTGCGGTGCAGAATGTTCCTGAATCCGTGGCATACGCCCCTCCGGTCGGCGAAGTTACGGAACAGGTGGTCGGGGTTGTTCCCCCACAACTGATTCCTGACGCAGCTATTTCAGACTTAGGTCCGCATCCTGTGAATTCGCTTGTGAGAGAAATAATCGATGCAGATTGCCCGCCGCTCTTTGTCCAGCCCTGCGATTCAGGCAATGTACCGCTAGAAGCCGAATAAGAGGCGGGGCCGTAACTAACAGATTTCCAATAAGAAACACCGGTTGTTCCAGGATTTGTTCCGAAATGGATCGAGTATGGTTGCACCGGGGCAATGCCAACATATACACCTCCCAGGAGCACATCATCCACATAAAGCCCTTGTTTTGCATTCGGGGAGAATCCATACTCTACTTTTCTAAATTTCTGACTTAGATCTGCGCTGAATTTTTGGTTATTAGATACGAAAGTAATCCCATCCGGTTCAAACAGCATGTCGAATATCACAGCATACGGGGCACCGGAAATGGTTATCGGGTGCACAATGCTGACATAGTGGGAGCCGCTTTCAATTTTAACAACTGCCGTAAAGATACTTCCACTTGGCTGTGCGCTTGTGTAGGTTATAGCGTCCGTTGCAGAACTGTCAGTTAGTTTGACTGCTTTTTCACCAGCGGCCGAGTATTTCGCCTCGCACAGTTTCGTGCTGGTCGGATTCGTTACGTTGAATTCGCATCCGCTGCCAATCGACTGCTTCCTGCAGTCAATAACATCAGTGTATCCTGTTTTATCAGAACACGTGGTTGTCGTTGCGTCAGGATTCTGAACAGTGTATTCAAGCGTTCCTCCCTTTATCCTGACGTTGTAGGAATCCAATGATTCTGGGAATTGGGCGCCAACAAATTGGTTACCAACAACCAAATCCTTCCCCTCGTTCACCTGTTCCGGCATGCTCAAATTATGTGTCCGCCCGTCGCCGCTGATGAACCAGAGAGTGCTGCCCGGTGAAGTGTCAATAAGGGATGGAGTAACGTAAGATTTCTGCAGGTCAATGTTCAGCGGAGTTCGTTTATCATATCCATTCACTTTCATTGTTTTTCCAGTTGTTGTATCTTCAACAACATACTCTCCAACTTCAGGTGTCCAGCAGAATTTTTGATCGACAGATTCGATAGAGCACCCGTTTCCGCTGAAGCCGCACTTGACATTGACAAGCCTAGACTCGCAGCTGTCTATGATCTTCCCGCAAACAGTGCCGGCAACATCTTCAACGATCCTGCCTTCCATGTCGCATTTCCCTTCCGCATTCGGCCCCGAACAGAGGATGCCTTCATAGTTCGGATTCGTTGTGCAGAATTGCTTTGTCTTTTTGGTGCAGTACGCGCCAGTCGTATCCGGGACAAAGTTATTCTTTCCCAACTCGCAGCCGGACTGGGTCGGCCTGCAGTCAATGTTCGTCAAGCTCGGATCGCTTAACTTGCATAGCGCACACGGGCAGTTCGCCGGAGTGCTGCAGGTGTAAGGCGGACCCTGAGTCTGGTAGTACTTGCATTTGTCCTGTCCGGAAACCATTTCACATTTTGTTGGGCCAGTGCTTGTATACAACGGACTTTCACCAGTTTTTGTTTCGCAGCTGAAAACTTCGTAAGGATAGCCATACGAAATAAGCACAACAGCATTTGTAGCGCCGCCAAGCGCACACGCACTCTCCGTATTTATTATGGTTTTAAACGAATTGAAATTGCAACCGTATATTTTGCCCCCAGGTAGGCTAGAGGTATAATACGTTCCTTTAGTCCATTGCGGCCAATAGCCAGGTATGCCCGGCAACCACGACGGAGCGAATGGATACATGATATAACTCACAGGAGTGAGCACGGGATAACAAGACGTCTGTGCAGTTGTGATGCAACCAGCATTCCAAACTGAATAATACAAATAACCTGCCGGTATCTTTCCAATGCTGCAGAATTCATTGTCCTGTCTCGTGTATCTCGGATTCGCTGCCGTCGCATCTGTTTGAATCGGCGTATAGTAACAGTATCCATTTAGGAGTTCGTTATCAACACATCCGACATCCGCATATGTTCCAGTCGGTTCGCAGCTTACGCGAGTCGCCCCGGATTCGACATATTCATTCCTGACGCAGAAAACATCAGATGCGGCCGTTCCGTAAAATTGATCACCGGCAGGAAATATGTTTAAGAGGCTGGTTTTATGTTCGGTTGTGTATGCCCACGGACTCTTGAAGCTGAATGCGCACTGGCTTCCAGCCGGCGAACAAGTTACTCTTGCATCGACATCGCTGTCCTTTCCAACGCATCCGCCGCCGCACAGAGAAGAGACAGCCGCTGGATTTCCTTTGAATTCGCACAATCCCGTTCTCGCGTTGTAGGAGCAGACGTACGTGTTTCCATCCTTCGCCTCGCAACCGCTGACTTCGCTTTGGTATGAGCATCCAAGCGCCGGATCGACAACCGCATAGCTGCAGTATTTGTTTGTCGAATTGACTCTTCCGGTGCAGACGACGCCGTTAGGCGATGCGCAATCCATCATTGGAGTGCAGACAGCCGACGGATCAAGGCTTGGCGCAGGGCCGAGCGCATATCCCTCTGTAACCTCCCTTCCTCCGCTGCTGATCTTTATTTTCCTGATTTTATCCATGCTGCTGAAGCAGACTTTGCTGTTCCTGTCAGCAGTTATCGCCTTGGTGTCAAATCCAGCATTATTCACATTCACGCCAAATGTCTGTGGCTTGTCGGTGACAGTCACGGTCGTGGTTCCAAGCTGCGCATTGCTGATCGTTGCGTTTCCTTCAACAACCGGCAGCCACAAATACGTGCCAGGATCAGCAGCGCCGTACGCTCCAAATTTTGGAACAGTGAAACTTTCCGTTCTAGCCGTACTATCTGCGAACGCTGGAGTGAATATTGATGAGAACGCATAATCAACTGCAGGATTATAGTTGCTGAATCTGACAGAGGATGTCGGAGAAACTTCAGCCTTAGACGGCGTGATAGTATCAAATCCGACAGAGACGTCAACGTCAATATTGATCACGTTAGCCGTTCCTGTCAGGCCAAGCTTAAGTTCTGTCAGCAGGTACGAAGTGTCCTTTTCTGTGTTTGATATTACGTACTTGTCAGCTCCACCTGGATCGCCGAACGGCTGAAGTTCAATCTCAACAACTTCAGATTCATACTTCGTTTTCTTTTGGCAGTCAATCTGGTCAGGATCGTCAAGGAAACTGCTTGTAAATTTGCATTGATCAGATGATGTTGAGATCTGTCCGGTTAAAGGAGGATCAAACATACAGTTTGCAACCCCCCCAAGCAGGTATCTATTAAACTGTGGTTTGAGTCCACAATAAGCTAGAGAAGCGAAATCTTTCTGACAAAATACATCGTTAGTGTCTGCAGTAGGTGTTGTTGGTCCGAATAGACTACAGGTTGCAGATGATCCAGCAACGTCTCCACAGCTTCCACCAATTGGGCAGAAGTTTGTACTTGATTGTTTCACCCAAAGCGTAGTTGTTCCGAAATTCGGATCGACTTGTTTCAGATCGCATGCTGGTGAATAACCTCCAGGAACTCTGTATGCCTCTGAATAGAGGTATGCACCAGTATATTTACTATAACTTCCTCCACTAGCTACACAATCACCAATCGGTGTTCCATCACCACACGAATAGAAAGAATTACCATAAGTCAATTGTGACGAAATTAGTGGAGAACCGGACCCATAGTAATATTGAGGTATACTCCCATGGTATGGGATACAGCTATTTGGCATATACGTATTAAAATGCAGATTACATGAAGAGTATCCGGTTGGGTCACAAAGTGCATTTGGTCCAGGAGCAGGACAGCAACTATTTCCTTGTACCCTCACCCAACCAGCAGGACAACAACCGACCGCATCACATTGAACAGTACCTAAAACACCTACTTCAGTCGGGGATTTCGTATAGCTCGAAACAGTCGTCATGCCGCCAGGACAACCAGTCGTGCAAGAAACACCATGATTGTTTGAACAAACGTTTATAGCAGCTACGGTCTGTGGAGTTAGAATTGCACAAGTAACCGGCGAGTAGGTTGTTGATGAGAGAGAACAAGTACTGCCACTTCCCGTTACGCTGCAGTATGGAGAATATGGTGAATCAGCTCTGCTCGTTGTATCTTTGACTTTGAAATTACAACTAACTGTTCCCTGCGCATCAATTGCTGTTTGGCAATCAATGAACTGCGAGTTCTTGGTGTAGCATGCGCCAATACCTGGCTGCCATTCGCATGATTTGTCCTTATTTATGAGCTTTGATTGGCAGATTCTTGTTGAAATGTTGTATGCGCAGCTGAATGTCGAACCGTCTGTCGAATTGCATTCTATATACGGTTTTGTCTTGTTGATTCTTATCTTATGCGCGACATTGTCAGTGTTCTTCAGCGTTATGCTGCTTCCAGGAGTTACATTCACTTCCGTCGGGTTGAATACGGATGTTCTGATGTCGATTGTTACGTTCCTGAAATTCGGCATCACAGCGGGTACCAGCCCTCTGTTTGCGTATTCCCTCATCTTTTTCAGTTGATCCGAGGTGATAGACCCGCCAGCCTTCTGAGTCGGCATGTCGAGCGTCTCATTGAGGAACGGCTTGTCTGGTGGTGCAGGCTCTGGGGGCAGGAACGAAAGCGCAAAAGACGCGTTTGTTGTTTTTTCAGCGATCATGTAGGACGAAATGTTCGATGGTGCCTGGATCGTTCTTATTTCATTCGGTCCAAGCGTGCTGAAAGACTGAGCTTGCATTATAACTACCAAACTTCTGTTTTCATCGCCTGCTGACACAGGAATCGTGTTGTCAGTTATAGTTCCTGATGCATCCATAGTGAATGTTGCGACTTCTGAGGCGCCAACAGTGATAGTTCCAGCTGGTGTAGTTATCGAATGCGCTTTGTCATCCGCATTGAACAGCTCAATCTTTACCGGCGTCAGCGCAGAAATGTTGTTCCCCATCAGTCCAGCTATCTGTTTGGCAGTCACAGTCACGCCGTAAGGCATGTCAAATTCAAGCTGCTTGTTAAGTTTGTTGATGATCCTGATGCTGTTTGGTGCTGTTTCATTTGAAGAGGACGTCATAAGGTACTGCGGCGACGGGCCGTACGGTGTGAACATTATTCCATTGCCGCTGATTGATGCAACCACTGATGTGAAATTGTACATGTCATGCGTCCTCACGTAATAAGTTTCTGCCGCCATTGTGATGCAGCTTGCTTCCTTTGGAGCAAGCGGGACCAATCCGCCAGTCTCCGTTTTCAATACGTGAGCCACTGTGTCGTCATTAATCCAGCAGACTTTGTCTCCGGGGCTTGCCAGAAGCGTAAGCTTGTCAAATCCAACAGACGTCACTTTTATGTTCGATGTTTTCTTCGCCTTTATGTTGAGAAGCTGCCCTATGCCGGCGATGTTCGGTATGAAAGAAGTTGTGTAAGTGCTTTCCTTCGTAAGCAATGTTTTGCATCCGTCATCGCTGAGCGGCGGAACGTCAATTGTTGCGACTACCCGTTCGTCCTTTTTGTTGATTGTTTGGATAGTGCGCTGCTTTGCAACAGGATTTATCCAGCATATCCTTGAATTCGGCTCAGCATCCGCCGAATCAGGCTCAAAGCCGATCGACTGGAGATTAATCGTGGCTGACGGCTTCGCCGATCCAATGAACCACGTGACAATCCTGCCATCGTTTGTGTTGCCGCGGTATTGGCCGGGCAATGCTCCGACAATGCAGCAGAAAGCCGGCGATTTAGCAACAGATTTGTTCAGCTCAAGAGTCTTGTACTCACTGCCAGTTTCTCTGTAAATGTCAATAAACAAATTGTCTGTTTCTGAAGAGAAACAGATGGTGTCGCCCAGCGGCCTCGCAATAAACTTTTCAGCAGGTTCGACGTTTCCGTTTGAAAGGAATTTGAACAGATTGATTGAGGACTGCACAAAGAGGCCAGCCGTAGCGTTTGTGGAATTGTCCTTCATGAAATATTCCCCGAGAACATTTGCTGGGAAAGTTTTGAGTTTATTGTCCAGGTCAAGTTTGAATGATGAAGGCGCAGGGATGAATGAAGCATTAACGGTGTGATTGTTCATGTCTGTGAGCGAAAAGTTAACAGTTCCCCCTTTGACTACAACTCCATAATCTGGGACAATTCTTTTGCCGACATAAAATATTGCATTGTTTGACACTTCTGCAACACTCATTTCAGCGGCATCCCCATTTGTGTCTCTGAAGATATAGCTTCCAGTCGGCAATGAAGAAATGCATTCTTTTTGGCCGCTCGACAGGACGTAGTCCTTTATTTTTTCAACAGTTCCCTTGTTTGACAATGTTACATTATGTGTCTTCCCACCTACGTTGTTAAGGCATGTCTCTGATTTCGTTGTTGTTTTCAGTTCAGGCGGATCGAATGTGCTGTTGCCCAGGGAGATGTTGATGAATGCTTCCTTGTACGGGGTACATTTGTTCCTTGCTTCCTCGAAATCCTGAAATGTTGGCCCTTGCCCGAGCATAAAGAAGGGAATCTGCTGAAGGCGGCTTCCTTCGCCAGTGTAATACGCTGTAACTGTTTCGCCAAGTTTAGAAAACGGGATATTCTGTTTGAGGAACATGTCCCCTCCCTGAAATGTCCCTTT
>Ga0315284_10011665_pt1 | contig 12525 bp, 12 predicted proteins | sample YL17G09_16_MG_FD_203696 | JGI IMG/M metagenome (GOLD analysis project Ga0315284, IMG submission 203696) | Sediment microbial communities from Yellowstone Lake, YNP, Wyoming, USA - YL17G09_16 | ecosystem: Environmental > Aquatic > Freshwater > Lake > Sediment | place: USA: Wyoming | collected... | reverse complement strand
TAACTGGTTCCAGTTTGTTGCCGCGCCCACTAGGTTGCCGTGCTCTTCATTAATTCGAGCCGATTCTCGATAATGTCGCTCTGCTTCCTCCCATTGCCCGGTTTTCTCAAAAACCATGCCAAGGTGATGCCAGCCTGTCGCTTCGCTGGCCGGTTCATGCAGTTGCTGAAAAAGTGATATTGCGGCGTTATGACACGTTTGCGCTTCGTCCAGCTTACCCTCAAGCATCGCCAGCCAGCCGAGTTGGCCGAGGATGGCGCCTATATTCCGCATGTCATCAAATTCATCTAATACTGATAGCACCTTCTCATACAATTTGCGCGCTTCGGGATACTGACCTTGAAGCATAAGATTATCCGCCAGGTCCGTCAGACATAAAGCGCGGTGATGCTTTACCCCTTCCATCTGTTCAAGTCCATCAAGGACGGCGATTGCATCAAGGTCATATTGGGCAGCCAGATCGGGACGTCCACCAGCCTCAAAACACCGGGCTAGGTGAGTTAGGACGACAGAACGCTCATAACTTGTAGTATCGCCGAGTTTCTCCAATATTTCGCTGAAAACATCTGAGGCCTTCGCAATATGCCCCATGGCAGCGAGTTGTTCGCCGCGGGCTAATTGCGCCAGATACCATGACTCCGAGCCGATTTCACTAGTCGCCGCCTGCACCCTGGCAACCAGGATTTCGGACTCTTTTTTGTAGCCAAAGTTAATAAGAAATTTATTGACACAATGAACAAAAATCACGCCATCCGGATCGTTAGCCTCCAGCGCAGCATAAACGGCATGCAGCAGGTTAGGTAACTCATGCAGCGCGATGGTGCGCGTCGCGTGGGGATGTTGACGATCTGAATGATATAAAAAGTTGGCAATGGCGTAATATCGCTTGCGGTGGGCGGCATGCAACGTTGCTTGCTCGTCAACGGGCAGTTGCGTCCAGAGCATCGGAGCCAGTGTGGGATGGAAGCGCAGGAAGGGTACGGTCGCACCGGGGATTAGCACTACCTCCAGCAACGCGGCATCTTCCAATTGCCGCCGCAGCGCCGGCCAGCGCTGTTCATCGATCTCGGTGATAGCCAACAGATCGCCCTCACATGCGCCGCCCTGGAAGACGCCCAGGCGGGGGAGGAGTTGGCGCACGGTGTCGTCCAGCCGGTCGAGGGAAAGCTGAATAGAAGCGAGCAGGCCGGCGGGGGTGTCTTCGCTTACCACCTTCGCGGCGGTGCTGTTGGCTTCTCCCGCGGTAAGCAGTTGACCGAGACGTTTGCCTAATTCCGCGGGGCGGCGGCTTTTAAGCTGGTGCGCCAGCACGCGGATCGACAGCGGGTGAAAGCGCACCAGGTCGAATAGTTTTATTAACTCCTCGCGGCTCGGAGGTTCCACGCCGGGTTCCGGCGGCAGCTTCATCAATATGGCGTACCAGTCCAGCGCGTCGTCGGGCTTGTCCGGGCTGCCCAGGCCGTCCAGCGTGATCCGCCGGTGAATGCGGGTGCCTTCCACCCGATACTCCGGGTGATCGAACTCCGGCTTGCGGGTGGTGCAGAGCACGCGCGAGCTCCCAGCCTGCGCCCACCCGACCGCGGAGTCGAGCAGCTCGCACAGCGCCTCCGGCGCCAGCGCCTCCAGGTTGTCGAGGATCACCAGCGTGGGAATACGGGCGAGAGCAGTGCGAGCGGCCTCCGAATCATGAAGAGTCTCTCCCAGCACGCTGCCGATCTCGTTTTTTGCCGCCGCCACCGCATCCCGACTCTGCACGCGGGCATAATTGACGAAGACGGCGGCTCTAAACTGTCCGGTGCGCGTCAGCCAGCGCCCTGCCTCCAGCGCCAGCGCCGTCTTCCCCTGCCCGCCGAATCCGGTGAGGGTGATGCGCTGGGTCGGCCCGCTGAACCAGCGCTCGATATCCCACAGCTCCTGCCGGCGGCCGAAGAAGCCTGCCTCCGGACGCGGAGGTAGATTCGTGAGCAGCCGCGGTGCGGTTGCGGTTTGTCCTTGCCCGCTCGCGTCCTTGAGCATCGGTTGATCCGTCCCGCTCTGGTAAAGGGCGGGTAGGAACCAGTCCTGCAGCTCCAGCCACACGCGTTGCGTACCCCGCTGGATTTCATACTTTTTCGAGTGTCTAGTCAGGAAGCGACGAGCATTATCCAACGACTCGCCGATACCGCGCCCGTGGGCGAGCTCTCCATAAAATTTCTCGAAGAGTGCTTTCGTCGTATAGATCAGCACCGAGTGGGTCATCGCCAGCACGGCAGGGATGCCGGTGGCGGTCAGGCGGGCGGCAACGCTGCCCATCGGCTCGTCGTTGTCCCCCAGCGCGGCGGTCTGGCAGGCGGAGAGAATGATCAGTCCCACGTTATGGCGGTGCAGATTATCGCCTAACTGCTCGGCGGAGATGAAGTCCTGCTCGCCGTCGTCGGTCTCGAAAAGCAGGTAGCCGGTGTTGGGCGGCGACATCATGGTGGTTGGCGCTGCCTTCGCCTTCTGCACATCGTATTCGATGGTGATGTGGGTCTCACCCTTCTTCGCCGCGGCGCGCTCCGGCAATCCGCCCAGGCGGTCGAACACCCCGTGGCCGTCGAAGTGCAGGATATCCACCGGCGGTTTGCGGGTATCTTCCAGCCGCTCGACCAGGGCGTCAAGGGTGGCGGGGTGAAGGAATTCCCAGGTGAAGCGACCGGACACTTCCTCCTCCAAGGCATCGAGCACCGCCCGGGCATCCATGCGCGGATCGATGAATCCCTGATCCTTCGGACGGCTGACGACGAAGAGGATATGCAGCCGTTCCTTCGGCGTGATGTTAAATGCGCACCGGCCTCCCCGCGCGCCGGCGACAGTGCGCCGGATGCTGATGCGGGGATTTTCATGAAAAAGGAATACCCCTTTGGGAGCATGCAGCAGCTCCCACGGCAAGGCGAGGATCGCCGGGTGCTCGGCGCTGATGGTGAGCAGGCGGGCGCCATCCGTCGCCCGGAGAAATGCATCGAACAACCGGCCGGCGGCGATGTCGGCAAAGACGGCATTGAAGAGCGCCTTCCCCCACACCGGGAGCAAACCGGCAATGCGCCCGGCCTCCTGATCATCCGGTTCACCCAGCGAGCGAACGCCGTAAACCTCCAGGTACCACTGTATATCCTTCCGGTCTTTTGGGGTCAACGGATTGGTGAACGACAGCTCGCCCGAGTCTTCGCCGTCGAAACTGACAATAACATGATCCGTATCCGGGAAGCGGAGATTCAATTCGTAGACCATATGTAAATCCTCTTACTGTGTGTTTATGGCGTCCGGTGACCGCTGACTAGCGCGCCGATGCAAATCCACGTTGCCCCGGTCACGGCGAGCAGAAAGACGACAAAGCCCCAGATTGCATAAGTCTGGCGGCGGTTGATCGATTCCCGGCGCGCCTGCTCGATTTCGTTGACGATATCGAGCGACAGATTACCTCGCTGTGGGAGATAGCCGGTCACGAAAAGGACTGTTGAGATAATAAACAGCACCACGGGGATGAAAAAGACCACCTCACCGTATGATGTCAACACGTAATCCGCCGGCAACACGAGCTTGAGCAAGGCAAGGTAGGTAGGGATGGCGCCTATTGCCGTGGTGGTCATAAACTTGCAGAACTCGCGCCCGGTGTTGATCGATTCGACGAGCATGCTCTTGCCCGCCTCATACAACGCCTGATTGTGCGGGGTCACGGCGCCGATATCCTCGACGCTCTCGATGCGTAGCGTGTCGTGCTCACTCATCCTGGGCCACCCCCACCACAGTCACGTCTTTGATCGGACTGTCTGATGTATCCGTGAGCACCAGCGTGGCCTGAAACTTCTCATTTTTCGCCGGGCATGTAAACAACCGGGTGAATCGAAGTTTACGAGGCGTTATCTGCTGGGGATGGGGTTGCAAGGATGTTACCGTCAGCATTCGCAAGACAACGGTGCGCTCGATGGCAAGGGTATACCGATGGCAGCCGGCGCAGATGGGACAACGAGCAATATCAAAGAAGGTTTCACTCATATTGGCCCGCTTTCTCCGTATCTGATAAGTTAGATATCTCTGATAAGTTAGATATCGTTGCGCCTGTATTATAGCATACCCTTGAGAATTCAAGCGATTGCTGGAACGGCAATGGGCGACAGGCAGGCGATGCAATGCTCTCCACATGTCGTGATTTTTCCCAATGGACCGGCAGGATTCCCACGGCAGACGGTTAATCTATTACTCGGTTAGCTGAGCGGGCACCCGGATTGCCATCCGTCGCGCTCCTCAACTCAAAACTCAAAACTCATAACTCGCCATGAGGAGGTAATCCCATGAAAGTCGGAGTTTTCGCCGTCATTTTCGGCGACATGCCGCTGGAACAGGCGATGGATTTCATCAAGGACGCGGGCTGCGACGCGGTGGAGATCGGCACCGGCGCCTACCCCGGCGCGCCCCACTGCCCGCTGGACGAATTGGTTGGCGACAAGGCCAAAGCACAGGCGTGGATGAAGAAGATCACCGACCGCGGGCTGGAGATCTCCGCCCTCTCCTGCCACGGCAACCCCATCCACCCGGACAAGAAGATCGCGAAGGAGCACGACAACGTGTTCCGCAAGACCATCGACCTGGCGAGCATGCTGGGCATCGAGACGGTGATCAACTTTTCCGGCTGCCCCGGCGACGCCCCCGGCGCAAAGTACCCGAACTGGGTCACCTGCCCGTGGCCGACCGACTTCGGCGAGATCATCAAATACCAATGGAAAAAGGTGGCCATCCCCTACTGGAAAGAGCTGAACGGCATCATGAAGGCGAAAAACGTGCGCGTGGGCCTGGAGATGCACCCCGGCTTCATTGTGTATAATCCGGAGAGCGCACTCCACCTGCGCGAGAGTTGCGGCGACCGCATCGGCGTCAACTTCGACCCCAGCCACCTCTTCTGGCAGGGCATGGACCCGGTGTATGGCCTCCGCAAGCTGGGCAAAAAAGGCGCCATCTTCCACTTCCACGCCAAGGACTGCAAGATCGACGAGATCAACAGCAAAACCCACGGCGTGCTGGATACCAAGAGCTACACCGACGAGCTGCACCGCACCTGGATCTTCCGCACCATCGGCTACGGCCACGACGCGCAGATCTGGAAGGACATGGTCAGCACCCTCCGCCTGGTCGGCTACGACGGCGCCCTCTCCATCGAGCACGAAGACAGCCTGATGAGCAACCGCGAAGGCTTCAAGAAGGCCGTGGCCTTCCTCAAGTCGGTGCTGATCAGCGAGAAACCCGGCCCGGCGTACTGGGCGTAAGTTGAAGCGATGAAGCGATGACTGGCAGCAGCACGAGGGGGACTGTCTCGTATTTCCCCCTCTTGTTCCCGTGCCGCCAGCGACGCCGATGTCGTGATCTATCTGACTGTACCCCGGTCACCAATTTTAGTTTGGTACAACAAAAAAGAATATAAATACAAAGTGGCGGAGACAAAAGTAGTCGCCACCAACGACACCGCGGTACTCGACAGCATTAACCATCCTTTGAATTTTGAACAATTGACTCTTATGACTTGTTGGCCGCCCGGCACCACCCAAAAACGCTTGATTATTATCGCTAAACCGGCTGAATGAAATAAAAAACCCGGACAGGGAATCTTGCTAATTAAGCAAGCCCGGCCCGGGATATTGAGATTATGATCAGCTGATTTCAGCCAGCCTTTTTCTTCTTGTCTTCCCCAAGACAATGATAAGGCTACGGTGGGCCCGTGTGTTTATCACCTACTCGCTCTCCATCTTTTGTCCACCACCACTCCTTCACCTTCACCATGGAATTAGGTGGTCCTGCAGTAGAAGCAGCTTCGACTTTAACGGATGACCCTGGCGGGAAGGAGCCCAAGATAGTTAACTCTGTCCCGGTTCTTCCCGAGCCTGTAACTGTCGCGGTTGGTGGGGCTGGTGGGGGTGGTTGTATAACATCGATTTTAGGATAACTAGCTGGTGTATCTATCGATTGAGTATACTCAATGTGTAAATCATTCGCCCCGACGGGAGGATTCGTAAAGGTACCTATTGAATGAGACCGGTCATTCTCTCCTGTCGATATAGAGTCGGACAGCGTTGTCAAAGCCGCGACCGGCCCGAGTATTTTATCACCTACTCGCGCTCCATCTTTTGTCCACCACCACTCCTTCACCTTCACCATGGAATTAGGTGGTCCTGCAGTAGAAGATACTGTGACTGTAACGGATGACCCTGGCGGGAAGGAGCCCTCGATAGTTAACTCTGTCCCGGTTCTTCCCGAGCCTGTAACTTTCGCGGCTGGTGGGGCTGGTGGGGGTGGTTGCGTAACATTGATTTTAGGAGGACGAGCTGGTGTATCTATCGATTGAGTATACACAATGTGTAAATCATTCGCCCCGACGGGAGGATTCGTAAAGGTACCTATTAAACGAGACCTGTCATTCTCTCCTGTCGGAGGTAGTGGCGCCTTTTCCGAAACCTTGACGTGCCCATCCAGAAAGCCGATGATGATCAAATCCTTACTGCCGTGACGCATGTCCAAATCCGCCTCGACGCCGGCCACATTGGCGATGCCCGTCGAGGTGGTGACCTTGCCATCACAGGTCACCCATTTTGTCGTGGGGTAATCCCACATCCCCAGCGCCACCCCGGAGAGTTCATCGTTGTACACATAGCCGTTGGCGGCTTTTGCCCCGGTCGGACATCTCAGCACCCCGCGGTCCAGGTTAATCGCCCCCCAGACCGCCGAGGATACGGGAAGCTCCTCGTCGTTATCCTGGGCGGGCATAGTGATGGCGATGACGATCTGTCGTTGATTACTGGTACAGGTGGCCATGCGGGCCTTCTCCCGCGCCTTCGCGAAAACCGGGAAGAGGATGGCGGCCAGAATCGCGATGATCGCGATGACGACCAACAACTCGATGAGGGTGAACCCTCGCTTCATAGTCATCGGAACCCTCCTTATCCGGAATTACCCATATTAGATTTGGGTATCCCTGTTGTTCGCTGATTCCCCAGCTTACCTACCTTGAAATATCACATTTTCGCTATTCGGGGACACCATTCGCCTGTTCGTGGGCGCAGTTACTGCTCGTCCACCGAGGGGAACTGTCACTCATTTTCCGCTGATCGAATGTGCCCTTCGTGATAGTATTGCCGGTTGGCATAATCTGTTATAATAGCACGGATAGCATGATAAAGCAACCCATTTGTACACGGTTCGTGATAGTATTGCCGGTTGGCATGATCTGTCTGCTTACGCCCAACACGGAAAAATGAATGGTTGTATTCCGGCCCCCTGCTACTCGGTGTATTCCAGCTCGATCCCGCGGACGAGCACCTGGTCGCCGGGTTTCACGCCGCGGTCCTTCAGCGCCGCGAAGACGCCGGTGCGCTCCAGCGTGCGCTGCAGGCGTTCGACGCCCTCGTCGCTCTCCAGGTGCGCGGTGGCGAGGATGCGCTCGACGCGGTGCCGGTGACCTCCCACAGGCCTTCATCGTGCCTGATTAGTAACTCCTTCGATCTTCATATAAATTTCTCACATAGCACTTTTCTGCTACAATACCCTCGATGCCCGAACGAACGACACCTTATCCGCTGCCGGATCCCGCCATCGTGCAGCTCCCCCCGGACGCGCTGGCGCGCGTGGCGGTGTCCATTGTGCGGCGCGCCTATGGGATCGAGCTGGATTTCACGCCCGCCGGCCTGCGGCGGCTGGACGAGGTGCTGCGGGAGCGGTGCCGGCTGGGGCAATACACGCCAAAAACCTTCCCCAACGCGCTGGCGCTGGCTTTGGGCTCGTATCTTGGCATCGTGCTGCAGCGCCACCTCCCCGCTGGGCAATGGGGAACGTCGGCGGAAAACCTCTATCGCACGCCGCTGCCCTTCCTGCTCTTCACCCGCGGCGAATACGCGCGGCAGGTCAACGTGGTGGAGGATTGCCTGACCCTGTTCTGGACGGGGGAAGGCCTGTTTCCCCGCGAGTATTACGCCTTTCACGCCCGCGGCCTGGAACGGCTCGGATTCGCGGTTTCCACCTCATAAGCGGAGGAAATGACATGGAGCTGGCCCCTTGCGGTTTGGATTGCGACGTCTGCCCGCAAAAGCCGGAGCATTGCGACGGCTGCCACGCGGAGGGCGATCACCTTTGGCACGCGGATTGCAAATTGCGCGTGTGTTGCAAATTCGAAAAAGGCTTGTCCAACTGTGCCTTATGTGACGGTTTTCCCTGCCTGACACTCACGGATTTCGAAAACGACCGGTGGGCACATCACACCGCGGCGGTGCAGCGGCTGCGCGCGCTGCGTGCCGGAACCGACTGAAGAATCGGTCCCGCCGGTGGCGAGGGCCGAAAGGTTTTCGGGGGACCGTCTCCATAGGCGTTAAGTTAAGCATTTTCTTGCTCTTGCTCTTACTCTTGCTCTTGCTCTAAAAACGTTTTTAGAGCAAGAGCAAGAGTAAGAGCAAGAGCATGAAAAACTCGGTGATTCATCTTATCTTAACGCCTATGGGGACGGTTCCCGCCGATAGCGCCCATCCGGAAGAGACCCCGCCCGGCGCAGGGACTGTCCCCTACGGTAATTCACCGCTCCGTCATTTCGCCGTCTTCCCCTGCGCCGCGGCCTCGACGGGCGGCGGGCCTTCCTCGATCCAGCGCAGTTGATCGTCCACCGTCGGGCGCACGAAGAAGGTATTCCCCACGATGCGGGTGATGCGCACGGTCGCGGAGCGCGGGATCGGCGTTTGCTCCTCGTTGCGGGCGGGCGTCACGTAGCGGCTGCCCATGGCGATATAGGCAATCTCGCCGATGCCCATCGGCGGAATGGCCACCGTCACCTCCGCCTCCGTCCCCACCAGCGTGCTCAACCGCACTTCGCTGCTGCTCGCCATGCCGCCCAGCACGCGATTGAACAGGATCACGAGCAGCCAGGCGAAGATGAAGCCGGAGATCACCGCGATGGGCAACGAGATCAGTGCACTGCGCGCCACGGTCGTCGAGAGCAGCATGCCCACCCCGCCGAAACAGGTGAGGAAGAAGGCGATGACGAGGGGAGAGAACGGCCCGAAGACGATCTCCCCGCCGGTTCCCGTGGCCCCCTGCGCTTCCCCGTGCCCGCCAATGTGTCCGTCGACGCCGTAATCATGCGAGAAATCCCCGGCATGCCCGCCCAGGTCGCCCGCGTGCCCGCCCAGGTCGCCCAGGCTCCCCATGAGGAACGCCGCGACGGTATACACGATGCCTACCAGCAGGCAGATGCTGTAAATGACGGTGATCATGTGACTCCCTCCATTGAGTGCGGCAGTGACTCCCTGTATTATACCATATCCGGGTGATACGAGCACGCCGGCTTCCTCAAATGCATCTGGTATTACAACGCCGGCAGGCTGTATTCATAGCCTCCACCGCTGCCGTCTTCCTGCTGCGTGCCGGGGGAAATGAGCAGGGACTTGCACCAGAGGACGATGGTATGGTCCGGGTCGAGCGCCGGGCGATTGGGATCCCCTTGCTGCCATGCCCGGGTAATCTGGTTGCGGTACATCGCCGGCAGGTCGGCGAAGTGCCAGCCAATCCATTCCGCCGACGGGGCGTCGAGCGTCGCCAGCATCTTGCGGCCATTGTCGGTAGTTGCAGCCGAGAGATACCCGACGCCGGCCACGGGCAGCAGAAGGTTGGTATCTATATCTTCGCCATGCAGGGGGAACTTGCGCCTGGCAGGGAGCGCCACGATGATCGACAGTGGATCCAAGGTCTGCATGCGCACCTGGAATCCGGTCGCCGCTTCCACCGCCCAGAGGAGCGTGCGCAGCGGCACATCCTTCGCCGCCACGGTCAACGGCGTGTCCGGCACGTTGCCGTCAACCGTGATGGCGCAGTGACCGGCGGCGGCCAGTTCCGCCGTCAGCTTCCGTAACGGGTACGTGCCGGCGGCGATACCGATACGCTCACCGCCCCATGCCTCGCCGGCAGGCCACGCCCACCATAACAGCGATCCGTCGAGCGGGGGATGTGGAATGGCGGTCGATGTCGGCGGGCGCGGCAGCGTTCCCACGCGGATGCAGTCAACCTGCCCGTTCCGCACAGTTGCCACCTGCAGCGTCCAGGTCGGCCAGATGCCCAGGCTCAAATGAGCGCCTGCTTCCTTCACCTTCCCCTGGTCGTCGATCCATTGACTGCGCCGGGCAAGGTGCCGCAAGGCCGCACGCTGCGGCGCGGAGAGCGCATCTTCCCGTAGATAGCCGTGATCACGCGCGGCATACTGCTTTGGTGTCACGCGCTCGGCGATGCCGGTCACCAGCACCTCGTTGGGCAACTTACCGGCGGTGAGATCGTTATCCGTGATGGCCGGCGGCGGCGCCACCGCCAGGCAGCGCCCGGAAGGATCGGTCGCCACCCGCAGACCGGCGGCGCGAAACTCCTGCGCCACGCGATCGGGTTCGGCATTCACCCGGTCCAGGCTGGGTAGTTTTACCGCGGGCGCGAGCTCGGTGTTGATGACCACCGCCACACCAACCGGCTCCGCCGACCGGGCGGACAGGCCGAGCACCAGCGCAAAGATCGCCGCCATCGCCCGAAATGGTATGCGCATCACAGCATCTCCTTACTCGCCCACATCCGACATCGAAATCGTATGTGTCCTTGTCATCGCGGCACGCGCCGCTTTGCCGGCGTCATCCTGCCGCTTGGCCAGCGCATCGAGCAGCGCCTTCGCCTGCGGGGTGCCGATCTGCCGCATGGCGTAGCACGCGTTGGCATCCCCCCATTCGCGCGCCATCCAATCGAGGTAGGGCAAGGCGAGATCGTGGCGAACGGAATAGAGCGCGCGGGCGCGGATACCGAGATCGATGTCGCTCTTCTGGTGAGAATACATCGGCTGGTATAATTCCTCGCACCGTGCGGTCACCCGCGCTTCGTCAAAAGGCAGTGCGCGAATGTCGGCGGTACCCGCGACGAGATCCATCAGCTTCCCGCCAGGCAGATACAGCCAATGTACGTGCAGCGTGTATGTTCCCGGCTTGTCGAATTGATAAAGCGCGGAGATAACCCAGGTTCTGGTGTATTTCTCGCCCGGTTTCAGACTGCGGGCGCCATACATGAAATCCATCGTCACTTTGGGGCGAGGGATTGCCGCCACGACTTTGCCGTCGCTATCGCAGAGCTCCAGGCAGGAGAGAAGCGCGATATTGACTGTCTCTTCGGCATTATTTACCAGCTCGATGCGGGCCAGCAGGGGTTCATGAGCGGCGACGGCGCCGTCCCTGGTGAGGAAAGTGATGGTCAAACCGATATCGCCCGGCTGCGCGGCACGTGCGGGATCGCCGTAAGACCGCGTGAATCCGCCGAGCAGTAGTAATACCAGCAGTGGTCCGATGAGACGCGTGAATAACCGGGTGCAGCCTCCTGCCATGGCCATCTCCTTTATGAGGGGATTATCAGCTTTGGCTGATTCTGTGCTCATTCTGCTGCTTTCCTAATTATACCACTAATTTGCAGTTTGTCACCACTATTCTCCACGACCTGGGCCGCCTGCTGGACCCCGGCAACCTGGCGGGAGTATCTCGGCAACGCCGATGCCTCCGCCGATCTGCCCGTGCTCCGCCACGCCACCGCCCTGGGCCGTCCCCTCGGCACCCCGGCCTTCATCGACCGCCTGGAGCAGCAAACCGGCCTGCGCCTCCGCTCTGGCAATCCCGGCCGGCCGAAGAAAGACCGGGAAAAATAGGGGACACCGGTAACTGTCCCGCATTATTCTCCGCATTATTGCCTTGTTGATAAGCCATGCTGACTTGTGCTGCATCGAAACATGCCTTATTATACTAATGGGGCACATGTCACGGAAAATACCGTTCATTGAGCGTGAGAAAAGGTAGCTTCCGTGACAAACGACCCACTAGGCGAGACTTGACGTGTTTAAGGCCTTATCTTGCAATCCGGTGATCTTGCTTTTTAGGGAGGAAAAATGGATACACTCAAAACTTATCTTCCACTTTCCGGATGGGATGTCGAACAATCCTGGGAGCACATGGAGAAACGTCTACGCAAAGGTCTCAATCAACTCATGCAGGAGGAAGAGCGTGGAGAAGGCATTGAGAATATCATCCTAGCCATGTATGTCTTCGAAAATATTCCTGACGCTACTTTCATATTCTGGGGATCCCTTGACAAAACCACACATCTTCTTGAGTGGATTCCTAACCTACTTCGCAGACCTGCACGCGAAATCGCTGAACGACTTTCCAAGTTTGCGCTTTTAAGACCGACGTTCCTCCAAGACCTTAGTGATCTCGGATATTTTATCTACTTCATACGACTGTTCTACTGTTTCTCTCTACAAACGATAGGGGAAGCTGATCCTCTGTTTTCTTCCGTCTTTTGGGAGTCTGTCGAGAAATACCGTGCATTACTTCGGCGCGGATCACTACGTATTCATTTATGCGCCCGTGTGCATGGGCTTCAACAACAACTTCTCTGGGACCGAATCTTGTTGGCGACTACTCCCGAGAAGCGCCTTCATGCAGCATCACTTGTAGAGCAGATGAAGGC
>Ga0315284_10011664_pt1 | contig 12525 bp, 17 predicted proteins | sample YL17G09_16_MG_FD_203696 | JGI IMG/M metagenome (GOLD analysis project Ga0315284, IMG submission 203696) | Sediment microbial communities from Yellowstone Lake, YNP, Wyoming, USA - YL17G09_16 | ecosystem: Environmental > Aquatic > Freshwater > Lake > Sediment | place: USA: Wyoming | collected... | reverse complement strand
GAGGAGATAATTGACGAAAGGAAAGATGATACTATTCTTGAACCTGTTAGACCAGAAAGATATTTAGAAAAAAATATATCACCGAAGAATGTTTTGTAATTTCATTATTGAACTGCTGCTGTAAAATGTGCAAAGAAGGGTGTGAAAATGTATAATAAATCTGTTCACTATTTATGATCACAAAGGAGGACTTATGGCTTATTATGTAATATTAAGTACACTTACCGATGAAGGAAGGAAGACAATCAAGGAAAATCCAAAAAGGATTCTTGAGGTGAATAAGGAAATCGAGAAGATGGGCATTAAGGTTAAAGAGCAGTATGCAGTACTCGGTCCTTATGACTTTGTAAATATTGTTGAGGCGCCAGATAATGATACAGTGATGAAGATGTCCGTTGAGCTTGGTTCACGGGGGTCGATACAGCTCCTTACCCTTGCGGCAGTCCCTATTACTGAGTTTATCAAGAAAATTAAATAAGTTAGAGCGCAATATCTTTGGAGATTATTAGATTTCTTAAGCTTTTTACGTCAATAGCTTAGAAATATCGGTTTTGTCATCACATCAAAGACGGCCCTTTACGCCCTTTCTTAAAAAATATTGACATATAAATACGTAAAGATTTATTATATGCATAAAAGTGCATATATGAATATGAAGGAATATACTGATATATTTAAGGCTCTTTCCGATAAAACACGTCTACGGATAATTCGATTACTTATCCAAGCTGGGAAAGAGTTATGTGTATGCGAAATTATGGATTCACTTCAAGAATCTCACTATAACACATCAAGGCATCTCAAGGAACTGAAGAACTCTGGCCTTGTGAAAGAAAATAAGGTAGGGAGATGGGTTTTATACTCACTGACAGAAAAATCTGAAGAGTTTCAAGGACACATTATCCATGCAGTGGAGGGTATCCCGAAGGATGTATTTGTAACAGATTGTAATAGATTGAAGATAAGACTCTCTCTAAGAAAAGAAGGAAAATGTGTCATAGGCCTTAAAAGCCCAGAATGGGAGAAAGTGATTAAACAGGTACGAGTGAAAAAATGAAGACAATATATAAGATTATTTTAATAGTAGGCATCTTTTTAGGGTGTTACTTTCTCCCAATTGAAAGCGGCCGTTTTAAAAACGCTATTTTTGAGGCTTTAGCATTAGTTAAGTGGTATGCCCGTGAGCATGTTCTGCTTTGCCTTGTGCCGGCATTTTTTATCGCAGGAGCCATAACTGTTTTTGTCAGCAAGGCTTCAGTGATGAAATATTTTGGGGCCAAAGCAAACAAGGTTCTTTCTTATGGAGTTGCCTCTGTTTCAGGGACAATTTTAGCAGTATGTTCATGTACCGTTTTACCTTTGTTTATGGGAATATACCAAAGAGGTGCTGGACTTGGCCCGGCTATTGCTTTTCTTTACTCAGGACCAGCAATAAATGTTCTTGCAATAATACTTACCGCAAGAATACTTGGCTGGGAGTTAGGTCTGGCAAGGGCAATAGGTGCTATTTTATTCAGTGTGGTCATAGGTCTTTTAATGCATCTGATCTTTTTAAAAGAAGAAAGAGAGCGTCATGCAACAGACGATTTTAATATAGGTGAAGTTCAAGAAACTCGGCCATTGGGCAAAACAGTTTTTTATTTCTTCTCAATGGTAGCGATACTTGTTTTTGCCAATTGGGGAAAACCGTCAGATGGCGATAATAACCTCTGGATGTGGACATTTATCTACAATTATAAATGGTGGATTACGGGTTTCTTTCTGGTAAGCTTAGCTTTTATGCTTGTTAAATGGTTTAAAAAGATAGAACTGAAGGAATGGACACAATCAACATGGGTACTTGCTCTTCAGATATTGCCCTTGTTATTAGGTGGTGTTCTTGCTTCGGGATTTTTGCTTGGGAGAGTTGGCCATGAGGGGATAATACCATCTCGTTTCGTGACAGCTCTGGTAGGAGGAAATTCTTTATTTGCCAATTTCTTTTCATCCATTGCTGCGGCATTTATGTATTTTGCTACGCTTACTGAAGTGCCGATATTACAAGGTTTAATAGGCTCTGGCATGGGAAAAGGTCCGGCTCTGGCTTTGCTTTTAGCAGGTCCAGCTTTAAGTTTGCCCAGTATGTTAGTGATTAGAAGCGTCATAGGGACAAAAAAGACGGTTGTGTATGTGAGTTTGGTTGTTATTATGGCAACTGTTACAGGAATGATTTTTGGAGCGATTGCCTGATAAAAATACATTAACGTGGAGTGGAAAAATAATCTCAAGGTAAGAATGACCATAAAACTTATCTTAATAAACCTAAAAGAGAGGTGAAAATATGAAGATACAAGTTGCAGGTCCTGGCTGTCCGAGATGTTTCGCAACAGAAAAAAATGTAAAGGATGCCTGTACAGAACTGGGCATTGCTGCCGACATATCACATGTCTTTGATATAAAAGAATTTGCAAAACTTGGTGTTATGTTCACACCGGCGGTAATTGTTGACGGCAAAATCGTAACATCAGGAAAGATTCCGACGGTAGAAGAGCTAAAAAAGATTATCTCTGAGATTAAGTAGCTTACAATTCAAAAAGATAATTTACTCACATTTTCAAGGATATCAAAGGGATACTTTTAAATAAGAAAAATATTGAGAGGGGATGAAGAAATTACAATTCATATTATTCAATGCTTTACTCATTACAATGCTTTTAGCAAGTTGTTCTATTGAGGCTGGGGTTGACGATTTACTGACAAAAGCAAGGAAGGAAGGGAAAGCAGTGATGTTGGAAATTGGTTCTGTAGGTTGTATTCCCTGCGAAAAGATGAGACCAATTATGAAAAAACTTTCGGATAATTACAAAGGAAAGCTGGAAGTTATTTTTGTTGATATTAAGGTAGATCGAAAGACCGCAAGTAAATTTGGTGTTTACATGATACCGACACAGGTTTTTTTAGATAAAACTGGAAGGGAATTTTACAGGCATATCGGATTCTTCCCTTATGAAGATATTGTCCCTGTTTTAAAAAAGGCAGGGTTGTAGATGGAGACATTGCTCCAAAACATACAGTCAATTATCCAGCATCAACAAGGCCTCGCATTTATAGCAGTATTTATCGGTGGTATTATTTCTGCCTCAAGTCCGTGTGTTCTTGCAGCTATCCCTTTGATAATCGGGTATGTTGGCGGCTATTCAGAGGGAAGCAAGAAAAGGGCAGCTCTTTATTCGCTGGTATTTATTATCGGACTTTCTATCACTTTTACCCTGCTTGGTGCTGCAGCATCTCTGATGGGGCAAGTCCTTAGTTTTGCAGACAAATGGCTTTACCTTGGATTTGCTGCTATTGCGATTGTGATGGGACTACACCTCATGGGAATCATTTCAATTTCTTTACCATTTCAACAGATAAGAGCAGTGAAGACAAGAGGGCTAATTGGTGCGTTTCTCCTTGGACTATTGACAGGCACTGTCTCATCACCGTGTGCAACTCCGGTGCTGGCAGTGATCCTTGCATTTGCCTCTACGCAGGGGGACGTAATGTACGGTGCTTCTCTCCTCTTTGTTTATGCGATAGGACATTGTGCTTTGATATTTGTTGCCGGACTATCTATTGGACTGACAGAGAGTCTTATTAAGTCTAAAGGTGTAAAAAATTATTCTCTCTATTCAAAGAAAATTAGTGGTGGTCTGCTTGTCATTGCGGGTATATATATCGGTTTTACAGCTCTGTGAGAAATAAAAACATACTCCTGTTATTTATGAAGACAAAAGATTTTTGGAGGGAAAAAGATGCTCAAACTATTTTTTAAGAAGCTCCACAATTTCAGACTATTACCGGCATTTGTACTTGTGAGTATGGCTATCGGAATAGCAATAGGCAAATGGTATGGGATTTCCAATTTTGCACTGACGCCGCCAATTGATGCTATAAAGGCAATCTTTCATGGAACTTACGAATTCAGTATCTCTAACACCCTTGCACTGGGTGTTGTAGTTGGCCTTTTTATGATGATGTATCCTGCAATGGCAAATATCAAGTTTGAGGATCTTGGAAAGGCGACACGCTCGCCGAAACAGCTTCTTATTGTGGCTTTTTTCAACTATGCTATTGCTCCATTCTTTATGCTTTTGCTCGCAAAGATATTTCTAAGCGGTGAACAGGATTTATATGTAGGACTTGTACTCTATGGACTTGCGCCATGTATAGCAATGGTCATTGTATTTACATACCTTTCTGCCGGTAACGGTCCTCTTGCTATTATTCTCGTTGCATTGAACTCGATTATCCAGATGATTCTCATACCTGTCTATGCAAAGCTCCTTCTTGGAGAAATCAGGTTCGATGTCTGGGTGGTCGGTGAAAGCGTACTTTTGTACCTCGGCATCCCGCTTGTAGCAGGCATGCTTACACGGTTTTTGGGGATAAAACGATTTGGAGAGGAATGGTTCTATAAACTGAAATTTTATCTTGATACCATGTCAATCATAGGGCTGCTTTTCACACTCATCGTAATGTTTGCCCTGAAGGGAGATTTAATACTTGAAAAGCCCCTATTGATAATCCAGATGGCGGTGCCTATGACCATTTTTTTCTGGACCATGTTTATCGTAGTCTATCTCGTTGGTTGGAAACTGGGATTGAATTATAAGGACGCAGTGGCCGTGGGATTCAATTCAACAGGAAGGGATTTTGAGATAGCAATAGCTATAGCGATTACCGCATTTAGCCCTGCCGTGGCGCTCGCAACAGTTATCGGTCCCCTCATAGAGGTTCCCGTCATGCTCGCCCTTGTCTGGTTTGCAAAAAAGACGGAATATAAACTCTTTAAAGGGAGGGAATAACCATGTTTAAAAAGTTACTTTATCCGATTAGATTTGAGGCACTTTCTCCAGATATGCCCTCTTCCCTTGAGGTGCTTTCATGTGTATTAAACTTCAAGAAGGCAGGCACAGAGGAGATCGTTCTCCTTCATGTGATCGATGTTGCAAAACTCCCGATGGATAAATATGAAGGTTACAGTATTCAGGACGTAAAGCGATTAACAGAAATTGCAGATGTGAAGATGGATGAGCCTGTCAGATTAATAGAGGATGCTGAACTCATGGCAAAGAAACGGATAGAAGTAGGTGTACCGTACAGGGAGATATTGAAGGTTGCAAAAGAAGAAGAGGTCACGCTCATTGTAGCAGGGAGACAGAAAAGAGGACTTCTCGGCGAGATATTTATAGGTTCAAATACCGACAGGGTCATACGTTATGGAAATATCCCTGTGCATATCCTGAAATACCCTGCGATATTTGGTGCTGATAAAGAAACTGGTAAATGGTTCTGTGAGAGGATGTTCAGAAAGATTCTCTATCCAACAGACTGGTCAGATTGTGCAAGGGAGGCTTTGAAGTATCTAAAAGCCATGAAGAATGCTGGAGTTGAAGAAGTGGTTGTTGCCCATGTAATGAATGAAAAGGCAATGAGGCTACAGCCATCTGAGAAATTCAGGGAGTTTGAGAAGATTGATAAAGAAAAGTTAGAAACGATTAAAAGAGAACTTGAAGAAGAAGGCTTCAGAGTTAAAACACGTCTTCATGTAGGAACAGTGAGAACTGATGTGATAAAGATTGCAAGAGAAGAGGATGTCTCACTTATCATTATGGGAACTCACGGGAAAGGCTATGTAGAAGGAATCCTGTGGGGCTCTGTATCAAGGAATGTAGTTGAATACAGTGATAGACCCGTATTGCTGATAAAGGGAGGAGAATGCTCAACAACGTGATTAACAGCGTGTAATAAACGATAGGGTAAGAAAGAGGGTACCATAATGAGCCATAACTTTATCATCATCCCGGGCTTATTTATTCTTGCCAGTGTATCAGGGATGTTGGGTCTGGGAGTTGCCTTTGCAGCAGTTCCTTTTTTGGGATTGTTTCTTCCTGATCTTGTGCATCAAGTTCAACCGCTCAGTCTTCTATTAAACGGAGTAACAGCATTATTTTCTGTATTTGGTTTTGCCCAGAGTGGGTATGTAGAGTGGAAAAGAGCTTTTACATTAGCAATTGTAACAACTATCGCAGCCCCTTTTGGAGCCTTTTTTGCACAGTTCGTTCACCAGATATATATTTGGTTTGTTTATTTTACCTCTGTTGTGTATTTGGCATACAGGCTTTTTAAGCCGGTGAAACAAAGACCCGGTAACGTAAACTTTAAACTTGCCCTTATTCTTGCCATCCCTATTTCTATTTTGAGTGGTTTTTTAGGAGTGGGTCCGGGATTTTTACTGATGCCAACCCTTATCATGGTCGGCTTCGAACCTAAAAAGGCAGCAGGCATTAATGCCTTTGCAGTTACACCGCCATCTTTTTCAGCACTTCTTCCTCATCTTCCGACGGCATATTGGGATGTGGGTCTGATGGTTCCCCTTATTATTGCAGGTGCAATCGGGTCTTTCTTAGGAGCGAGAATGACAAGTCTTTATGTACCAAGTGGAAGGATCAAACAACTCTTTGGCATCCTGATAGTCGTTATGACACTTTACAAAATTTATACGTTAATCAAATAAAGAATATGTTCTGGAGAAAACAATAAAATCAATGGGAAGAAAAACTACATTAGAACAAATCGAAGTACTAAAGAGAAAAGTACAAAAAAAGGCAATGGCGCGATTATTTTGTTGTATGCAAAGTGATGAAAATAACTACGTTTTTTCAATGGATAATTTAGAAAGAATATTGGACAAGTATTTAGAACAGGCTGATAATCTTATGAAAACATTTGATTTAGAGAAAGAAATTTATCTGAAATTCAGGAAAGATGCGGTGGAGATCATCCATGACGAAGCCCTGAAAAGGAACGAGCATGAATGGGCTAAATATTTTGAAAAGAAATACGGGACGTGAGGCTCAATATATATAAGATTAATACTTTACTAGAGATAAATTAGCGGCGTATTACTTGTAGTTGTGGGGGCATACTTGCTCATAACATCTGTTTTATGACTGTAATAAATATTTGAGATTTTTGAAGTAGTCATTATATATTCAGGTGATTTTATGAAATATCAATACTTGAGGAAAAACATTAAACGAACAGCAATGGAGTTGTTTTTACTGGTGGCATTACTTTTGTTATGGAGCGCGGTGTATGCTTCCGAAACAACTGCCCAGGAAGGTGTTTGCACACCAGAAAGGGCAAATGTTCCAGAGTGTCGCGATATTCCCGTCAGTCCAACTGATAGGTTGCTATTTGGTAACCCTGAGGAAAAGAAACCATCTGAAATGCCACTTCCATCAAAAGGAGAACCTTCTCTAGGTGAAGAGAAAAAAGCAGGAGTAAAAGAACAGAAAAAGACAGCCGTAGAAATAAATAAATTTATTGTGTATTTCTTCTGGGGGAAAGGTTGCCCACACTGTGATGAAGAGAAAACTTTTCTTGAAGAGATGAAAAAGAAATACATCAACATGCAAATCAAAGATTATGAAGTCTGGTATAACAAACGGAATGCAATACTTCTATCAAAATTAATAGAGGCTTACAGTATAAAAGCCTCTGGAGTTCCCGTTACATTTATCGGTAAAGATGTGTTTGTAGGATTTTTGAAGCAGTCTAAGGAAGAAATAGAGCGAGCGATACATAATTGCTCTATCAGAAAGTGCACTGAACCAACAGAAAAAATAGTCAAAAAGACAGAGGTTCCGGTTGTTCCAGAAAAACCTATTACTGAAATAAGTGAAAGTGAAAAGGAGGAGGCAAGAAAAACAGATAAAAAGAAATATGAAGATGAAGATAAGACCGTAACCATACCTCTGATTGGTAAACTTGACGCTACAAATATATCTCTTCCATTTATCACGTTAGTCATTGCTGGATTTGACAGTTTTAATCCCTGTGCATTTTTTGTCCTCTTTTCCCTCCTGGGCCTGTTAGTACATGCACAATCCCGCAAAAAGATGTTATTGATTGGTGGTATCTTCGTCTTCTTCTCAGGGTTTATCTATTTTATCTTCATGGCTGCCTGGCTCAACCTCTTCCTTTTCATGGGGCAGGTTGCACTGATAACAAGGGTGGCAGGGATAATATCTATAGTAATAGCTTCGATTAACATAAAAGATTATTTTGCCTTTAAAAAGGGGGTGTCACTTACTATCCCTGAGAGTGCTCAGCCTAAACTCTTTGACAGGATGAGGAGATTACTAAAATCCACCTCTCTGCTGTCAATCCTTATCGGAACAGTTATTTTAGCAATTGCAGCAAATTCCTATGAACTCTTATGTACCGCAGGGTTCCCGATAGTTTTCACGAGAATACTGACTCTGAACAATCTTCCCTCTCTTTCCTATTACCTCTATCTCATTTTTTACAATGTTGTGTATATCGTTCCGCTCAGCCTCATTGTTATCATTTTTACCATTACGCTCGGAAAAAAGAAGCTTACCGAATGGCAGGGAAGAGTCCTCAAGCTTGTATCGGGCACTATGATGCTTGGTTTGGGTTTTGTGCTCCTGATTAATCCAGCGCTGTTAAATAACATAATTATTTCTTTTCTACTGCTTGTTGGTACGATTGCAGTTTGCGGGATTATTGTCTTTATCACAAAGCACATAAACATAATACACATTGAAAAATAAATGAATGTTCAGGAGGAGAAGATGAAAAAAGTATATTGTCTCACGCTCTTGTTTCTTTTTATTGCAACACCAGTAATTGCACAAGAAAAGGCGATAGAACAGAAATTAACAGAAAAAGATATCAGTGAGGAATGGTATTTTCCCGCATGGCTTGGTACAAGCCCATATGTACCTGTTTTTCAAGTGAAAGACACAGAGAATAAATATGGTCGTTATGCAAAAAATACCAAGACAATAACACTCAAAGATCTTATCAAGTTCCATGGTCATTTCTGTGGTGGGCTCGTTGAAAGTGCATCTTCTCTTAGAGTAGCCTTCGATGTTCTGTTTCCTGATGGCTTTATTGACAGGACTGATTTAAGAGTTGTGTCGAATAACTCAGCCTGTGGAGGAGATGTGGCAGCATATCTTACTGGTTCAAGATTGCGCTTTGGTTCACACCACATAGACAACAACTTCACCGAGAGCGAGTTCTATGTCCAGCAGGTTTCCACTGGTAAAACTGTCCACGTGAAGCTCAACCCTGCTGTTTATCCCAGAGAGGTAAAAACCCAGATGAAGAAAATAGAGTCGGGCAAGTTCACGCCTCAGGATATAGACTTATTTCAGGAACTCCAGTGGGCATATGGAAAACGTCTCATCAGTAGGCCGCTCAAAGAATCATTTATTGTTGGAGAAATAAAAGAATACCAATGGCCAGCACCTGTGTGTAAAGACCTTGGCAAAAGGAAGGATAATGATTATAAGAATGTACCACTACGATAAACAGTAGAATCATGAAACCGTATGCTTGAGAGTCTATCCACTGCAGTACAGTCTGATATAGACCTTGCAAAATTATTAGAGAGAGCCTGTGAATATGCACAAATATATCTCCTTGCAAAGCAGAGGCAGAAGGGCTGTGACGAAATGGGCGAGGTGGCAACATTAAAGGAAGAATTCAGAGAGGCAGTTGACGAGGTAGTGGAGTATTGCAAAGGGAAAAAGATTCTCCCTGATGATATTTCATATGATATAGATTCAATAGCAAGTGAACTGACAAGGATAAATAATGATTGAAGATATCGGTAAAGTTGTTAGGGTTTCAGGCGATAAAGCATTTATTGAAGTAGAGCGAAGTTCCGTCTGTGCCCAATGTGGACTTCAAAAGGTGGAAGAATTGGTAGCCGGTGGAAAGGTTGTCTTCGAGGCATTGAATATGGCAAAAGCAAATATTGGAGATAAGGTTAAGGTTCGAGTGGAATCAGCAGCCTATATGAAAGCATCTGTTTTTATTTATGGCATCCCTGTTTTACTTTTGATAATGGGGGCGGTGCTCGGTGTCTATCTCGCTGGAAAGTTTAACAAATCAACAGACATTATGAGTGCGCTGTTTGGAATGTGTGGACTGATTGTCGGTATAATTATACTTTTTCTTTTCCGAAAAAAAGGAACAAAAAAGGAATATATACCGGTGATTGTGGAGGTTTTAAAAGAAGATGTCCATCCTTGAAATTAATAACCTTACCTTCGAGGTTAGCAATAAGAAAATCCTTGATGATTTTTCATTAAAATTGGAGTCATCTGAAATTCATGCCCTTCTCGGCACAAACGGCACAGGAAAAAGCACCCTTGCCTATCTGATAATGGGATGTGAGGGATATCAACCAACATCAGGAGCGGTAGTATTTGACGGTATGGTAATCAATGACCTTAAGATTCACGAAAGGGCCCAGCTCGGCATATCAATGTCATGGCAGGAGCCTGTAAGATTTGAGGGGATTTCTGTAAGAAATTATCTTGATCTCAAAAGTAAAGCACTTAACACTTCCTATTACCTCGGATTAGTAGGTCTTCAACCCGGACTTTATCTTTCAAGGATGGTCGATAAATCCCTGAGTGGTGGTGAAAGAAAGAGGATTGAACTTGCATCTATCCTTGCGTTAAATCCAAAACTTGCAATTCTTGATGAACCAGACTCAGGGATAGACATGCTATCAACACAAGATATTATTAATGTGATTAACGTCTTTAAAAAGAACAGCTCCTCTGTTCTACTGATTACCCACCGAGAGGAGATCGCATTAATTGCTGACAGGGCATCACAAATGTGCTATGGGAAAATAGTCTGTTCTGGAGAACCTCAAAAGGTTGCAGAATACTATAAATCAAGGAAGTGCCTTGTTTGCGATGGGGAGGTATGCATATATGTCTGAGCTTGATGATTTAATGAAGGCGTTTGGAGAGGCTGGAGGAGATAAGGGTGTCCTTGCAAATAAAGAGACCGCACATCTGGTCGCAAGTGGTCATAAGATATTGAGCGCAAGAAATATTGAAGGGATTGAGGTTGATACGAAAGAGACATTTACTGGTATTAGCGCTAAGGTAACCGTAAAAGAAGGGATACAGATAAAGAATCCTGTCCATTTGTGTTTTGGCATCCTTCATAAAAGAGGAACTCAGAAAATCAAAATGGACGTGAGACTTGAGAGAAATGCATCTGCAAATTTCATAGCACACTGTATATTTCCGAAGGCTGAGAAGGTAAAACATATTATGGATGCAGTGGTTGAGATTGGTGAGGGTGCAGAAATGAGATATTCTGAGACCCATTATCATGGACTTTATGGAGGTATAGAGGTTATTCCAAAGGCGGTTGTGAAAGTTGACAAGAATGGAAGATATTTTACAGACTTTACACTGACCAGTGGGAGGGTTGGTAAACTTGGAATAGATTATACAGTCGAAGCAGGTGAAAATGCGGTGACTGAATTAATAGCACGTGTATTCGGTCATGCAAATGACGAGATAAAGATAAAAGAAAAAGTTGTGCTTTCTGGTCAAAATTCAAGAGGTCTAATAAAGACAAGGGTTGCTCTTGAGGATGAGGCAACAGCAGAGATTACAGGCATTACAGAAGGCAATGCTGCCGGTGCCCGGGGTCATGTGGATTGCATGGAGATAGTGAAAGACAACGCAACTGCTAAGGCGATTCCCATTGTGAGTGTTACTAATTCACTTGCAAAAGTAACGCATGAAGCTGCAATTGGGAGTGTTGATAAAAGACAACTTGAGACACTTATGGCGCACGGACTCACTCCAGAGGAGGCTGTGGATGTGATAGTAAAGGGGATACTTAGATAAAGAGAGAAATACAGAAAATCAATGCAATTATTGCACATATAAATGCAATAAATACACTTTTTCTAAAGGCCCTCAATATCCAACAGGTTGATTTTTAAAGGTTTTATATCTGGCACAGCAGTTGCTCTAAAAATAGTAGAATGATAGACATTTAAATAATTTATTTAAACTAAATCCGGCTCAAGGAGGGAGTTATGAGAGTAAAAAGTATCATAGGGTTAGTGGTTGCGATATCAATACTTTTAACCGCATCGATAGCCCTTGCTCAGTCGTGGAAAGGCTGGCGCGGAAGTGGTGGATGGGGCATGGGAACGGCCTATCAGAGGATGTATAACCCTGCTACAGTTGAGACAATTTCAGGTACTGTTGAGTCCATTGATAAAGTCACACCGATGAAGGAAATGCATTACGGTATTCACCTTCTATTAAAAACAGACAAAGAAACTATTCCTGTACACCTTGGACCAGGATGGTATATTGAAAGGCTCGATACAAAGATTGAGAAAGGAGATAAGATTGAGGTTAAAGGTTCAAGGGTCACGTTCCAGGGCAAGCCAGCCATTATTGCCTCCGAAGTAAAGAAAGGAGACAATATTCTGAAACTCAGGGATGATAATGGAATCCCTGCATGGGTCAGGTTGGAGAAGATAATATAAACCACATAGCCCTGTTGTGAGCCAGTGCAGGGCTATGTGGTTTTATTGAGATGTATTGATGTTTAATGAGCTTGCACGATGAAATCAAAGGTAACAAAAACTGGCTTTGTATGGCAGTATCTTGTCTGGAGTGAAAGGGTTTA
>Ga0315284_10011663_pt1 | contig 12526 bp, 7 predicted proteins | sample YL17G09_16_MG_FD_203696 | JGI IMG/M metagenome (GOLD analysis project Ga0315284, IMG submission 203696) | Sediment microbial communities from Yellowstone Lake, YNP, Wyoming, USA - YL17G09_16 | ecosystem: Environmental > Aquatic > Freshwater > Lake > Sediment | place: USA: Wyoming | collected... | reverse complement strand
TATCGGCATATGATATCGACAGCCTGTTCCCATTGTACCTGCCTGATGGCCAAGGCGAAAGAAAACCAAATCTTGACCCAAAATTCTTTGAGAAATTAAAGAAAAAATATTCTGAAAAAATTTCCCCTGAAGATGTTTTATATTACATTTATGCGATTTTTCATTCAGTAAAATACAAAGACAGATACGCCGACGCTCTCAAGAGCGACTTCCCCCGGATACCCTTTGTCGCTGATCACGAGTCGTTCAAGCGTCTTTCCGCGCTCGGAAAGGAATTGGCCGATCTACACCTGTTGAAGAAGCAGCTGCCGACGACAACACGTTTTCAGGTGGCGGGAACAAACAAGGTCGAGGGCGTGAAATACGTTGACGGCAAGGTCTACATCAACAAGGATCAGTTCTTCGAAGGGATCCCGCCGGAGGTTTGGGAGTTTCATATCGGCGGCTATCAGGTCCTGGACAAGTGGCTGAAGGAGAGGAAGGGCCGCGATATCAGCGGCGAGCTGGAGCATTTCCTGCAGGTCGTGGAGGCGCTCAGGGAGACGATTAGGATAATGAAGGAGATCGATTCGGTAGGTTTTCTGCCTTAGTAGTCCGTAATCGTTCTCTGGTTTATGTCTCCTTCAGTGAGCAGGAGCCATTTTATCTTTGAGTCTATGCTCCAATACTTATCCTTTCCTTCTCTTCTTCGCAGGTATATGCAGCCTTTTGCTTCCAATTGTTTCAGGTAGGTTGACATGTTTGTCCGAGCCATCTTTGTCACCTCAGAAAGTTCCCTGTTTGTTATCTCCTTATGTTTGACGGCTTCCATGAGAACTTGTCTTGCCCTTTTCTGTAGTCCTGCTAGATATCTTTTCTCGACCACAGATTTAAGCGTTCTGGCAAGGAGGGGTTGATCGAGGATTACTGGTTTTTCCCTAGCTACTTCAGTTATTGCTGTTGCGAGGCTGTTTAGTATGTCCCGTATGTTGCCGCCGTATAACTCGTAGAGAGTTTTCAAAACTTCCGGACGGTATGGAATGACATAGTTTAAATCCTTACCTATCCCTATCTTGTCCATCCTCTTCTTTATTATCTCCTCTATCTCCTCTTTTTTAAGGTTGTCAAGAATTATTGGCGTATCTGACATTATTGAAGATAATCTAGGCATGCCTTGGAATATTGATTTGACTGTGAGATTTCCCACAAAAACAAAATGTACGTTCGGTGTCTGGAGGAGATCCCTTAGATTGTTGAAAATTTTTGTTATGCTGTTTTCAGGGAGGAGTTCTAAATTGTTGTAATGTATTATAATGTCTTTCCCTGTTTTTTTAACTATTTCCTGCGTAATTTCCTGGAAGAGGCCTTCCAGTGTTGAGGTAGCTATCTGAGTGGGCTGTCTTGTTTGTCTTCCGTAGTTTACTCCGAAGCCCGCTACGGATACACCACCTTCGAAGTCTTTGCTTCCGATTTCGAGCAAAGCTTCAAGCTTTTTGAATGTTTCTTTTTCCAGCGGCCTTTGTTCCTCTTTCAGTAATTTCGTGGTTGCATATATCCCTGCAAGGGTGTTTAATATGAATTGGTCTGTGTCCCAATATACTTGGATTCCGATTTCTTTGAAGGGCGTGAAGAATCCTTTTTGTAATGCATGGTTCCTAGCATAGTTTACAAAGGTTGTTTTTCCTACTCCCACATCACCGCAGACGAGCACCCTGGACCCGCCGCGTGATCCGAATATTTTGAAAAGTCTTTCTAATTGCTCATCTCTTCCAACAAAGCTATCTATTGGTAACGTCCCACCTTTCACAAGTAGTGGTGACGTTGAGAACGGGTTTTCTCTAAGGCCATACAATTCCCAAATGTTGGTTAGCTGGTTTTCCATTTATTATTAATTATTATAATAAATACTATAATTATAATGATTCTTATAGTTATAAATAGTTATATGTTTTTCTATAACTATTCTCCGCGCATTTGTTAAGCCCCTGATTCCAAAGGTATTACCCTATGAGACTCCTTGAGCTTGAGCTTGAGAACTGGGGAAGGCACGAGAAGCTGAAGATCGATCTGTCCGGCGGCCTGCAGATAGGCGGCAGGAACGGCACAGGTAAGAGCAGTATCCTTGAAGCCATTAGGTTCGTCTTCTCGGAAAGCGCCGCAGGCTATAAGTCCAGGATCAGGCACGGCTCGGATTTTGCCAGGGTGAAGGTCAGGTTTTCCAGGGATGCGGACGTTTATTCTATAGAGAAAAAGCTTTTCCCCAAGAAGGCGTCTACGGCGGTTATGTGGATAAACCGTAACCCGGTGGCCGATAATCCCGGTTCGGTTTATGCGCGGCTTAATGAAGTCCTGCCCGAGGAGGTCATGGACCGCCTGGTTTACGTTCCGCAGGGCACTTTAACCGATATCATCAGCCGGCTTAGGATGAAGGGCGGAAGGCAGGAGCTTGACGGGCTTTTCGGGCTGGACCGGCTTGAGAACGTATACAAAGGCATAGGCGAAGAGCTCAGGATCAAGGAGGCAGAGCAGGAAATGCTGGGCATGCAGCTTGCCAAATTTCCCCCCGACGCCTGGGGGATTTTTGACAAAGAGCTTGAAGCGGTTCTTTCAGAGAGGAAGTCTCTTGAGAAACAGCTTGAAGAGCACAGGATGAACCAGAAGATCGTGTCTTCCAAGGTCGAGCAGCTGCAGAAGAAGGTTGAGGAGATGCAGTCTGTGAAGAAGAGGAGTGATGGGATAACCGCCCGGCTTAATGAATTACGGGTCGGGTCTGCAGTTCTTGGAAAGGAGATCGAGTCTTTGAAGGAGAATCTGCGGCTTCTTGAGGAAAGGAAGGAGGAAGCGAGGAATCTGGTCGGCGTTTCCGAAGGCTTGAAAAAATATCCCGCGATAAGGGATTTGCTTGTTTTGCTTTCCGAGGGCGAGAAAAAGCTTTCTCTTTTGGGCGATCTTTCGGAGAAGAGAAAAGTTTTTGCCGATGTGGAGAAGGAGTTGAACTGTAAATACGGTCTCGAGATAGAGCACGAGTCTAATAAGGAGAAGGCTTCGAAGCTTAGAAGCGATAAGGAAGTGAGGAGACAGCAGCTTATGGAAGAGAAGTGCTACCTGAAAGAACTTTCTTCCCTGAGAGGCAAAGCGCGGTGCCCGAGATGTAACCAGAAGCTTACGGAGGAGCACATAGCCGAGGAGAAAAGAACGGCCGAAGAGAAGATACGCACCTTCGACAGGGAGATAAAGGAGATGAGCGGCGAACTACTGTCTGTCCAGGGCAAGGAGGAGTCGACTACGAAGCAGCTTGACGCGCTTGTCAGGAAAGAGATAGAGAACCGGCGGAGGAAGCAGGATATAGAGGCGGGAGCGGCCGAGAAAGAAGTCATACTTACGGACATGAAAAAGATAAAAGAAAGCCTTTCCGTTAGCGGTTACGCCGGTGAGTCGGTCAAGGAGGTCGAGGAGAGGAACGCGGAGCTTGCGGATATACGGGCCCATGTCAGCGTCTTTGGCCGGGAGGCAGGGCAGGAAGGAAACTATGTAAAAGAGATCAAGGCGAAGGAAAGGCTTTTATCCGAGGTGGCGTCCGAGGAGATGCGGCTTTCCGCGGAATCGGGCAAGCTCAAATACGACGAGCCGCTCCTCGAAGATCTTCGTAAACGAAGAGAGGGTTTTATGTCGCAGAAGGGTGTGCTGTCTCTTGATACTGAAAGATGCGAGTCGCGCATACGGGAAGGGCAGGCGAAGGAGGCGGACGTTGTTTCAAAGAAAAAAGAATTCTCGGGACTGAATGCTAAAGAAAAAGAGCTTCTGGCAGGGATCGGCCTCGTGCGCGAAGCCCGTGAATTATTTCACACCGACAAAGGCGTTGTCAAGTTCCTAAGAGAGAAGTACATCAAGCAGCTAGGTATATTGCTTACCCAGCATTTCAGGAGACTGAATCAGAATCCGAAGTATCTGGACGTGGTCTTTGACAGGGATTACGACATAGAGGTCAGGACCAAGGACGGCGGTTTTTCAGTGGATAATCTCTCCGGAGGAGAGAAGGTGCAGATTTCGATCGCTCTTAGAATAGCGCTTCTCGAGCTTTTATCACCCACGAGATTGCTCATCCTCGACGAGCCTTTCGGAAGCCTTGACGGGGATCATAGAGAAGCTTTGGGTGAGGCGTTGAACAAGATAGCCGGCGAGGGGCAGCTCATAATAGTGACTCACATACCCGTTGATTCGCTGCAGCTTCCCGAAATGGATTTGGGCGGATACTAGATAAAGAAATGGTGGTAAAATTAAAATAATATAAAATAAATTATGTTCCGGTGCAAAAGACGCATCTATTACTGTTTGGGCGGTCTTCTCTTCTGGTAGCATTCCTTGCAATACACGGGCCTGTTTTCTTCAGGCTTGAACGGCACCTCAGTCTCTTTGCCGCATTCCGCACAGGTTACCTTGTGCATCTCCCTAGGCCCGAAGTTTCTCTTTTCGCCATATGCCATTTTTTTTAATCACATGCCCCCATAGGGACATAAGATATAATATCCCATCCGGCGCTTAAAAATAATTACGAATGGATTTATCCTATTTGACCTCAAAGCTGGTGAACGGGTTTTCGGGTTTTTCTAATATGGTTTCGACGCGCGCAACCTTTGCAGCCGTTGGCCCCTTACGGCACCATGCGACCATTTCTTCGACTTTTTCCTTGCTTCCTTCGAAGACTGCTTCGACGCTTCCGTCCGGGCGGTTTCTGACCCATCCGGTGAGGCCGAGCGTCTTTGCTTCTCTTGCGGTGCTCGCCCGAAAGAAGACGCCTTGGACCCTTCCGGATATTATGACATGTGCGCGCATCTTCATTTTCACCCATAAACCTTCAGTGAGATAATACCTTTTTACTTTTTAATCTATTATAATTGAGATATTTACGGGAGCCAAACATGGAATACATGAAGGAGGAAGACTTTTCTATATGGTACCACAAGGTCCTTGAGGAAGCGGGCATAGTCGACCTACGGTATCCTGTCAAAGGGATGGTGATCTACCGTAAATGGGGGCTCTTTATCATAAGGCAGATGCAGCGTTATCTTGAGAAGATGCTGGAGGACGTGGGCCATGAGCCGTGCCTGTTTCCGGTACTGATTTCCGAGGAAGTGCTCGGCAAGGAGTCCGACCACATAGCGGGCTTTGAGGAACAGGTCTTCTGGGTCACTCATGCAGGCAAGAATCCGATCGAGAGGAGGCTTGCGCTCCGGCCGACTTCCGAGACTCCGATGTATGAGAGCTTTGCCTTATGGATCAGGTCTCATACCGACCTTCCTTTGAAGGTCCATCAAAGCGTCGCCGTCTACCGTTATGAGACGAAACATACGAGGCCGCTTATCCGCGGCAGGGAGTTTTTGTGGAACGAGGGACATGCCGCGCATGCCACGGCTGAAGGGACTGCAGGCAATGTCGATGAGATCAAGGGGATATACGCAAGCCTTATAAATAAATTGTTGTGTCTTCCTTATGTCATAGATAAAAGGCCCGAGTGGGACAGGTTTCCGGGAGCGACCGACACGTTCGCGTTCGATACGTTGATGCCCGATGGCAGGACGCTTCAGATAGCGACAGCCCATAACCTGGGTCAGAATTTTTCCAAGGTGTTCGGCATACAATACGAGACCGAGGACGGCAGGAAGGAGTACGCGTATCAGAGCTCTTATGGCCCGTCTTTCGGAAGGCTCCTTGCTGCTTTGATTTCGATACACGGCGACGAGAAAGGTCTTGTTCTTCCCCCCGAGCTTGCGCCCGTGCAGGTCGTAGTCATACCGATTCTTTTCAAGAAGACCGAGGAAGAGAATTCCGCGATACTTGATTATGTGAAAGAGATAGAGGAGAAGCTGAAATCTATCGGGGTCAGGGTCACGTCGGACTGCGGAAACCAGCATCCTGGAGAAAAATATTACCACTGGGAGATGCTCGGCGTCCCTGTCAGGATCGAGGCAGGCCCAAGAGATCTTAAGGCCCGGAAGGTCACCATTGCCCGAAGGGATGTGAAAGGCAAGTCAGAGATGGCCTTTGACGGTCTCAACGCCATTGTCGGGTTGTTTGACGAGATATCGGCGAGCATGAGAAAGAGGGCCGAGGATAAGTTTGCATCCTGTTTCCATACGGCAGGCAGCCTTGATGAAGTGAACAAGATTCTGGGCAAAGGCGTGATATCGACCGGTTGGTGCGGTAGCAAGGAATGTGCGGCGAAGATAGAAGAGCCTGCATCGATTCTGTCTGTGGGCGACGGGAAGTGCGTCTGTTGCGTCTGCGGGAGGCCCGGCAGGGAGATACGGGCGGCGAAGACTTACTGAGAAGCAATCATGAGCCAGTCCATGCGTTTATCAATGCTATTACGTCGGCTATTGATGCATTGCTCTGAGTCCAGGCGGTTATCAGATTGATTATCTCCGATACTTCTATTACATCGCATGGCGGGTTGTCTCCTGCAAGCGTGCAGCCTCCCTGTATGGTCGTGGTCGTGGATCCGGCGACTGTTGTGCTTGATGCCGTCGTTGTCGTAGTTGTCGTGGTGGTAACCTGCGTGTTCTCCAGTATCGTGAGCCGGATAGGTGCTCTTGCGACTTCCTGACCGTTCTCTTCAGCCGTCAGATAGTAATCGTATGTTTCCCCGTAGTTTAATGCGCTGGTGTCAATCGAAACCTGTATGCTTTTTTTCTCGCCCGCAGACAGGCTTGATATGTATCCCGGGGTCGCATGTCCGTTGTCCGTGCTTTTCTCTCCCGTGAACGAAAGGTCAAGGCTGTAGCTTTCCTGGTCGCTTGGGTTGCTTATTCCGATGCCCACGTCCTGGAAAGTCTTGAGGTAATACTGTATATCGATCCCTGTCAGGCTTTCCTCCGCCATCCCGAGAAAGTCGTTTCTGTGTTTTGACATGAAGCGGCTAGTGTTCCAGTTGTTGCCGTTATTGTAGATGAAGTAGAGGTCGAGGTCTTTTGATGCGCTGCTCCATCTGAGGTATGCGTTCATGTGTGTTGCATCTGCGAGATCCAGGCCTGACATGCTCTTCTCCCAGACGACGTAGAATGTATTGCTTCCAGTATATGGTATGCTGTTACTGACGTTTACGCCTGCAACGTAATCCACGGACTTTAATCCCATTACGATCGCAAAATCCACTGCATTATCGTTTACGAGCGTGTAATCAAGCGAGAGGTTTTCTCCTTTGTGCACGGAGCCCTGCCATACTCCGGGCTGTATCGAGAGAGACGAGGGGTATTAGACCGAAAGATTGTACCAGAGCTTTGACTGTGCGAGGTCGTATGCATATACTGCGACCCAGTATTCGCTGTATGAGGGCGCATCTATTGACACATGCTCTTCCGCAGTCGAAGCCTGTCCAGAGACTGCAGCCAGTACTCCGTCAGGGGCAAAGACGTAGAGATCGAGGTCGTTTCTTGAGTCGCTCCAGTCTAAGCTTATCTGGACGGAAGTTCCGTTGATGTTCATTATCCTGTAGAACCTCCAGTCACCCCAGCGTCCCACGCTGCCTGAAGGGTTTATGCCGCATGTGTCCGGCGAGCCGCCAGTACATTCATCGTCAACGCTTCCCTGTATCATCCCCGATCCAAGTAGGGGTATGGTGAGGGCGATGGGTATCCTGGTGTTTTCGCCTCCGCCTTTGATGGTTAAGATTGATCCGTATGTGCCTGGCCTGATGTTTTCTGTGTAGTGCAGCGTTATCTTGAAAGACTTTTCCTCGCCCCCATCAAGAGATACGTTATTTGGGAGGTCTATGAAAGAATTGTTTATAGAGTAATCTCCTTCAGAGTCTGTGAAAGGCTCGGCCGATATGCCGAGGTTTATCTGGCTTGAGTGTCTGCTTTTCATCCTGATGACGGTCGTCTGGTTCATACCCGGCACCACGGAATCCTCCCATACGTCTTCGCCGTCTACCGAGACGTCAAGCTTTGATTCGATAGCATGCGTCACATTTATAAGGCCCGCCCCCCTTTCGAAAGGCCCCCCGGACACGTTTGCAGCCGTGTGAATCAGTAGAGACTTTATCTGTGTAGGCGTAAGAGACCTATCGTATTCCTTCAGGAGGGCTGCCGCCCCGGCTACATGAGGAGCGGCCATCGATGTCCCCCCCATCACAATGTAGCCGCCGCCTGCTTTTGTGGAGTAGATATTGACTCCGGGCGCTATGACGTCCGGACCAAACCTTCCGAAAACACTAGGCCCGCGGCAGCTCCAGTCAGGGACTGCGTCGTCTTCTGGAGAGACGGTGCCTTTGTCGTTGTCAGCGCCTACCGAGATGGCCTTCCTCGCCGACGCCGTATCAACTATCGTACCTGCGCCCGGGCCTTCATTTCCGGCAGCTACAACAACGAGAACCCCGCGGTCCACGGCGGCATCGATTATCATCTCTAAAGGCGCATAGCCGTCGCTGGGCTGCTCATTGCTGCCGACCGAAAGCGATATCACATCCGCTCCATGCGCAACCGCCCAGTCTATGCCCGCCATCAAAGCGCTATTGCTGCATGAGTTATAGCTGCACACCTTGACGGCAAGAAGCCGGGCATCAGGCGCAACACCCATAACCCCCCCATTTGCCGCGATGATCCCTGCACAATGTGTACCGTGCCCGTTGTCGTCCATAGGGTCGGCGTCATCGTTTACGAAGTCATAACCCCCAGCAACCTTGCAATTGCTTCCAAGGCATCCGCCGAGGTCGGGATGCGTGTAGTCTATGCCGGTATCTATTACCGCAACCGTAACGTTCCTGCCTGTATAGTTCAAGTTGTTTCTGACGTAGGAAGCCCCTATAGAGTCGCTGTTTGCGTAAGGCGTATAATCCTGCCAACCGGACGTTTTTGGGACGTCAATCTTTTCGTCATAATAGATTCTTTTTATGTTTGAATTATTTTCCAGTATATGTGTCTCTTCGGGGGTAAGTTCGGCAGAAACTGCATTAACAAGGCGGTATCGCCTCATCAAAACACCGGATCCTTCGATGTCCCGCAGAATAGTGTCATTCTTTTCGAGAAGTATTATCACAGGAACGCGTTCGCTCTCCCCCGCAGTGGCCAGGACTTTTTTGAGGCTGGGAGAGACTTTCCCCTCGCCTCTTCTTTCTTGGGCCTCGGAATACGCACTGCCAACCAAAGACATGGCAAGGACTAAAAGCACAACATAGAAACATGCCTTCCTGACCCGACAATGAACCATTTCCAAAAGCCTGATACCGTTTTCCGTTATTTAAGCATTTAAGCCTGAATTATAACTTATACTAATGCCTATAAAATACTCTATTAAATACTCTATTAAATACTCTAATTAATCTAAAATTAATCTAAAAATGTCCGCAACAAAAAGAAATGTTTCTGCGCCAGCCGGGGGTGCAGGCCTCATAAGATACTTCGACGTAGACGAAGGAGGCCCGAAGATGGACCCCAAAGTCGTCATAGGCGTAGTAGTCGCCGTAATACTTCTGGAAATAATATCCTCCGTCATCCTACGGCCTGTATAAAAAAGCACTTCTTCTATAAGAGCAGGAAGTGGTGAACGCGTCCGGAGATTGCTTCACCAACCGAGAAAGCGGCCCCTTAAGCTCCTCCTCAATCCCGCTACCTCAAGAGCATCACGCATAGTAGTTAGGGCTGCTTCCTTCCGGACCTGACCCGGTTCCTGCCATGAGCGATCCGATGAGACGAGAAATCACGGTCAGAAATCCTAAGACCGCTGACTGGCCGATGAATCGCCCTCCAGACTTCAGCCCCTCCGTGAGGACGTTTGAAGGTTACAGAGGACGCCCACCCCCCCAGCCTAGTTCACCAATTATTTCTTTGGAATTACCTGATTAAAAAACAGATTCTATCACGCTAAAAAACCCTAAAAATATGTTTATATACTCCCATATATTAAATAAAATAACAAGTTTAACACCGCATAAACAGGTTAAAACCCCCATAACCCCCATTTCAAGCCTTCAAAAAAATGAAAAATGCAAAACTCGTCTTATGCATATCTGTCTTGCTGCTGTTTCTCACCTCAAGCGTTTCATACGCACAAGAGGTCACGGAAAAACAATACCTTGATGCTTACATGACGATGTATGGCTCCTATCTCGCAGGAGACGAGAAATTCTCTAAACAGGAAGTAGAAGACATCATCACCTATTACCTGACGGCGCAAGACCTGTCCGGCCAACTCTACATGAGCGGTCCGGAATCAGGCAGGATGATAGGCAGCATCCTCGCAGACGCGGGAGTTGAATTCGACTGCGGGATATGCAACCTCGCAGTCACAAACCAGAGGTGTTGTATATACCGCATAGGACAGAGCCCAGTTGTCTATGAATGCATGGGTAACGAGGTAAAAGACATCACAAGTTACATCTGGAAAGAAGTGTATAAATGCACATTCGGATGCTGCGGCACAAGATGCTGTCTAGACCCTAACGCGCCGACAACGACGACCGGCGGGTCGACAACTACTACGGGGGGAACGACCACAACAGCCAGCACCTCCACGACGACAACTACTACGCCGACGCTTCCTGATCTCGACATCCCCAGCATATGGAACCTGAACAATAAGATATGCTACACCCTGCACAATTTCGGAGCGGCGGCGCCTGCAAGCACTTCGAATCTGTCGATAGACGGGATAATGGTTGCGACAGGCTCTGGCCTCTCACTCCCTGCCGGTTCATCCAGTTCGACGGAATGCTTTGATAGCTATATCTGGACTTGTTCAGGCGTTAACGACTCTGTACGGGTATGCGCAGACCATCCGGGGGAGATCACTGAAGGCGATGAGACCAACAATTGCAGGGAGGAGACGTTGTCCTGCTCTTCTACTACGACTACGACGTCTTCCACTTCCACAACCACTTCAACAACCTCAACCACGTCAACTACCACTACTACGACTTCCACTTCCACGACTACTACGACCCAGGAGACCCAGGAATGCTGGGACGGAACGCCTCTGAACGAATGCTCCAAGACGCCGGGTTTCGAGGGCTACAGGTGCAAGATACAGGACCCGATAACTTTCCCGTTCCTTTGGGAGGACGCATCCTGCGGCAGCGGGCCTGGACCTGGAACATGTAACGGAGACGGTGAATGCGACGCTGGAGAAGACGACAGCAACTGCCCGAGCGACTGCTGCCCTGACGGATCATCAGTAAACGATAATCCGGACTGCGGCGGAGGACCGGGACCAAGCGATCATAAATGCGACCGCATCGGCACATGCGGCGACAATATATGCAGTTGTGACATAAAAGATAGCGACGTACAATGCGAGTGGCAGTCAGGCAATCCCTGCTGCTGTGCGAGCGACTGTGGAGTTGAATGCTGCGACAACGACGGAACGTGCGAGTCTGACCGAGGTGAGACTAAAGAAAGCTGCCCCAACGATTGCACCGGACCGAATCCTTCAGGCGACGTATGCGATAACTGCTGCCAGCCGGGCGGCAGCGAATGCCACATTGAGTGTCCGGGTGGAACGCCGATAGACATATCGGGTCAGGAAATACTGGACTGCGAATACGACGGTACGAACATCTACGTCAAATACGATTCAACATCAGTAAAACGCGTGTGCAAGCTTGCAGAGTGCAGGCCGTCAACCGATGAATGCGACGCCTACTGTGCCAACGCAGGAAAAGGATCAGGCTACTGCACGACCAAAGCGGGCGAGCAGTGCGATACCCACATTGATGAAGGCGATTCGAGCTGCGAGGGCGAAACAGGATACACATACTCTAAATGCTGCTGTGGAACACCGTCTCCTCCGTCAGGGGAGTGCAAGGCTAACGCCGTCTGTACCAATCATAATGTCCCAGGCTGTACGGATTCCAGCGGGAAGTGTTATGAGAACTATTGCAAGGACGGTATGAAATATACTTACAACTGCGACTCTGGAACATGTGTCTTGAATACTCCCACTAAGTGCGATTCCGGCGCGTGTATTGCTCCCGTGTCTCCTGATACTTGGGGTCATGATTGTACTGCTGGCAACTGTGACACTAATGTTAAGTGTACTCCGCATAATGTGCCTGGTTGCAAGGGTGCTACCGGCGATTGTAAGGAGAATTATTGTAGCAGCGGCAAGAAGTATACTTATAGTTGTGATTCTTCTGGTAATTGTGTCTTGAACGCCGGTGTTGCTTGTCCGTCTGGTGCGTGTATAGCTCCTGTGTCTCCGGATACGTGGGGCCATGATTGTACGGCTTCCGGGACTTGTAATGCCAACAGTAAGTGTACCAAACATAATATGCCTGGCTGCACGGATGCCACCGGGACGTGTTATGAGAACTATTGTAAAGACGGTATGAAGTATACTTACGGCTGCGACTCTGCCGGCAAGTGCGTCTTGAACGCGCCCACTAAGTGCGATTCCGGCGCGTGTATTGCTCCCGTGTCTCCTGATACTTGGGGTCATGATTGTACTGCTGGCAACTGTGACGCTAATGTTAAGTGTACTCCGCATAATGTGCCTGGTTGCAAGGGTGCTACCGGTGATTGTAAGGAGAATTATTGTAGCAGCGGCAAGAAGTATA
>Ga0315284_10011662_pt1 | contig 12526 bp, 5 predicted proteins | sample YL17G09_16_MG_FD_203696 | JGI IMG/M metagenome (GOLD analysis project Ga0315284, IMG submission 203696) | Sediment microbial communities from Yellowstone Lake, YNP, Wyoming, USA - YL17G09_16 | ecosystem: Environmental > Aquatic > Freshwater > Lake > Sediment | place: USA: Wyoming | collected... | reverse complement strand
GTGGAGAGCAGGTAGGGAGCGGCCCGAATTGCATGTTTGAGCCTGACTTCCCCCATGAGCAGCCTCTCCCCAGCACCAGCCCGACGGTGCCGCCACGTCAGACCACCAGGACCATCATCCAGGGTAAGGAGTACGAGTTCATCATCAAGACCAGCAAGCTGATCCTGGCTGCTCAGGTTGGTGCTGGGTCGGCTGGCGAGATTGATCTTCTAGTGGATGCCCTGCTTAGATTAAAAGCAGGAGCGAAGATCGACTTGGAGGCCCCCCAGATCAACGTGAAAGCGCCCACCGGGATCGACGTTGAGGCTGGGGACTTGGACGCCCTCTACAAGAGTGCTGCCATCGAGGCTGTGGAGAGGATCTCTGTCCAGGCAGGCATGGATATAGAGGTAGCCTCGGACGCCAACATAGGGGTGGAGGCCAAGGCAGCCCTAGACTTGACGGGCGCAGATGTGACCGTGAAGGGGCTGGTTACTGCTACGTTGCAGGCTCCCATGGTGGCACTCCAGGGGGAGACCCAGGTGGCCCTCAACGCCCCTGGGATCACCTTGGGGGCTCTGGATGCGGCTGAACCGTTTGTCCTGGGATCGTTGTGGCAGACCATGATGGGGCAGTTGATGGAGGTTCTCAAGGGGCTGACCATCGACATCGCAACCGGAATGGTGACCCCTCCCAGCCAAGTGGCACTAGAAGCGATCAACGCCACCATCACTGCTGGCAACCAGTTGAGCAAGGTCGTCTTCTCCAAGTAGCGAGGAGCCCATGGGTCTACTGAGTAACATCGAAGGGATCAGGGAGATTCGGGGGATCGCCAAGAAGACCACTGCGGTCCTTCCGGATCGGCGGTGGTGGAAGTTCGACGGCTTCACCAACCCCAAGACCCTGGGGACCCTCTACAGCATCGGGATCATGGACCTGACCAAGTTCCAATACATCAGGCTACCAGGGATTGTTGATCCTGCTCACCGTAGCAACAGGGGATGGAGTGGTGGGGGAGGCGGCGACCAGGCCCTCTATGAGTTCCCCATCCCGCCCCAGAATTATGAACTGGTGGAGCCCTTTGCTACCCAGGTGGTGGCCACCCAAGACGGAGGCAAGTTCGTCGAGAGCCACGGAAGCTTGTTCAAGGACATCAGGATCGCTGGGACGGTCGGGCTGCGGCCTCGGCCCATCAAGGTTGGTTCATTCTCCGGGTTGGAGGCTCTTGGTGGCCCAACCCTGTCGGTGCCACCAGTGCTGGCTGACTTTTTCATGAAGGATGATCGTGGGCTCGATCCTGGGGAGATCACTGGGTTCGACGACATCATCTTCCTTCGCAACCTGTTTCGGGCCTACTCTGATCTGAAAAACAACCCGATGGCAAGTCGGAACCTCGGCATGGTCTGGTCCTACGCTCGTGAGGGTGAGGCATGGGTGGTCGAGCCCACTACCTTCACCACTACCCGAGACAAGTCCAGCCCTCTTAGTTGGCGCTACGCGATCCAGTTTCGTGCGCTCTACCTGCTGGACAGCACGTTCAGCTACGCGGAAGACCCCCTGAGTATCTGGCAGAAGATCCGCAACATCATGACTCTATTCAACCAGATCGCCAACGATCTGGCCACCTCCATCAACCAACTGACCGATGCAGTGAACTGGCTGGCCAATCTGCCAGCTAACCTGATCCAGACTGTGATCAATGCAGGGGTGAAGATCATCTCAGCCGTGGCCGAGTTCGGGAACGAGATTCACAACTTCCCCAAGACGGTCTCCAAGTCGGTGCTGCTGACGGCCCACCAGGCTGCCAGGACGTTGCAGGTGATCTTGGACCAGGAATACCCACATGAAGTGCCTTCTGGTGGGAGTGTGTCTGCCAACCGTAGGTCGGGTGCCAATGAGCCCTGGTCCATGTCCAAACTGGCTGGGATCAGGGATGCCCTGGCCACCATGCGGCGCACCTTTGCCGCTATGGTGAACATGGACAAGGTATGGCAGGCCCCCAACCACACCAAGATCGCTGACTACTCCAAGGCGTACCTCAACAAGCGTCAGGAGACCCAATTCACAGCAGGATCACCTTTGGCGGTGGGCAACCTCACTCTCCCGTCTGCGGCTCGTCAGGTCAAGGTGAAGGTCGGTGACAGTATCCGATCTGTTGCCAAGCAGTACCTGGGGGACGAGTCCTATTGGAAGCAGCTTGTGATCCTGAACAGCCTAAGCCCTCCGTATGTGGGAGCCACCAGTGGTAACGGAGTGCTGGGACCTGGGGATGACATTCTGATCCCCCAGTACCTGAACTCTCCTCAGGCGACCCAGGTACAACGATCTATCAATACCGATGCCAGCATTGACGCCCAATCTCAGATCATGAGGAAGTACGGGCGCGATGTCCGTCTGCGTGGGTCTTCCTACGAGAATGGGCTGTCGGATCTGGCAGTCTCTGCCCGAGGCGACCTAGACATCATTGAAGGGGTGGAGAACGTAGATCAAGCGTTGCAGATCAAGTTCTCTACTGAGCAGGGGGAGCTTGCTACCCATCCGACGTTCGGGGCCCGTTTCCCCTTGGGCACCAAGGTCAGCCTGACCAAGATCCAGGAGTTCACCTTCGACGTGCGGAACACCTTGCTGTCGGACCCTCGGGTCGAACAGATCGCTAGCCTCCAGGTCATGGCTGATGGTGACAAGATCATCACCAAGAGCCGGGTGCTGCTGGCTGACTCAGACATCGAACTCCCGATCTCTTTTGCGGTGAGGAGCTAGTCATGGCTTTCACGCCCAGGTCGTTCGAGCAGATCCTGATTGACATGATCAACCACGTCAGGGCCAACACCACCCTGACCGACTTCACCATAGGATCAGTTATCCGCACCATCCTGGAGGCGGCGGCGCTGGAGGATGACGAGCAGTATTTCCAGATGGTGAAGCTGCTCGACGCCTTCCGGCTGGCCACCTGTACCGGGAACGACCTGGATGAGCGGGCTGCCGACTACAACCTGTCACGACTCTCCCCCAGGGAGTCGGCTGGGAGGATCTACATCACCAACGAGGGCCTCACCAAGAGCCAACTGACCTTCGACGCCATCTCTGGGGCAGCCTCGGTCACCGTTGACGACGCCTCTGCTTTCCCCCTCACTCCTCCGTTCTTCCCCATCAGGATCGGTGAGGGCACTCCTCAAGTCGAGGATGTGAACGTGACGATCCACACCGGGTCGTCCAACGTTCTGGTTCTGGTTGCGGTCCTCACCCAGAATCACTATGCAGGGGAGCGGGCCTCGGTAGTGGCCGGCTCTGACATCGTGGTGCAGCAGGGTCTCCAGGTTCAGGTGGCCCCCACCACCACCGATGCTGCGATCAAGTTCTCCACCATGGAGAGTGGCATCCTCATCAGTGGCAACTACCAATCGGGGCTGGTGTCGATCCGAGCGGCTGAGTCCGGGAAGCGGGGCAACGTTCCGGCTGGGAGGATCTCCCAGTTCGCCGGGGCAGCCCCCTTCGTAGGGGCGGGCGTGTCCAACCCGTCAGATACCTCCGGAGGAGCAGATCAGGAGACCGATGACGATTTCCGCGAGCGATTGCTACGCCGCTTCGACGAGCTTTCCCGTGGCACCCCCCTGGCGGTGCAGAACACTGCCATCGGAGTCGAGGACGCCAACACCGGAGAGCAGGTAGCCACTGCTCACCTGCGAGAAAACTACGTGACCCGAGAGCATGTGCTCTACATCGACGACGGCACGGGTCTGACTCCCAAAGTGGTCAACATGGCGGCAACCACGTTGGCGGCTGGAGCTACCGGAGGATCAACCACCAACCTCCAGGTGGTTGATGCAGCCACCTTCCCCGCCTCAGGGAAGTTGCTGCTGACAAGTTCTGATCCTGCCAAGGTCGAGGTAGTGTCATACTCTGCCAAGATTGTTGGGGGCACCAACTACCTCAAGCTCGACGCAGCAGTGGCCTACGACCATGTGATCATTCCCGCCGCCGATGAAGTGCTGCTGGTGGAGGAGGTGTGTGCGGCTGCTGAGGATGGACAGAACTTCTTTCACCTGCTGTACTGGCCGATCCGTGCCAACACTGCCAAGCTGTTTGACAACAGTAGCGGATTGCTGGCCCAGCGTACCCAAGGGACCGACTACTTCCTCAACCGGGCCAACGGGGATGTGCAGTACGTCAGCCTGGGGATGCCCTCGGGCTCTAAGGTGTACGCTCACTACAGCTACAGCACCGGCCTGATGTACGAAGTCCAGAAGGTGCTCAACGGTGATCCTGACAACCCGGAGACCTACCCCGGAGTGGTGTCAGCCGGAATCATCGTGCATGTGGATACCCCAGTGCTGCGGCAGGTGGAGATCACGGTCTCCCTCACCGTGGCCAACGGGTATGACCCCATCGAAGCTGCCAACGAGACCAAGTTGGCCCTCGAAGGGTATGTCAACAGCCTCAGGATCGGTGATAACATCGTGGTGTCGAGGATCATCGAGATCGCCATGGGGGTGACCGGAGTGGAGAACGTGGTGGTCAAGAGCCCCACTGCGGACATCATGATCCTGGAGAACGAACTGCCAGTGGGCCATGACAACACCGGAGCCAGCTTGGTGACGGTGCTCTGATGACCACCCCCGTCAAGTCATCGATCAACGAGGCCCATGACCAGCTACTACTGGACCGGGCAGTCGGGCGCTACCTCAGCAACGTGTCCACCAATCTGAACTTCGAGCGGCCCCAGTTCGGGTTCGCTGATGACGACGTGTGGCGGGCGCTGGTGCGGCGGGGAGCCCTGGACTACCGGCAGGTGGCCAACCTGTTCCGCGACTACCTCAAGATCATCTTTGGCCCGCAGAAGACGGTCTACACGGTGCTCAAGGAGGGGGTGGACCCCGCCGACACCTCCATTGAGGTACTAGACCAGGAACGGCTCCCCCAGCGGGGGACTCTGATCCTTGATCAAGGTCAGTCGATCCAGGAGACCCTCGACTACACGTTCTGCGATCCTCGAAATGGGGCAACCAAGCTCAGGCTCCAGGCCAACAAGACCCACCCAGCCCGACTGACGGAGAATGCAACCGGAGAGTTGCATGACGATGCCTCGATCTCAGCGACCACGCTGACGCTGTTCAACAGCGGGCCCTTCCCGTTGGTGGACTTCCCCTACACCTTGATCATTGATCCTGGTACTGAGGAGGAGGAAATCACCACCCTCACCGGGAACAACTGGGTCAACAACCAGTTGACCATCTCCCCTGGTCTGACGTTCGCCCACAAGGGGCCTCGGCCTACTCCGGTGGTGTCCTATATCACCAGGATCGAAGCCGGCAAGACGGTGCTCCGCTTGGCCAGCAGCGCGTTGTTCCCGGCCAGTGGCACCATCCGGCTGCTCAAGAATGATGGGCTTACCACCACCAGCGAGCTTGCCGTCTACACCAGCAACGACGTGGACACCGGCACGCTGTTCTTGAAGCGGGCGCTGACCAACACCTACCCGGTAGCCTCTCCCTGGGCCACGGTGACCCTGATGACCATCGGGACCACGGTGGCGCTGGCTCAGGTCCAGGTGAAGGGGATCGGCTGGGATTTGTTCGTCACCAAGCCCGACGAACTCACGATCTACATCCCCCGTGAGTACGTTGCCAACCGGATGCGGGACGCCTCCTGGCTGCATGTGGGTGGGGCCATCACCGCCGCCACGACCATCGCTACTGGCCATGCAGCGGTCATTGGGGACACCCAGATCAAGGCTACCCTGGGTGGGCTGGCCTCATTCCCCAGCGGCGGGTTGCTCACTATCAACCCAGGATCAAGTCAAGAGGTGATCGGCTTCGCTCGTCACGACTCCAACTCCTACACCCGGCTGGTCCCCAGCGCCATCGGAGCTTCCGAAGTGCCTTCGGGGACCACGGTGCTGTACGTTGAGAACGCCCGAGCCCTGGCCGAGTTCGATTGGTACAACAAGCTCAAGAAGTTGTACCTCGCCCGCAACAACCCAGGATCAGCAGAGGTAGTGACCTACCTCTCGATCAACACCGAGAACAACACGGTCACCCTAGCGGCTGGGACTGCCAACAACCACAGCGGGCAGGATCTGGTTCACCCCTTCGATTGGCCCGACATCCTGTACCTGGATCGACCCCTGGAGGCGAACCACGCCGTTGGGCAGGCAGTCCAGTACACCCGGCCTGTCTACCCCGCCACGACCATCCATGACGGTCGGATCTTCACTTCGGTGGCAAACCTGTTCCAAGGCCCCTTTGCCTTTGAGTTCGGGGAGCACATCCCCAGGAACATCAGCACCACCTTGGCCGAGAACGTGGCGGCTCCCACCCAACTGGCCTGTTCTGTGCTCCCAGGGATCATGACCCTGGAAGTGGTGGACGCGGGCTCTTTCCAGAACAGTGGTGAGTTCAACGTCGAGATCAAAGGTGGTGGCTACACCGAGCAGATTGACACCGATGCTGTGGTGCTCCAGGCGACGGGTTCGGGCCTGACACTCAATGGGTCCATCCTGGCTGGGGTCTCCTCGTTCGTGCTCACCAGCGCGGCGGCGCTCCCCCTGCCTGCGGCCCCACCCTATGGCTACCGCCTGATCCTTGAGGCCGGGACGGTGACCGCTGAAGTGGTGTCGGTTCAGTCGATCTCTGGGAGCACGGTCACCATCCAGGGTCTGACCACGCTGCCCCATGCCAACCTGGGCAGCGTGTCGCTCATGGCTGACGTGATCGTGCTGGCTGATCCGGTGGGCTACGAGTACCAGGGCAAGGTGCCCAAGCTCCAGCGCACGCTGCCAACCCCAGGACCGTTGACCCCCTACGCTCAGGTGGCCTGGGTCAGCGAGGTTCGCACCTACGTCAAGGTGGCCTCGGTTTCCAGTTTCACGGTGGGGGAGGATCAGATCCTCATCTCTTTCGGGTATTCTGACCAGGAACTGGTGGGGTACAATGGTGTGGCTTCCACCCCAGACCGGCTGCTGTTTCCGGATGGGATCAAGTTCGCTCAGAGCCATGCTTCCGGAGCCCCAGTTCACCTGGATGGGCACCATAGCCGAGCAGTAGGTGATGGCAACGACCACGCATTCTACCTTCCCGCTTCCATGGAAGATCGGTTGAGGTATCTATTCGACCGAGGACGTGCTGCGGGTGTGAAGATCAACGTCATCGACAGCAAGTAGAGGAGAGAACCAATGCCCAGGCCCTTGGCACTTCACCCCAGCGAGCGTGTGGATCTCAACGATCTGGAAGCTGTGTCCCAGTACGCTGGGGGCATGGTCGCAGAGTTCGGGAGGCTGATGGTCGTGGACCATCAGTGTCGCGTGCTGCGAGGCTTCCGGGTCGAACTGGCCGACCAGAACACCTACCCCGGTCGGATCACGGTCCACGGGGGAGCGGTGCTGCGTCCTGACGGGCAGACGGTCTTCAACGAGGATGATGCTGGGGTCAGTCGCACCATCACCCTGGAAGGGGCCAGCACCACCTTCTTCGTGGAGGTGGAGTACCTGGAGGCTGACGCCACCATCGACGGACGGGCCTTCTGGGACCCCACGGTGCCACAGACCAACGAGCCTTCGGGTGACCCTTCGCCTTCGGGTCAGGAGTTCACGGTCAACGTCCCCTCGCGCAAGACCCGTGATTGGCGCATAGTGCAGCCGGTTCGTACTGGCTCACAGGGTTTCGAGCGGGACCAGTTCGCTTCCACCTCCAGCAAGATCCCGATCTTCAAGATCGCCACCGATTCCAACAACAAGATCCTGGTGGGTAGCAACCCTGGGTTGGCCACTGAGAAGGCTGCCACGGTCCTACTGCAACAGGTGACGGCCACTCAGATCATCGTGCAGGACCCACTCTGTCTGCCGGCGGCGGGAGCTTCGTTGGTGGTAGGTGAGGGGGAGGCCAACGTCGAGACCGTCAGCATCATCAGCATCGACCGGGCGCTGGGAGCGGTGACTGTCACCTCCCTGGCCAACACCCATGATCCAGGGCAGATTGTCCGAGGTGGCACCTCCACTGCCAACTACCTGACCGATGCCGAGTACGGGATCTACCGGCGACGGCAACCGGGGGTCACCACCTACGATTTCCGCGACCGGATGTGGCAAGGGGATGAGGTCCATGGATCGATCCTGAAGCGCGGCTATGGTGGGGTGCATTCAGCCACGGATCGCAACCTTCAGAGTTTGAAGGATCAGGTGGACTTCATGGCTGCCCAGCTTCAGGAACTGAAGTGGGGGGTGGCTGATCCGTATGCTGCTCCGTTGAGTACGGACAGGCTCCCTCCTGGTGATGGCACTCTGCTTTTCCCCACTACCCCACGGTACTACGACCGGACAGGCGGTCTGGCTTCGGGCAGGGCCCCGGCCATCACTATCGGTGATGGCATCAGTAGTTTCGGGGATCTGAATGGGAACTCCTGGTTGGTGTTCCAGGCAGCCCACGATGCTTTGCCATTTGGCGGTACGATCCTGGTCAAACCCGGTGCCTACACCTTGAACGGGACTGTCGGTATCACCAATTCGGTGGTGTTCAAGGGATGGGGTAGCCTCAATGGTTCGGATCAGGTCACGATCATCACGGGGACCAACGGGAAGTTCGCAATCAGTACCAGCAACTGGGTTGGCGGTTTTGAGAACCTCATCCTAGACGGCACCACTGCACCAGCAAGTTCCGTGGCCCTCTCTGTCAACGATCTGGGCACCTACACGTTGGGTCTCCGTCGTGTGACCTTCATGCACAGCCGTCTGCTGCTGTCAACAGGGATCGCTAGCGACAAGTGCGTGTTCTACGATTGCCACTGGTACGGATCAATGGCTGGCACCGACGGCAAGAGCTTGCTGGAAGCTCGAACCAAGCTCCAGGGCTTGTTCGATCACTGCACCTTCTACCACAACAACGCTCTTGCCAGTACCAACTGTCTCGGTGGTAACGCTGGCGGTCCCGCCCTGCTGGGACGGACGGAGTTCCACTACTGCTCTTTCCAGGCGCTGGGGACTGCTGTGAATGAAGCAGCCAAGATCACTACAACTGAGTCAGTGACGTTCACTGAGTGCGACATCTCTGGTCTGCTGGGGTCCTACACCAAAGCGGGGATTGTTTTCACTTCAGGATCATATGGGATCATGGTACGGAACTGCACACTGATTGATCGTTCTCTGTACTTCGACACCTGCACCAACGTGACTGTGGCCGACTGCCAGGGCACAGTTACCAGCAATGCCATTGCCAACGGGCCCATGGCCTTCACCGACTGCTCAATGGTGCTGGTTGAGGGCTGCATGATCAACGGGGTGGGGTCTGCTATCCAGGGGGACGCTGGTGGGATCGAGATTCACTGCTCCAATGGCTTCATCGGCAAGGACTTCAACATCTCCAACAACACCGTCTACGGTGGCAAGGATGGGGTATCTGGCATCCTTACCAACTGTGTTGGGGTGGGCACGCTGGCTTCATTCAACATCCACGGCAACCACATCCTGAACTGCTCTGTGGGGATCTGGTTCAAGGGGGACTCTGGGTACGTGGTCGAGGATTGCGGCATCGTCAACAATCAGATCCTGGACTATGGAGTCAGTCCCCTTGAAGGCAACCGGATGCTGGCTGGTGTCTACGTGGACACCAACTTCGTGATCTTCAATTGGTCGATCTGTAGCAACGAGATCGCTGGTGCCAACGTTAAGAGCACAACTCAGCTAGATGGGTTGGACACTCGTGCAGGTATCCTGATCAAGTCAGACCTCATTGCTGCCTACGGGATCACCATCCAGGGCAACGCCATTCGCTACATTGGAGTGGCAGGTGGCAACGTGGCTGGTACGGGCATGAGTGGGTACGGGATCAAGCTGGACATCGTAACTCAAGTCCTGGTAGCTGGCAATGTGATCAATAACATCGCCACCTACAACGCCGCCACTGTTGGTATTGCTGTTGGCCTCCATGCGAGCACCAGTACCAACTGTACGGTGGAGGGCAATGCTCTGGGCTTGCTTTCCTCAGTGAGTGGGTTCACCTATGGGATCAAGGGTGGTCTTGGGGTATCCTCTGGAGAGATTAACCAGTTCTCCGTGGTCAACAACACCCTCAAGGGGCTGAGCGGTGTTCATGGCAAAATGTCAGCCATCGAACTTTCATCAGCAAGCATCTACGACTGTTCTGTCGTGGGCAACAACCTTCGGTTGTCCTACAACAGTGGTGATGGTCACGACGGCAACGGCATCTGGATTGCCACCGATTCCAACCTCAAGGGGCTTACGATCAACAACAACACAATCCGAGGAGAGGGGGCCAACGCCATGGGGTGTGGCATTGGCGTCGGCACTCTGGGCCGAATGCAGGACATCACCATCTGTGGCAACACGATCCGGGATGACACCCAATCCCTCACTACCTACCTCCACCCCCTCTGGGTGCTGGGCCCCAACAACAGTTCAGCAGCAGCGCGGAACGAGGAGTTGATCACCATCAATGGCAATTCGATCTTCTCTGCGATAGGCCCGGCGGTTTTGGTTCAGGGAGTCAAGGGGGTGAATCTTACCGGCAACACAGCGAGGTGTGCTGCCTATACTGATCCTTTCCCCGGCACCAACTACAACGGGACAATCTATGTGCAGAACGTTAAGTTCTGTTCGATCTTTGGCAACACTGTCACCTACGATGGCACTGATGTTGATGCCCCGACGGACCATCCGGCTATCGGTATGGGCCCAGGCTGCGACGTGGTGAGCGTTTGCGGCAATGTCATCGTCAGCGAGGGGGCCTTTGATGCCACACTGGGGCACTCATTCCGTGGTGATGATAGCGTCAGTACCAATGCTGGCACTTGTACGGCTGGGAATCTTGCTCCCAACATTGGTATCCAGCCCACAGGCGACCATGGCAACAAGGATTGGAACTTCAGCTTCGGGGCCTACACAGTAGGTGCCTGGACTTAGAGGAGGATGTCATGACCAAGACCCTGTTGATGCTGCTTGTCCTGAGTTTCGCGGTTCCGACCTACGCCCAGCAGCCCATCCCTGCCCCTGTTCCGGCCAAGGCAGCAGTGGTGGTGGCCAAGGCCCCCCTCAAGGCAGTGGTCAAGGCCCCGGCCAAGGCAATGGTGGTGGTGGTCGCCAAGGCTCCAGCAGCCCCTGTGGCCGCTCCAGCAGCCCCTGTGGCCGCTCCAGCATCCCCTGTGGCAGCCGTTCCGGCCCCCACAGCCCCTGCGGCCCTCCCATTGGCCCCAGCAGCCCCCCTGGCGGCTGCCTCCCCGATTGCTTCTGCCTCCCAGCCCGCTGTGGTGGCTCCTGTGGCCCCTGGGGAGGTGGGCGTAGGCAAGATGCTGCTCAAGTACGCCATCGACCTGTTCCTGCTCATCGCACTGGCCCTGGTGAGCGTGCTGGTCAAGGTGCTGGCCAAGAAGTTCGGCTTCGAGGCCCAGGCTGCCATGATCAACGACGTACTGGCCAAGGCTACCGGCTTCGCAGAGCAGATGGCCGTGAAGAAGCTCAAGCTGGACGGCAAGCCCACCCCCAGTGCCGAGAAGATGAAGATGGCTCTCGATCTGGCCGTCAAGATGGCCCAGGAGTACAAGCTGGGCCAGAAGGGGGCGGCGTGGTGGGAGGACAAGCTCGAAGGCTGGCTGGGCACCAAGAAGGTGTCGGGCTAGGATCAGGGAGCAGAGGTAGCCTATGCCCATCCAGAGGGTAGGACAGGTCTTCTACCAGACGACCGGACACGGTTTCGAGACCGAGTTCTTCTACAACCTACCCTCTGGAATCCAACAGTGGGATCTCCTGACCATGATCTTGGGCGTTCGCATGACTGCGGGCGCAGGCAGCGGCGACTTCCACGCTAACTCCGGAACCGATTGGGTCAACTGCCTCAACTATGCCGGGCTGGTGCATCGCGTGGTGGTGCTCCAGTACACAGTCCCTGGGATCGTACCCAGCAGTGTCAAGGTCTGGAGTGACTACAACTCCTGTGTGCTGAGCCTGGTCATTGTAGCGCACCGCTACGCGCTCTCCTGGAACGGCAACTACGTGGGGACCGACATCAACTGGCCCTACCCGTCCTACAGCCCGTGGTACTGCGGCGGGATAGTGCCACCCAACCCCCCCTCACCTCCGGTCTCGCTGACGGTGGATCGACCTGGGGAAGTGCTGGCCTTCTTCTCCCCTGATTGGATCGGGGGCACGCCCACGCTTTCTCCGGGGCTGACACTGGAGGGCTGGGGCAACTCTGCTACTGGTCCAGGAGGGGAGACCATTGGTGGGGCACTAGGATCGCGACTCTACACCGCTCCTGGCAGCACCGGGCAGATGTGGGCTTCCTACGATGCCCGGCGGTACTGTGCCGTGGCGTTCCCGATCTATGGGACTGATGCGATCCCACCGCAGACCGATGATCGTTTCACTCTGGATTGGAGGCACGGAGAGCAACTCAACGGGGCCACGGTCAGAAACCGCAACTTCGTGGCGGCTGCCTATCACGCTGCCCGCAAGAAGCACGTCGTCTGTGGTGGGTACGACGAGGAGTGGTTCTCCACGGTCTTTGGTGACACCTGGGAAGTTGATCTTGGTGCTGGAACCTGT
>Ga0315284_10011658_pt1 | contig 12528 bp, 19 predicted proteins | sample YL17G09_16_MG_FD_203696 | JGI IMG/M metagenome (GOLD analysis project Ga0315284, IMG submission 203696) | Sediment microbial communities from Yellowstone Lake, YNP, Wyoming, USA - YL17G09_16 | ecosystem: Environmental > Aquatic > Freshwater > Lake > Sediment | place: USA: Wyoming | collected... | reverse complement strand
TCAAAACTGCGTGAAATGGTTTCGTCCTTAATGAGCCCAGAGATGTCGACTGGCACTCCTGAAGCAGCTAAGGTGCGCCTTTCTAAGAAAGTCGCTCCGGAGCGAGATCGAAAATGGCGGCGCAAGCTGTAGTAGCACCCGTAACCCCAGCGTCTTCGCCTGAAGCGGGCGAAGACCTGTATTTCATCGCAATGCCGATGGTTACGTACCGTGCCATTTCCGACGAAGCCATGAAGCGCGGACTGACTTTCGCGCAAGGTTTGCAGCAAGCCCTAAATCAATGGGTAGTGGCTCCTCCGCCTACGCCAAAACCGCAACTACTTGTGGAGCAGAGTAAAAAATGAACATTTTGATTTCGACTAACAGGGAGGATTAACCCATGCCTTTCCCCACTTCTTGGCCTCCTCGTGCGTCTTCGGGCATCAAGTCTCTTCGGTTTTACGTCACAAGCACCGCGACTGGGCTTTTCTCGGACAAGGGCTACATGTTCGCGGAGCAGACGACTGCCAATCCTCATGTACCTCTTCCGGTGGTCGTGCCGGGCAGCAATGCGCCCGTGGTCGTACCCAATGAGGCGGGGACGGGATTAGCTACTCCCACCAGTACCGGAGCAGAAGGCCCTGTGGCCCAGATTTGGGCAGGTAACATACGCATCACTGCGACTACGGCGGATTTGGAGTTCAGCTTCGACGGCGTTACTGTTCAGGGTTTAGTGAAAGCTGGGGAGAGTGTTCTTTATCGCCAACGTTTTGAGTCAGGCATCGCTGTACGCGGAATCGGTTCGGTTTTCAGAATCGAGGCTTGGTGAACTAAATGGAATCGTCTCTTCTACTAGAAATCGTAAAAGGCGGCGGAATCATGGGGGCGGTGTGGATCGCGACCATTGTTCCGCTGGCTATTTACGCGCGTGCGCAAGCCAGCGAATTGAAAGCGGTACAAGAGCGCAGGGCTACTGACGCACAGCAGACTGTTGACAAGCTTCTGGCTCTGAACGACAAGTGGAACGCTACGGTTGCAGAGCAGATTCGTACTGTTGAAGCTATCGACACTACGATGTCCGACGTAAAAGCGGCGCTTAACGACATCCGAGACCTACTCATGAATCGGAGGCCCTAATGCCTGATACCCACAAGAAAACGAACGGGAAGCACTACGGAGTAAAGCCCGTAGATAGACCTGCGGATGCTGAAGGTAACTGGCGAGATGTCACCGGCAAATTCAAGCTTGTGTTCGACCAGATGGAGAAGGATCAAGAAGAGAACACTGAAAAAGTACGACGTCAGACTGATGCGATTAAGCGTCACGCGAATGACTCTGTAGCTAAACGAGCTAAACGCTAAAAGGCTGGGAGGACTGCATGGGTGCTTGGTGGACACACGCTAAGTTTTGGTTCTTGGCAGCGGCGGCCATTGGCGTTTCCGTTCTAGTGCTCGTATTGCGTGGACTTCTTCAGAAGAAGGGGCAGATTGAAGATCCTGGCTTTGGTGGTCTTCCTCCCGCGCCCGCAGGACTTCAACAAGCGGCCGACAACGCCTACGAGGCGTCGGTGACGGTGAAAGCTACGACGAAGGCTAAGACTGTCGAACAAAAAACTCGGCTTGACGCCATTTTGAAGCTGGAAGACAAAAAGGTTCGACGAAAGTCACTTGCTGATTTTGCCATGAGTCCTTGAGGCCTTTATGGAGCTACGAGCGCTAATCCGAGAGGCACGCAAATATCTTCGAGATCCCGAAGAGGATGGCGACTTTGGTCCGGTGGGCAGAGCGGCTCGGGGTACGGCTACTTCGCCTCCAAAACCACTTCCTCCGTGCGCTGCGGGCACGGTACGAATGCGTAAGGCAGATGGAACCTCCTCCTGCGAGCCTCTGCGCGGCGGAAAGCGCTAGGAGGGGATGTGGAACAACGTCACCGCAAAATGTTGCAGTCTCTGCGCACGTTAGTGGACGCTGCGGAGAAGCCTGAGCTACGTGCCGAGCCTCCCGATTACAAGGGCTCCAAAGCAACAGACAGCCCTTCTCGAAAGTGTCCTGTTGGCTTCACCTTTGACGGTAAGCACTGCGTTCCGTCCAAGAAGCCCAAGAAGGATTCGCTGCCTTCGAAGCCCGGCAGCTCGAAGACCAGCGCGCTACCAAAAGATCCTCCGGAGTCTCGGCGTGAGGACGACCCCGATGACTTTCCACACACGCGAGAGCACGAAAAAACTGCGCAACAAAAAGATATCCCGCTTGTTCCGGATCCTAAGAGCGACATCATGCAGCGGCCCCATAACGCGATTACCTACGCGAACGGGATGCGCTCCTTTGAGTACGCTGAAGACGAGTGGAAAGAGTATGCGCATAGCGGTTTCGTTCAAGCCAAGTTCCCTGACGCGTTCAAGGACAAGCAGGAGTTCTTGTCTGAGTTTCTGAACGGTGAGCACGTAATGATGGGGGTCTGGGCGCAAGTTCAGAACACTTCAGCGTCGGAGCAACAAGAGGGCGACTACCCTGCTTTGTTCAAGAAGTTTTGGGCGTTCAAGGGAGAGGAGCACAGCGACGCAAGTACGGACGATGCCGCCAACCAGGAGCAGTTCAAAGAGTACTTGGATGGGCTCATTGAGAAGGCCGATGCTGAGGAGGAAGAGACTACTCCCCCCATCATTGTTGGTGTTCATAGAGACCCTACTCTAGGTACTGAAACCTCTTGGTTGCTGTCTGGTAACTCGCGGGCGCTTATCTACGCTTTCATTGGGAAGCCTGCGCCTACGCGACTGGTGCCTTTGAAGGGCCGGATGCTGCCAGATCCAACCGAAGACGAGCTTCAGAACGTTTTGCACCCTGCGGAAACCTCATCTGAAGACGATGACGAGGTAGAGCAGAATGTTCGGGCCGCTGTTCAGCAAGTTATTCTGGCGCGTGGCGGACAACCTCCTGGCGGCAGTCCTCCCCCACCTCCAGAGGCCGCCGCTGCTGCTCCTGCTGCGGCAGAGCCCGCCGCTCCAGCTCCTGTCGCTCCGGGTCCGGCTGGTCCCCCGCAAGAGGCGGTAGTACGCGTCCTGAGAGATATTTTCGAGGCAGCATCGGCGGGGTACAAGCACCCTTCCGGATATACGAAGCGCCTCTTCCACAAAGCATTCAAGGCTCTCGGCTACCCAGTTGGTACTGTCCGTAATTGGACGCGGGGAAAGGTTGTAAAAACTATCAAGGGCTGGGTAGAAGTTCCTCCTGGGGCCAAACCCCCCAAGGCAGCGACTCCTCCTGTTCCAGCGGCCAAACACGACGTACCGAAGGTTTCACCGCGAACTCCTAGCGTTGCTGCGTCGCCCCCTCCGGAAGACGATGACGGACACTGGATTGATGCCGTTCCGGGCTTTCCGGTTGAAACCGTGCATCAGCACTATGAAGCGAATCGCGCGCCTAAGGCGTACCGACAAAAGCTTCATGACCAAATTCTCGGAAGATATTTCGACAAGGTTCAAGCCCCTAACGAGCAGGAGCTGAAAGACAAAAGGCCTGTGGCCATCATGCTGATGGGCGGCCCGGCTTCTGGCAAAAGCACCATCGGAAACGCATACCCCGATGAACAGTTTGTTCATCTCGATGCAGATGCTTTGAAAGAGCACATTCCCGAGTACAAAGTCGCAATCAAGTGGCGGGCAAAAAACGCAGCCAAGATGACTCACGAAGAGTCAATTCATTTGATGCAACAGCTTCGTGAAAAGACCATCGGTTCTCGAAAGAACCTTGTGATGGATGGTACGGGTCGACACCTCCACTCGTATCTCAACATGATCAAGAAGCTGAAGGACGCGGGTTACCACGTGAAGGTGGTGCTGGCAGATATCGATAAGGACCTTGCGCTCAAGCGGGCAAAACTGCGCGCTAAGGTAAAGGGCCGTTCGGTTCCTCCGCATGTTTTTGACGCCGCATACGCTACGGTTCCTAGGAACTTTGCGGAAATCGCAAACGCCGGAGACGAGTTTGAGCTGTGGGACACTCGTCCTGAAGGATCTCCAGAGTTGAAGTGGGAAAAAACAGATGGGGTCGAAAAGATCCATGACCCTGATTTCGTAAAGCAGTTTCAGCGAAAGCATACGCATGCGCCTAACCGCGTGTCCTTTCCTTCTGAGCCGAAAAAGATAGAGCCCTCTAAGCATCAGAGCGCCTCCTTTTTGTCTTCTCCCAAGCGTGAAGAGCACGAAGCGGTGCTCGCGCTGAAAACCATCTTCGCTCTCGACTAGGAAATCCTCATGAAACCTATGGTCGACACGACGAAGTTTCGGGACGCCATCAAAAAGGCGTTCGAACTGGCAGCAAAAGCGGATCGTACCCCCAAGTTTGCTGACGGGGACGGTGTTGAAGAAGTACCCGCTAATGACCAGGAGCTAATGGGCGAAGGCGTCAGTAAGCCTCACACCGTAAAACACTGGGCGGGTTGGGTTTACCAGAAGCGAGATGATGGTACTTGGGACAAACTTTGTCCCTCACCGAAGACTAAGATCAAAAAAAAGAGTAAGGAGTAACGATGTCTTCCCTCAGGTACCTACGCAAGCTGGCTGGAATCGAGGAGAGGGAAGCGACCACGTGGTCGCGACTACCCGAGTGGGGGAGTGGAAACGAGCGACCTTTAGAGGCAGAAACCGCAGCTTGGAAGCTAGCTGTAACTAAAACCGCGCCTAAGCCCGAAAAAGAACATCTGTACGACGCAGAGACGGGGCAAAATTCAGCGTATCAATCGTTGAGTCAAGCTTTGGATGCTTTGAAGCTTCCTACAAGTGATGGAAAGGACCGGAAGGTGGATCCCAAGGAGTTCGTGTACCGGGGACAACACACGGGCGATGATGGGAAGGTTTCTTGGGCGCATTTCAAACATCGTGATACACGGAACAACGTACACCTAGACCTTAAGGGGCAGACGTTGGTCGTGCCGACAAACAGATCGCCGTTTCAACGCGGTCAGTTCGATAAGGTCGAACATGCCGACGTATACCTCCGCTTGCGGCTTCTAGCAGGGATTGAGAACTCATGAAAACTGCACTTGAAAGGTGTCGGGAGTTGGCGGGGATCGTGGAATCTCGTCCCGCGTACAACATCGCGTTGGACGAAGAGAGGGAGCTACGCGAGGCTATCGAGGCTCATGTTGGCAAACTCACTGAGTCTGAAATCTATGCAGAGATTCAAAGCGTCATTGAGGAGCGCGAACGCTTAGCCGTTCAGCTTGAAGCACGCGGGCTGCTTGAGGCCGAGAAGCATTCCTTACGCTTGAATTATGAGCCAGGCCTAGGGCATCAAACTCACGCAGACATGGCCGCTTTAGCTAGTCGCGCCGCCAAAGGATCTGTGCTTGTTGGCAAGCTCAGCGCGCTTCGAAATCAAAAGCGGCCCGACACCGGTTGGATGGAAAAACACAGCGGTCTTCCGGGCAGAGACGACTCGCCGACCACGGACAAAAGCTCCTTAGAAGCTAGAGCGGAGCGCTCCAGGCGGCTGCACGCAGCCGCCGCTTTTCATCATTTCCACGCGGCGCAAGATCACAAGAAGCTGGGTAACAAACGACAGGAAATGCAGCATCGTTTGGCGGCCGAAGCGCATCACGCCCGCGCTAGGTCTCGTGAAGATTCTGAAGGCGGTAGCTACATGATTCACCCTAAGACGGGTAAGCACGTAGATTGGACTCCGTCCTACGACAAGGGGTATGTCAAAGCGGAAAAGAACAAAATTTCCCGCAAAGCAAAAACAGCCGCTGAGAAAGAGCGGAAGGTTTGGAAGACTGGGGGAGCCGAAACCCCCGTTGCGTAGTCATTTAACACCTAGGACGGAGATCCTCACATGGACAATACGGACGTAGTTGAAAGGACGTGGGCAGAAGTCGGGTGTAGGGTTCGCCCGTTGCGGCGAATGGTATTTCTTAGAACGCTCCCTTTGGAGCAAAAAATCGGGTCAATCCTGTTGCCTCCCAAGCTGACCAGTTTTCACGGAGAGCTGCCACACATGAAGACGATTCAAGCAATCGTCGTGGCAGTGGGGCCCAAGGCTACGGTTAAGCCGGGCGACCACGTGTGCTTCACCCGGTTACAATTTGCTTGGTGGAAAAAACTCGAAGATAAGTGCATGTTCGGCTGGATCGACGAGAATGACATTACGGGGCACGTACTTTCTGACACCGAAGCTGCCGCTTGCGCAGCTTGAACCGCTTAAGGAGCGTCCAAATGAAGAGCATCGAAGAGCGCATGTCTCGGCTGTTAGTCACTGAGCAGGACGAAGTCGTTCTGAATGAGCAGATGCTTGCGGAAGCCGTCAACATGGCAGACGCTCTTCTTGAGTCTAACGGTCTTGAGCTGAAGGCCGAGAGCTTGGATAGCTACATTGAGGGGCTCCAAGACATTTTGGAGAACTACGAGCTGTCTGAAGAGGATCACGCGGCGCTTGAGGGGTTTTTTGGCACGCTTGTTCGCGGAGCAGGCCATATTGCTGGCGCTTACGGGAAAGCGAAGGGTACGTACACGAAGGCGAAGCAGGCGGTCGGCAGCGCCATCGCTCACGTGAAGGATAAGCACGCGGCGGGGATTGCGGCTGGAGAGGAGCCTAAGGCTGGGGGACACTTGGCGCGAGGCACTTGGGAGAAAGACCCCGAGGCCGAAAAAGCGAAAGCAGCCGCCAAGGCCGAAAAAGCAGCCGCTAAAGGGCCAGGTCTTCTCTCACGGCTTAAGACTTGGAACACAGGAAGGAAACAAGCCAAGGCAGCGAAGAAGGCGGGAGAAACCAGCGACGCTCATGCACGACTCACGAAGGCAAAAGCCAATCTTGCTGCCCAGCGTGAGGCGGAGAAATCCGCAGCACAAAAACCCGTAGCTTCGACTGCCCCCGTCGCTTCAGCTTGAACTATGCCGACAATCTTCCCTCCTGTTGAGCACCTTCAAGCCCTGTTGGCCGAAGCTGAGCGTCAACACAAATGGATTCAAAAGGCCATCAGCAAGCCCGGCGCGCTTCACAAGGCGTTACATGTTCCTGCGGATGAGAAGATTCCAGCGGGAAAGCTGGCTGTAGCCGCCAAGAAGCCGGGCAAAATGGGGCATCGCGCTCGGTTAGCTCAAACTCTTAGCCGTTTTGCGAAACGATAGAGAGTCTGTGCGCCCTATTTCCAAAAAGTCGTGGTGGTCTAGCGACCCCAAAAAACGAAAGCGTTACGGGCTTAAGCGCAGTCGTTCCTTTATAGTAAACGCGTTTCGAGCAGGCGTCGCCAGGCACCACGGCTACGATGACCACGATTACCCCGATGACGAAGCCGTTGAATCTACGGCAGGAGCGCACATGTTGAACAACGAGTCGCTTGTCGAAACTGTCGCAGAACTGATGGACGACGCTGACACCGTTTTGGAGTTTGTCGGTATCTCCATCGACGAGTCGGTGGAAGATCCTCAAGAGTTCGTTGAGACTCTTGCCGAAATTCTGGAAGAAAACGAATTTGACGCTGATGTGGCGGAGTCGCTTCGTCTCGGTGCTTCCATCATTGAATCGCTCATGCAGAATTTGAACGAGGACACGGAGACGACTGAAGGGTCTTGGTCGCCAGAGCAGCGCCGAGCGATGCGACACCAGAAGAGCCTTGTTTTTGGCGGAAGCGCGAAGGGGCATCAAGTTCGCCGAGACCTGGACAGAGCCGCAACGCGTGGCAAGGGACCTGAGGCCAAGGCAGCCTTTTGGAAGGCCCTTCGCGCTAAAAATCCGATGCCCGCTCATGGCGATGAGCACCTGCCGAAGAAGGCACCAGAGAAAGCGGCAGACACGACTTCCGCAAGAGACGTGGCTGCTTTTATTTCCAAAAAGAACCCCAAAGCTCCTGAGTCGAAGACCACGACCGGTAAGGAGCTGTCCCCAGCACAGCAAGCAGCGGCGAAATCGGCGCGCGTAATGAAGACGTCATTCGTTAAGCCCCCTCTTACGCAAGCTGAAAAATTGGCGGCCATTGCTGCGCAAAAGGCAAAGGAAGCCAGCGCGCACAAGGGCGTGAAAATTACTGGGGCTCCAAATCCGGAAAAGTTGGCCGCCATCAAGGCCAAGCACGCGGCCATTCTGAAGCACTATGATCTTGTGGGCAAAGTTTCCCCCATCGGTTCTCGCGATGACAAGGACGCAGCCCAGAAGAAGGCTGCTGGAGAGTCCGTTGACGCTGCCGAGGAGCTTCTCGCTCAAGTGGTTGAAGCAGTAGAGGCGGCTGGCTACGAAGTTCCAGAAGACGTTTCTGTTGAAGACTTCTTGGAAGCCACTGAGGCGCTTGCCGAGACAGACAACGACTTGGCTGAGGCTCTCGGCGGCACGCTCGCGGACTTGGCTACCAAGGCTGCTAAATCGAAACTGGTTAAGTGGGGTGCCAGAAAGGTGTTCAAAGCCGGTACGAAGGCTCTTACTCGGAAGCTAGATGCTACAGCAAAGCCGACAGCCACTCCCGTCAAGTTGTCCAACGTTTCCCCCTCGAACGCTGCTGAAGACCTCGACACCCTCGTAGCCACGATGGTTGAGATGCTGACCAGTAATGGCTACGAATTCGAAGGAGACGCAGAGCACTTCGACTCCGAGAGTTTCGTTGAAGCTGCCCGTGAAATCGCGGAGACGGATGAAGACTTGGATGGAGACGTCAGCGCTTGGCTAAAAAACGCCAGCGCCGAGGTGAAAGCCAGGATGTTGGAGGACTCGTAGTCGGCCACCTGGGCAGGTATGAAATCCAAGCTCAAGGGCTTGGTCCTTGCGGCAGGACTTGTCGGTGGGGCAGCCCATGGGGCTACCCCACACGCCCCTGTTCGACACCATCACAAGGTAGCTACGCTTAAAAAAGCAGTCCCGGCCCATACCTTCACTAAAACCTCCAAGATACCTGGGGGTACTAAAACTGTCTCCCAATACACCACGACGGGGGACTCTCAACCCTCTCTGGCGGACATTCGCTTAGACAGGATGAAGAAAGCCAATCCCGAGGAGTGGGCCAAAATAAAGGCTCGGGCGGAAGCCCTCCCAAACCAAGGGGAGGCACTATCGATGGGGGAAGGGTTTCGAGCTGAAAAACTTCCGAAGGGTCGAGGCTCGCGTAATGCGCCAAAAGTAACAAAATTCATTAAGCGGGGCACTTCGAAGCTGATGCGTCGTATCACAAAGCAAGATCCGGAAAATGCTCCCACGAAGAGGCCTACGCGCGGCTACGCCGACTAGCTTCTTGACGACTGCGTTTGTACCTGATAGCTCCTGAGCCCGACGTGGGTTCAGGAGCTTTTCTCTTAGGTGGAGACGGACTTTGTACAGAAATCATCTTCCAAGAAGGGAAAGCGACAACTACCAGACCCCGCTGAAGCTTGCGCAAGCCATTTGCGTGCGCCTCGCAGGCGTAATGCCTGCTCCTAACAGCGTTATTGAGCCCTCCGCAGGGTTAGGTCGTTTCATCATCGCGTCGCGAGAAGCTTGGCCTAAGGCGGACATTACGGCTGTCGAGCTTCGAGAAGAGTGCGAGGATCCGCTGAAAAAATGCGGGGCAACGCGAATTTGCATGGGCTTATGGGAGACCGTTGATCTTTCGAATGCCCCTGTTCCAGACTTGATTGTCGGTAATCCGCCCTACGAAAACGCGCAACAACACCTGGAGCTGTCGCTTAGCCGGGTGCGTCAACCTAAAGTAAGCCCTGGCAGCGCCGGAGAGCCCTCTCTAGGCGGTTATGTCGCTTTCCTGCTCAGGATGGCCTTTCTGAACTCTCAAGCTCGCGTACGGACCCTGTGGGACCTCCAGAAGGGTTTTCGGTACCTTATGCCGTTGGCTCAGCGACCCAGTTATACCGGAGACGGAAAAAGCGAGCATAGTGAGTATGCCGTCTACGTCTTTCAGGCGGGTTACAAGGGGAACGCGGAAATTCTCCCGCACTTGTGGGTTGAAGGAGTGTTGACCCGAGAAAGTTGACGCAGGGAACCCGAGCCTTAGAGTCAACCAAAGGAGGCACCATGGTTGATCATTCACAAAAGATCCAGATGCTGCTGGTAGAGGACGACGCGCTTATTCGCAAGCTGCTCATCAGCTACTTCGATAGCGAGGTCTACGAGTTCACTGAAGCAGAAAATGGACAAGAAGCTCTGAAGATTGTCCTGAACTCCAGGCCCGACGTGATTCTTACGGACTTGATGATGCCAAAACTGGGCGGAGCTGCGCTCATTCGAACGCTACGGCAGATGAACGACTACGCAACTATCCCCATTATCGCGCTCACTGCCGGTGGTAATGATCTACAGGCAGAGGCAAAGGTGGCGGGCGCGAACATCGTCTTGACGAAGCCACTCAGAAAAGCTCAAGTAGTACCGCTGGTAGAAGAATTCTTGTCTCTCACCCCCTTCATCCGGCAAAAGTAGTTTCAAGGAGAAAATGATGCCTACCTTGCGAGATTTGATAGCCGAAGGCTGCGCTTTGCTGGATGAGCGCGTTCGAGTTTCTCCGTTGTCTTCCCTTCATGATCCGAACAGGGAGCACCATCGGTCGCTGGTTACGCTCCATAAAGGAAAGAGCGCGAGGCACTACGTGCTTTCAACGGTAAGAACTAACGACAAAGGCCCTGAGTCCATGGCTTTCCGCAGTAACTCCAAGGGCGTGTACCTCTCTAAGTTGTTTGGTAGACCTTCCCCGGGCCGTGGCGTTCATCACACCCCAGGAAACGACGGAGAGAACCTCAAGGATTTGCACCATCGCTCCTTGGCGGACTTCACCAGCACGTTGAAGTCTCAGAAGTCCGGCAAAAAGAACCGGCTCAAGGCGTACCTGTGATCAAGTAGCGACCACGTGGTCGCTACTGCTGTTGACAATCGCGTAGCAACCAGCTAGTGTCCTGACTGCCCCAAGAGGGTTAAGTCATGGACGCCATCGCCAAATATCCCAGGACCCGACACATTCGGGGTTCCCGTCTTCAGGACGGTGATGAGGATCTAGAGGCCTTGCCCTTCGAGAGCCTTCTGGGGAAACACCTCGTCATTGAAGAGAAGGTTGATGGAGCAAACAGCGGCATCTCTTTCGATTCTGAATCGTTGGAGCAGCTCCTTCAGAGTCGAGGGCATTTTCTCAGTCCAGAGAACACCTATCGCGAGCGCCATTTCAACGTCTTCAAGCGTTGGGCGAAAATTCACGAAGGCTGGCTGATGGACAAGCTGCAAGACCGCTTCATCGCCTACGGCGAGTGGATGTACGCCAAGCACACCGAATTCTACGACACTCTCCCCCACTACTGGATGGAGTTCGACGTTCTTGAAAAGAAGACGATGAAGTTCTTCTCCACCAAGAAACGACGAGAATTCTGGAAGGGTTGTCCGGTAGTCGCGGTGCCCGTTCTGCACGAAGGAACTCTCGAATCCGTGAAGGAGCTGGCGGCGTTTGTGCGTCCTTCGCTCTACAAGAGCCCGGCTTGGCGACAAGCCCTTGAGGGTGTCGCGAAAATGAAGAAGCTGGATTTCGCTCAGGTACTTCAACAGACCGACATGAGCGACCTTACCGAAGGGGTTTACATCAAGGTGGAGAACGACGACGAAACCGTCGAACGCTTCAAGTTTGTTCGCCACGAATTCGTTCAAGCCATCAAAGAGTCTGATTCTCATTGGGTGACTCGTCCCATCATCGAAAACGGGCTAGCGCCTGGGGTCGACATCTTTGCGAGCGGATCATGACGGCTAAATTCATATGGGAGGACTCGATTTACACGCTGTTGACTGGCTCTCCGCAAGACTACATCTGGCACGCCGAAGGCGACGTAGCTGTTCACACTCGGATGGTAGTGAATGAGATGTTGGGTCACGACCAGTTCTCTTCGCTGCCCGAAGTGTCCCGAGAACTGCTTCATCGAACCGCGTTGCTTCACGATATCGGCAAGCCCTCCTGCACCCAGCATGAAGGGGGTCGAATCCGTAATCGCGGGCACTCACGCGCAGGCGCGGTGCTGTCTCGGGGGTTGCTCTATGGAGAGGGCTACGACCCAGAGCTTCGGGAGCATCTTTGCGCGCTTGTTCGTTCGCACACCACCCCGATGCACGCGATGAATTCGGGTGACGACGAGGTTCGCGCCACGGTGTTGAAGGCCAGTCTCAAGCTGCGCTGCGACTACCTGACGATGCTCGCTCAGGCAGACAATCGAGGCCGAACGACTCCGGAATCCAAGGAGCCCTTCATCTCCAACATCGGCTACTTCGAGGAAATGGCGAAAGAGCAGGGCTGCATCGACAAGCCCTATCCGTTTCCCTCAGATCACAGCAAGTTTCTGTATTTTCAGAGCGGTGGATCTCGCGACCCCGCGTATCTGGCTCACGACGACACCGAGTTCGAAGTGACTTTCATGGCTGGGTTCCCTGGTTCAGGCAAGGATACCTGGATTAAGAACAACGCTTCGAAGCTGCCAGTGGTCTCGTTGGACGTAATTCGAAAAGCGTTGAAGGTGGAGAGTGGCGTCAATCAGAGCCCCGTCATCATCAAAGCTAAGGAACAGTTTCGAGAGTTGCTTCGTAAGAAGCAGCCTTTCGTGTTCAACGCGACCAATTTGAA
>Ga0315284_10011657_pt1 | contig 12529 bp, 7 predicted proteins | sample YL17G09_16_MG_FD_203696 | JGI IMG/M metagenome (GOLD analysis project Ga0315284, IMG submission 203696) | Sediment microbial communities from Yellowstone Lake, YNP, Wyoming, USA - YL17G09_16 | ecosystem: Environmental > Aquatic > Freshwater > Lake > Sediment | place: USA: Wyoming | collected... | reverse complement strand
TGCCGGGAGACAACGTGAACCTGACGATCAAGTTGATCACGCCGATAGCGATGGAGAAGGGGTTGCGGTTCGCGATCCGTGAGGGCGGCCATACGGTGGGCGCCGGAACGATTGCGGAAATTCTGGAGTAACGCATCGGGCCTGGCTTCTGTTTGCGCCCGCCGGGCTGCGGAGCGCCCCGAATGGAAACATCATGAGAGACATCATCACGTTTGAATGCACCAAGTGCAAAAACCGGAACTATACGTCTACCAAGAATAAAAAGACTACTACCGAACGGCTGGAGCTCAAGAAATTCTGCAACCGATGCCGGGCCCATACGGTACACAAGGAAACGAGGTGAGGTGGCGCGGCGTTCCGGAAGAGATTGATACAGGCCAGTAGCTCGAATTGGTAGAGCGGCGGTCTCCAAAACCGCATGTTGGGGGTTCGAGTCCCTCCTGGCCTGCCAATTCTCCTGACCCTCGGACTGCGGGCCGCCCGGATCAGAAGTCACCGGCTTCGTGGAGCTGATTCCATGATCGGATTTTTACAGAAGATCAAAGATTTTTTTCTAAACACCATTGAGTTCATCAAGGACACCCGAAAGGAACTCAGGAATGTTTCGTTTCCCACGCGTCGTGAGCTGGCTTCCACTACGGTGGTGGTCATCATCTGCATCTTTTTTTTCGGCGCGTTCCTGGCTGTCGTTGACTGGTGTGTCAGTCGTGTGATGGTTTTCGTGCTGGCAAAGCTCTCATCCTAGCCCGAAGGGATACTAAGGATGGACAGCGAAAAGAAGTGGTACATCATCCACACCTACTCCGGATATGAGAGGAAGGTTGCGGAAAGTCTCATGAACCGCATCCAGGCCTACGATCTGGGCGATTGCATCGGCCAGATTCTCATACCTACCGAAGATGTAGTGGAGATGAAGAGCGGGAAGAAGGTGGTCACCACCAAACTTACCTTCCCGGGATACATCCTGGTTGAGATGGACATGACCGACAAGGCCTGGCATGTCGTGCGCGGGACGCCGAAAGTTACCGGTTTCATCAGCACCGGCAAAAAGCCGACGCCCCTGACCGAACAGGAGATCAACGAGGTTGTCAACCGGGTCTCGGTGATGGCGGATCAGCCGAAGCCGAAGTTTACGTTTGACAGGGGCGACGCGGTCAAGATCATCGACGGGCCCTTCAAGGATTTCACCGGAGCGGTTGATGACGTCAACCCGGATCGGAACACGATCAAAGTGATGCTCACCATCCTGGGCCGGGCGACGCCCGTGGAACTGGAGTCCGAGCAGGTGGAAAAGGCATAGCGTCAAGAGCGCGGCGCCGGGATGGAGCGACTGTGCGAGGATGAGGATAGGGAGTTCGCATGGCGAAAAAGATTATCGCAAATATCAAACTGCAGGTTCAGGCCGGGAAGGCGACTCCGGCGCCGCCCGTCGGGTCCGCACTGGGCCCCCACGGCCTCAACATCATGGATTTCTGCAAGTCGTTTAATGCCAAGACGGCCAAGCAGGAAGGCTTGATCATTCCGGTGGTCGTGACGGTTTACAGCGATCGCACTTATTCGTTCGTGACCAAGACTCCGCCGGCCGCCGTGCTGCTCAAAAAAGCCGCAAATATTGCCAAGGGTTCCGGCGAACCCAACAAGACCAAGGTCGGCAAAGTGACCCTGAAGCAGGTCCGTGAAATCGCCCAGACCAAAATGCCGGACCTTAATGCATCCACTCCCGATGCGGCTGTACAGATTATCCTGGGTACGGCACGAAGCATGGGATTGGAAATTGAGGAATAGGAAGGGGATTGACGAATTACGATTGATGATTGACGAATTACGATTGAAAAGCCCTTTCATTCGTCAATCGTCAATCGTAAATGTACTCAAGAGGTTTTCAATGCCTAGAGTTGGAAAGAAATATACGAAAGCAGCTGCTGCCCTCGAGCCGCGCGAATATACCCTGGAAGAGGCGGTAGGGTTGTTGAAAAAGATGGCGTTTGCCGGATTCAACGAGACAGTTGAAGTCTCGATGAGGCTGGGGGTCAATCCCAAGCACGCCGACCAGATGGTGCGCGGCACCGTGATATTGCCGAACGGTTTGGGAAAGAGCAAGAAGGTTGTTGTGATCGCCTCAGGCGAAAAGGTCAAGGAAGCACGTGATGCCGGCGCCGACGAGGTCGGGAGCGAGGACATGGTGGAGCGTATTGCCGGCGGATGGATCGACTTTGACGCTGCCATCGCCACGCCCGATATGATGCGCAGCGTGGGCAAACTCGGCAAGGTCCTCGGCCCGCGCGGCCTGATGCCGAATCCCAAGACCGGCACCGTGACCTTCGATGTTGCGAAGGCGATCAAGGAAATCAAGGCCGGAAAAGTGGAATTTCGCGTCGACAAGACCGGCATCGTGCATGCGCCCTGCGGCAAGATCCAGTTCGACGAGAAGAGCCTCTATGAAAATGCCAAGGCGCTCATCGAGGCGGTTGTGCGTGCCAAGCCGCCCAGCAGCAAAGGCAAATACGTCAGAAGCGTGTCGCTCTCATCGACCATGAGCCCGGGCATCTGGATCGATGCGGCCACGCTGGAGGCGAAACCCTAGACGGAGGCCCGTTCGGCGGTGGCCGGCGCAGCGGCAGGAACTGCCGCCCGCCCATTGCCCGGGAGTGGGGATCAGCAAAAACGGAGCGATCCTATCGAGCGCTCCCACAACCATGTGAAGGTCGCGAAAAGTTTATGAACAGAGAAGAGAAGCATCATGTAGTGGAATCTCTCGGCGAACAGTTCCGCACGGTCAGGAACCTGTTTCTGATCGATTATAAGGGGCTGAAAGTCGTGAACGCGACGGAACTGCGCCGAAAGATCCGGGAATTCGATGGAAGCTATGTCGTCGTGAAAAACACTCTCGCGCTCCGGGCCGCCAAGGAAAACGGGCTGGAGCAGATTGGCTCCTACCTGGAAGGGCCAACGGCGGTGGCCTTCCACCGTCAGGATGTCGTCGGTATGGCCAAGCTCCTGACCGAGATCTCCAAGACCAATCCGAACTTCCAGTTCAAGGCTGCCTTGATCGAAGGCAAAGTTGTGCCCCCGTCCGAGATTCAGAAGATTGCTTCGCTGCCTTCGCGAGAAGTGCTGCTGAGCAAGTTGGTCTTCCTCCTCAAGGCGCCATTGCAGCGGCTTGCTGGCGCTCTGAAGTCTCCGGCAAGGGATCTGGCCCTGGTGTTGACACAGGTGCAAAAATAGGGGCCCTGAAAAATTTTAGCTATTCATTTCTACCAATCCACAAGGGAGTTAAAAAAAGATGGCAACTACGAAGAATGATGTTTTGGCGTGGATCGATCAGGCCACGATGCTGGAGATCTCGGAACTGGTGAAGAACCTGGAGGAGAAATACGGCATTACGGCAGCCGCGGCGATGCCGATGGCTGTGGCCGGCGGCGCGGCGGAAGCCAAGCCTGCCGTCGAGGAGCAGACGGAGTTTGCCGTCGTCCTGGCCGCCGTGGGCGACAAGAAGATCAACGTGATCAAAGTCGTACGCGAAGTTACCAGCCTGGGCCTGAAGGAAGCCAAGGACCTGGTCGAAGGCGCGCCCAAGCCCATTAAGGAAGGCGTGTCCAAGGAAGAAGCCGAGTCGGTCAAGAAGAAGTTCGAGGATGCCGGAGCTACCGTGGAAATCAAGTAGTGCTCCAACGTTTCTGCTCTTACTTAAGAAAGTGCTGAATACTGAGCACTGAGTACTGAGTAAAAGGACGCGGCATTAACCGGTCTCTGAAATAACTCAGGCTCTCCACTCAGTACTCAGCACTCAGTACTCAGTACTCAGCACTTCAGTACGAGGTCACTGTGCCGCGGACCAGTAAAGGCAGAAGGCAGAAAGCCGATTCAGTACCTACGGCCTTCACACCAGACCAGAGAGAAAGCAACCATTGGGCGGCGCTGGTTGCTGCGGGGATATTCCTGCCCCCCCGCGTTAGCGTTCCACGGTACCCCCAACGGAAGATTGAGAGACTAACCAGTCTGTCGAGGTAAACCAATCGATGACCAATATCACTACCGCCAACGTCTATCGGGACCGCATGGATTTCGCAAAAATCCACACCAGCATCCCGATTCCGAATTTGATTGAAGTTCAGAGAAAGTCTTACCATCGCTTCCTGCAGATGGATGTCATTCCCTCTGAACGGGAAGACGTAGGGCTCCAGGCCGTATTCAACTCCGTTTTCCCCATCAACGACTTCCGCGGCACTTCTTCCCTGGAATTTGTCGAATACTCGATCGGGAACTGGCAGTGCAAGTGCGGCAATTTGAAGGGACTCGACTACCTCCGGGCCAATTGTGTGGAGTGCGGCAAGACCATCATCAACAGCCCGTACAATCCCGAAGGCGGCATGTGCAAGCACTGCGGCGCCAGGAACGAAATTGAAAACACGCGCTGTGAATTCTGCGGCCGAGCCGTGGAGCTGAATGTGAAGTATACGGTGGAGGAGTGCCAGGAACGAGGCATGACCTTTGCCGTGCCCCTGAAAGTCACCGTGCGCCTCGTGGTGTGGGACAAGGATACCGATACCAACGGCCGCAGCATCCGCGACATCAAGGAGCAGGAAGTCTACTTCGGCGACATCCCGCTCATGACGGAAAACGGTACCTTCATCATCAATGGCACCGAGCGCGTTATCGTGAGCCAGCTGCACCGCTCGCCGGGCGTCTTCTTTGAGTCGAACTCCGGACGCACATTCATCTTAGCCAAGATTATCCCGTACCGCGGTTCCTGGGTTGAGTTTGAATACGACCAGAAGAACATCCTGTACGTTCGCATCGACCGCAAACGGAAATTCCTCGCTACGACGTTTGTGCGCGCACTTGGTTTGAACCACGATTCGGAAATCCTGCGTACCTTCTACCATCCCGTCAAGATTCGCTGGGAAGGGAAGAATCTGTATCGCGGCCTGGGGCGCGATCTCATCGGCTCCAAGGCGAACGAAGAGATCCGCGACGGAGCCGGCCGGACGGTACTGGTTGCCAAGGGCAAAAAGATTACCGCCGGGCATTACAACCAGATGATCAAGGGCGGAGTGTCGGAAATCAAGATAGACGTCGACGGCCTCGAAGGATCGCTGTCCCTGTCCGAGATGATCAACACGGAGACGGGCGAAATCCTGCTCGAGCCCAACTCCGAGGTGACCTCGCAGACCATCAACAATCTGAGCGAAGCGAAGATCGATTCCGTGGAAGTCTTCTTCCCGGAAAAGGAAGACAGCGGCGTCACCCTCTCCCAAACCCTCAAGAAGGACCATATCAAGTCCCAGCAGGACGCGTTGATCGAAATCTATCGCAAACAGCGTCCCGGCGATCCTCCAACGCTGGAAACCGCCACGGCTCTGTTTGAGGGCATGTTCTACGATCCGCGCAAATATGATTTCTCCAAGGTCGGCCGCCTGAAATTCAACATCAAGCTCGGACTGAACACACCGCTTGAACATCGCACACTTACGGCCGAGGACTTCTATGCCGTCATCCAGTACGCTCTCAAGCTGCCCAAGGGCATCGGCTCCGTGGATGACATCGACCATCTGGGCAACCGCCGGGTGCGCGCCGTCGGTGAACTCCTCGAGAACCAGTTCCGCATAGGACTGGTGCGCATGGAGAGGGCTATCAAAGAGAAGATGTCCGTGCATCAGGAGATGACCACGGCCATGCCTCACGACCTGATCAATGCGAAGCCGGTCATGGCCTCGATCCGCGAGTTTTTCGGCAGCAGCCAGCTCTCGCAGTTCATGGATCAGACCAATCCGCTGTCGGAAATCACCCACAAACGGCGGCTTTCCGCCCTGGGACCGGGCGGCTTGAGCCGTGAGCGCGCCGGATTTGAAGTGCGGGACGTCCACCCGACGCACTACGGACGCATCTGCCCGATTGAAACGCCGGAAGGGCCCAACATCGGCTTAATCTCATCCCTGAGCTGCTACGCCCGCATCAATGAATATGGATTCATCGAGTCCTCCTATCGCAAGGTGAAGAACGGCCGAGTGCTGGACTTCGTCCAGATCGTTTTCCCCGGGGACACTCATTTCAAGGTGGCCGAACACGTGGAACGTGAACTGGTTGAAAAAGACAACCGGCGTTGCGAAGCGGCGGGGAAGCGGCCTGCGCAGTTCGAGCCATTTTCCTTCTACCAGACGGCATGGGAGGCTGAGGAGTATACGATTGCACAGGCAAACGTCGATGTCGACGAAACCGGCCAGATGCTGCAGGATCGTGTAAACGCCAGGATTGCGGGCAACTTCGCCCTGGTTCCCAGGGAGCAGGTGCAGTATATCGACGTCTCGCCGAAGCAGCTGGTCAGCGTCGCCGCGAGCCTGATCCCGTTCCTCGAGCATGATGACGCCAACCGCGCCCTGATGGGATCGAACATGCAACGCCAGGCGGTGCCGCTGCTGCGCGCCGAAGCCCCGTACATCGGCACGGGCATGGAATACATCACTGCCAAGGATTCGGGCGCCGTGGTGATCTGCAAACGGACCGGTATGGTCGACAGTGTCGACGCCACCCGTATCATCGTGCGTGTGGAAGGGGAAAGTGAAAACGACAAACGCGCCCGCGATGCCGGTGTCGATATTTACAGCCTGACCAAGTTCAAGCGATCCAACCAGAATACTTGCATCAATCAGGTTCCTCTGATCAGCCGCGGCGACCGGGTCGTCAAAGGACAGGTTCTGGCGGATGGCCCCTGCACAGACAAGGGTGAGCTCGCGCTCGGCCGAAATGTGCTGGTGGCTTTCATGCCCTGGCGCGGATACAACTTCGAAGACGCGATCCTGGTCAGTGAAAAGCTGGTCAAAGAGGACAGCTACACTTCGATCCATATCGAAGAGCTGGAGATCGAAGCTCGAGACACCAAGCTCGGACCGGAAGAAATCACCCGCGACATCCCCAATGTCAGCGATGCCACGCTGCGCGACCTGGACGAGAGCGGCATCATCCGCATTGGCGCCAAAGTGCGGCCCGGAGATGTCCTGGTCGGCAAGGTTACTCCCAAAGGGGAAACCCAGCTGTCCCCGGAAGAGAAACTGCTGCGCGCCATCTTCGGTGAAAAGGCCGGAGAAGTCCGCGATGCTTCCCTGGTCACCCCTCCAGGGATCGAAGGGACGGTCGTGGATGTGAAGATCTTCTCGCGCAAGGGCGTCCCCAAAGATGAACGCGCGATGTCGATCGAGGCGGAACAGGTCGAAAAGATGGAGAAGGATCTCAACGATGAGATCCGCATCATCAAGGAAGAACGCAACAAGCAGCTCATTGACTTGCTGGCCGGTGAAAGCCTGCCCGAGGACATCACCAACCGCTCCGGCGACATCGTGCTGCGCGCCAAAACGAAGCTCACCCGTTCCGTGCTTCTCGGACTCAGCTCGACCGAATTGAACAAAATCAAGAACGACTTCAAGGCCGAGAAGGAAGGGAAGGTCTACGAGGGCATCAAACGCCTGGAGGAGAAGACCGAAAAGCAGATCCAGATTCTCAAGACCCTCCACGAGGAGCAGCTTGCCAAGCTGCGCCGTGGCGATGAGTTGCCTCCGGGCGTAATCAAAATGGTCAAGGTCTATGTCGCCATGAAACGCAAGCTCTCCGTGGGCGACAAGATGGCCGGACGCCATGGCAACAAAGGCGTGATTGCGCGCATCCTGCCAGAAGAGGATTTGCCCTATCTGCCGGATGGAACTCCCGTCGAGATCGTCCTCAATCCTCTCGGCGTGCCATCCCGTATGAACGTCGGCCAGATTCTCGAAACCCATCTCGGTTGGGCGGCAAAGTCGCTCGGCCTGTACTTTGCCACGCCGGTGTTTGACGGGGCTTCCGAAATGGAAATTAAAGACATGCTCAGTCGCGCCGGCCTGCCCAGCAGCGGCAAGATCGACCTGTATGACGGCATGCTGGGTGAGAAGTTCGATCAGAAGGTGACGGTCGGCTACATCTACATGCTCAAGCTGTCGCACCTGGTCGATAACAAGATTCATGCACGCAGTATCGGACCCTATTCTTTGATCACGCAGCAGCCCCTGGGCGGGAAAGCCCAGTTCGGCGGACAGCGGTTTGGAGAAATGGAAGTCTGGGCCCTGGAGGCCTACGGAGCGGCCAATATCCTGCAAGAACTTTTGACCGTAAAGTCCGATGACATCCAGGGACGCACCAAGATCTATGAAGCCATCGTGAAAGGGGAATCCCACTTCACGCCCGGTATTCCTGAATCGTTCAACGTGCTCATCCGTGAACTGCAGAGCCTGTGTCTGGATGTGGAACTGATCCAGCGCCAGAAAATCCGGCGCGCGGAACCCGTTGAATAGGAATGACGATTGACGATTGACGAATGACGAATGTTTCAAATCGTCATTCGTCAATCGTCATTCGTCAATCGTAAATGAAACTGAACCTCTATGATTAGGGGGGAGCACCATTGAGAAGTTTTAAGGACACAATCGAAAAGTCGGATCTGAGCAACGATTTCGACAGCATTCGTATCAGTCTGGCCTCGCCTGAGAAGATCCGGGCCTGGTCCCACGGCGAAGTCACCAAGCCGGAGACCATCAACTACCGCACTTTTAAGCCCGAAAAAGACGGCCTGTTTTGCGCCCGCATTTTCGGCCCGGTGACGGACTGGGAATGCCTGTGCGGCAAGTACAAACGGATGAAGTATCGCGGCGTGACCTGCGACAAGTGCGGCGTCGAAGTGACCCTGTCCAAGGTGCGGCGCGAACGGTTGGGACACATCGAACTGGCTTCCCCCTGCTCCCATGTCTGGTTTTTTAAGGGCCTGCCCAGCCGCATTGGCCACCTCCTGGACATCAGCCTCCGCGATCTGGAGCGCGTGCTCTATTTTGAAGCCTACGTGGTCATCGATCCCGGCGAAGCTCCGCTCAAAGTCAAGGAGTTGCTGACGGAAGAAAAGTACCGTGCCTTGATGCAGGAGTTTGCCGGCAGGTTCAGGGCCATGATGGGCGCCGAGGCGATCAAGGAGCTTCTGCGGCAGGTGGATGTCGAGGAACTCGCCGATGAGTTGCGCGCCGCCATGAAGACGGAAACGTCCCAGCTGAAGCGCATCAAGTTCGCGAAGCGCCTGAAAGTTGTGGATGCCTTCCGCAAGTCAGGAAACAAGCCGGAATGGATGATCCTCGACGTGATTCCGGTGATTCCGCCGGAACTGCGCCCCCTGGTGCCTCTCGACGGCGGCAGGTTCGCCACTTCGGATTTGAATGACCTGTACCGGCGCGTGATCAACCGCAACAACCGTCTCAAGAAACTCATGGAGCTGCGCGCTCCCGAGGTCATCATCCGCAACGAAAAGCGGATGCTGCAGGAGGCGGTGGATGCCATGTTCGACAACGGCCGCCGGGGACGCGTGCTGCGCGGCGCCAACAACCGGCCGCTCAAATCACTCAGCGATACGCTGAAGGGCAAATCCGGACGGTTCCGCCAGAACCTGCTGGGCAAGCGGGTGGACTACTCAGGGCGTTCGGTGATTGTGGTCGGGCCGGAGTTGAAATTGCACCAGTGCGGGTTGCCGAAGAAGATGGCGCTCGAGCTTTTCAAGCCTTTTATCTATAACCGGCTCGAGAATGAAGGCCATGCTGCGACCATCAAAGGCGCCAAGGAAATGGTGGAACGCCAGGAGTCGGTGGTCTGGGACATCCTGGAAGAGGTGATTCAAGATCATCCGGTTCTCCTCAACCGCGCGCCCACGCTGCACCGTCTGGGCATCCAGGCTTTCGAGCCGGTCCTGATAGAAGGCAAGGCCATCAAGATTCCACCGCTCGTCTGCACCGCGTTTAACGCGGACTTCGACGGTGACCAGATGGCGGTTCACATTCCGCTTTCGCAGGAGGCCCAGATCGAAGCATCGGTCTTGATGTTGAGCACGCAGAACATCCTTTCCCCCGCCAACGGCCAGCCCATCGCTATTCCCAGCCAGGATATCGTTCTAGGCATCTATTACCTTACGAAGGCGAAGAAAGGAACGAAAGGCGAAGGCCGGATCTTCGGTTCCTTTGATGAAGCCATGTTTGCGCTCGACAACTGCATTGTGGAGCGCCTGACTCCCATCCGCTACCGTTTCAGCGGCCCTCTGATGGACCTCACGACTCAGTACGACGATCAGGGCGTCATGCGCGCCGACATGCGCGAGGTGAGCAATGAATTCATCAACACCACGATCGGACGCCTGATTTTCAATTCGATTCTGCCCAAGGGCATGCCCTTTATCAATGGACTGATGAAGAGGAAAGGGCTGCAGCAGCTCGTGAATTACTGCTACCTGAATTTTGGGCTGCAGATCACGGTAGCGATGCTCGACGACCTCAAGAATCTTGGCTTCCTGCACGCCACCAAGGCAGGCATTTCCATCGGCATCGAGGACCTCATCGTGCCCGACAGCAAGGCCGAGCTGGTGGATGCCGCGCGCGAGAGCGTCATCGAGGTTGAGAAGCAGTACCAGGATGGCGCCATCACCGATGGCGAGCGCTATAACAAGATCATCGACATCTGGTCGGATGTGACAGAAAGAGTATCCGACGAAATGTTCCGCAAGATGGCAGAGCAGGATGAGAGCAGCAGCGAATTCAATCCCATCTTCATCATGGCTGACTCCGGAGCCCGAGGCAGCAAGCAGCAGATCCGCCAGCTGGCCGGCATGCGCGGCTTGATGGCGAAACCATCAGGCGAGATCATCGAGACGCCGATCACTGCGAACTTCCGTGAAGGCCTGACCGTGCTGCAGTACTTCATTTCCACTCACGGCGCGCGCAAAGGTCTGGCCGACACTGCGTTGAAGACCGCGGACTCCGGATACCTCACCCGGCGCCTGGTGGATGTGGCTCAGGATGTCATCATCTCCATGAATGACTGCGAGACACTGGACGGCATTTACGTCACCTCCATCATTGAAGGGGGCGAGATCATCGAACCGCTGCGCGACCGCATCGTGGGCCGCGTCGCGCTCGAGAACGTGAAAGATCCGCTGACCGGCGAGCAGATCCTAGGCATCAACGAAGAGATCACGGAAAGCCTGGCCGGCGAAATCCAGGCGGCGGGTATCGAGAAGATCAAGATCCGCTCCGTTTTGACCTGCAAAGCCAAGAGAGGCGTTTGCGTCAAATGCTACGGGCGCAACCTCGCCACCGGCAACCTGGTGGACCTGGGAGAGGCTTTGGGCGTGATCGCAGCCCAGTCGATCGGCGAGCCGGGCACACAGCTCACCATGAGAACCTTCCACATTGGAGGTACTGCAAGCCATACGCATAAGCAGTCCACCGAAGAATCCAAGAACGACGGGATTGTGAAGTTCCTCAACATCCAGCACGTGACGAACCGCGATCAGAACCTCGTGGTTATGAACCGGAACGGCACGCTGATTATCGCCGATGATGCCGGGCGCGAGAAGGAACGCTACTCGGTTGCGTACGGCGCTCTGCTCAAGGTCAAAGAAGGTCAGCGGATCAAGCCCGGCCAGACATTGGTCGAATGGGATCCCTACTCCTTCGCGATTTTGACCGAATTCGGCGGCACCATCGCCTTCAAGGACATCATCGACGGCGTGACGGTCAAGGAAGAACGCGACGAGAACACCGGTCTGGTGCGCCAGGTCATCACCGAGTCGCCGGATGAGAAGTACCAGCCGCAGATCCTCATCAAGAACGAAAAGGGCAAGGTTGTAAAGAGCTACCTGCTGCCCTCGAAAGCGCACCTCTGGGTCTCCGATAACGACCAGGTTTTCCCGGGGAGCATTCTCTCGAAGATTCCGCGGGAAACGCGCAAGACCAAGGATATCACCGGCGGTCTGCCCCGCATCGTGGAGCTCTTCGAAGCGCGCAAACCCAAAGAGACCGCGGTGATCACCGAGATCGACGGCTTCGTCAAGTACAGCGGGCTGGTCCGCGGACAGCGGAAGATCGAGGTCCACAGCGAGAGCGGGATCATCAAGGAATACCTGCTGCCCCGCGGCGTCCACATCAACGTTCAGGAAGGCGAATATGTCAAGGCCGGCGAAGCTTTGATGGACGGACCGCGCAACCCCCACGACATTCTGCGCGTGCTGGGTGAAAAGGAACTGCAGAGCTACCTGGTGAACGAGATTCAGGAGGTCTACCGCCTGCAGGGCGTCAACATCAACGACAAGCACATCGAAACCATCGTGCGCCAGATGATGCGCTGGATCAAGGTCGAGGAAGTCGGCGATACCGAATTCCTGCTCGAGGAACAGGTCGACAAGTTCCGTTTCCATGAGGAGAACGATCGAGTGGAGGCCGGCGGCGGGCAGCCCGCCAAGGGGCGCCCATTGCTGCTCGGGATTACCAAAGCCTCGCTTTCAACCGACAGCTTTATTTCCGCCGCCTCATTCCAGGAGACGACCCGGGTGCTGACCGAAGCCGCCATCAGCGGCAAAGTCGACTACCTGCGCGGGCTGAAGGAAAACGTCATCATGGGACGCCTCATCCCCGCCGGCACGGGCATGGAATGCTATCGCAATGTCCGTTTGACGGAAGAGATCGTGCCCGAGGAAATC
>Ga0315284_10011655_pt1 | contig 12531 bp, 12 predicted proteins | sample YL17G09_16_MG_FD_203696 | JGI IMG/M metagenome (GOLD analysis project Ga0315284, IMG submission 203696) | Sediment microbial communities from Yellowstone Lake, YNP, Wyoming, USA - YL17G09_16 | ecosystem: Environmental > Aquatic > Freshwater > Lake > Sediment | place: USA: Wyoming | collected... | reverse complement strand
CTTGGCTTTCGCCTCCTCCACATGATAAGTGTCAAGAAGGGACCGGACTTCGCCCAGGCTGGTGTTGAGGGCGGTCCTGTTGATGTCGGAGATGTTGAGGGTCGAGAGGGCATCTCTGAGCGAGCTGACCTGCTTGCCCAGGTCTATAGACTCGTTGTATATTGGCTCGAACTCGCTGAACGGCTTCAGGCTGGCCAACACCCAAACCATCCCTGGCCCGTTGGAGGGTGAGATATCCACTAGCGTGGTATACATCCTCACAGTCTGAGACAACTTTGAGCCTGGAGAACATAATCCGCCGGACACCGCGCAATCCAGCGTGAAGAATGTCTCATTCCTCCTGGTGCCGTTGTCCTTGAAATAGAACTGCGATGACTTCTCATCGGTCTGCACCTTGACGAAGACCGTGACCTTGTCCGCGACTATCCCCGCCAATGCGGAATCCGGAACCGCCCAATTGACAGACAGATCAGAGGAATACTCATAGCCCGGGAGCATCTGCATGTCAATGAAAGATGCATTAACCGCGACAAGTTTGGTGACTGAGGTCGCGTTGACGTCTATGAAGACGTCCTGATCCAACGCGAGGCACAGATGGGCCAGCATGAGCATCGAGAGCACGTAGAGCAGCAGCTTTTCCGATTGTATCGTCGCCATGGTGTCGCCTCTGTAACGCGCGGTCACAGGTTGATCCGCTCAACCGATGTCCGCTTCTTGATCACGAGCTCGTCCTTGTCCACCGAGAGCAATGCGTCCGCGGTGACCTGGATCGCGTGCTCCAGGTCCGCGCCGAACTCGCCCTGCATGAGCACGAGCAGTATGGTGGTGTCAGTCTTCTCGGCTATGACTGGTATGAATCGGATGAGCTTGGTTACGGCGGAAGGCTTGTTGAACGCGAGCAGGCCGTTGATGGAGTCGATGACCGCGAGATCCACCAGCTTGTCGTCGAACAGGTCCGCGAGCAGCATGGATATCTCCACCATGTTGTCCGGATTCTCCACGTAGTGCACCTGGGGCGATTTCTCGCCCGACTTCACTCCGGCCCCGGAGCTGACGATGTCAACGAAGAATATCCTGTCCTTGAAACCGCTGATGTCCATGCCGTACTCCTTGAATATGTCAGGCACCTTCTCCGCCGGCTGGTCGGTCGCTATCCAGATGAGCTTCTTGTCCTTTGTTGCGGAGAGGTAGTTGTAGGCGAGCCGATACGGCGTCTTCGTCGCGGTAGTGAACGGCATCGCTGAGAACAGGAGCACCTTCTTCGGGAACATCTGCTCGATGTTCGAGCTGTTCCTGTGAGATGGCGCTACCTCGTCCTGGCTCTTCTTGGCGCGCGGGGCTCTCGGCGCCATGATGTCGCCGATGCTCTTCATTTCCTTCTCATCGTGGTTCCTGTTCATGAAGCAGTTTCCCTGCCTCTTTTTATAAAGTTAGTGATACGACGGGTGGATTCGCTCTTGGCGCGCGGTCGGGCCATACATAGGATTATAAACAACGGGCGAGTATCAAATACATAAGATAGGCTGGAAGGGAAGTGAACGGAAAGGTGAATGCTTTTTCTGTAAAGTTTCTGTGAGGCCTATCTGAAAAAGTAAATTGGAGAGTGTAAACGGTATGTACGGAGACAGAGACAGAAATGATGACTATGGTGGCGGCCGTGGTGGCCGAGGCGGCGGCGGACGCGGTGGCGGCGGAGGCTTCGGCCGAGGCGGCGGCGGAGGCGGCGGATTCATGCCCAAGCCGGTCAAGGAAGGCGACGAAATCGAACTCACGATTGAGGCTGTCGGCGCGAAGGGCGACGGCATCGGCAAGATCGAGGGCTTCGTGGTGTTCGTCCCGAACTGCACAGCTGGCGAGAAGATCAAGGTCAGGATCGTGCAGATCAGGGGCCGCAGCGGAATCGGAGAGAAAATCGAGTAAATTCGCGATCTTTTCTTTTTTATTTTCTCATTTTTTTATCCAACAGACTTTAGCGGAAGCGCCGTGAATGACTGGGCATCGGCATCCGTCGGATGTCTTGCGGAAGGTATTAATATAAGAATAAAGTAAGTAGAACATGCAGATGCAAGGCGCGATGGAGCTCGTCAGGAGCATCAGGAAAATAGATAACTTGCATACTAGTTATGGCACTCCAGAAGCCGAACCGACATACAAGCTTGTGTTCAAGTCCATACTTTGGACTCCTTACGTCCTCTGGAAGCTCAGGAATATGGGGCACGTCAAGCCAATCAGATTCTGGTTCACCAACAGGAACAACCAAGCGATCGAAGGTGTGATGTACGGCTTGGACGACAAGGAACAGAAACCGATAGTCGCATACGACTGCGGCTACAAGAGAGGAAGATCCAACTTCCCGACGATAGGCAAGCTGATCGCATGCCTCGGATACCGCGCAGTCAGCATACTGTCAAGAGAGGAACTAAAGGCGATGGAGGCGGACGACTACACTGACGCGTTATCATATCTCAGGCTCTACTCGCAATACAAGCAACTCTTCGGAGTTAAGACCGCGTTCGTAGTCATCAGCGGCGGATGTAACGTGCTATATAGATCTTGCTCCTCACAGAAATTCGTCGATGAGAACCGAGTGGTATGCGGTGTGGCTGTAGCTGGATATGCAGATCTCGCCAAACAATTCGCCTACATGAAGAAAAAGATAGAAGATCCTAACATCGATCCGAACACCAAACGCGTGCTAGTCGATTACAACAACTACGCGACTAGGATCGGACTGACTCCTGATGCGGACCCAGAAATATTCAGACTCGGTTCGCCGTTGACATATGCACCCGATATGAAGATACCTTTGATGCTGGTTCACGGAGAGCGTGACCCGATAGTGCCACCAGAAGGGTCAATTGAAATATTCAAGATAATGAGAGCAGTTAAGAAAAGGGTGAAACTCGTGCTGACCCCCGGAGAAGGCGTGCACGGCAACTCCAGCAAGTGGCGCACCAGTCTGACGGAACTAGCTGGCGTATTGGCCACGCTCGGCTATGCGTACCGTTACCTGAGGAACAGGTTCAACGACTGATTTTAGAGAGTTTAGAGATAATAGAACAAATGATTAGCTGATGCTCAGCGGATGAACTCAGGATCCGGGGTGCGCTCCTGCTCTGTCATTGTCGCAGTCAGAGTCATCTGCTGCATCATGCCGCCCTCCTTCGACTTCTGGAGCTTTTTCCATTCCGTCTCGGTCATCGCGTTGTAGCCGCGGTTCTTCAGCTCCTTCGCCATTACATCAGCATGGCCGTAGTGGCAGACGATACGCTTCGCGCCCGACTGCTGGACATAGCTGAGTATCTCCGAGAAGTCGGCATGGTCGCTAAGCGGGAACGCATGGTACCTGTACTGGAAGCGGGCGGCCCACCCCGTGACAAGAGCGAATGTGACTCTCTTGTGCTGGACGAGGAACCATTTCTCTGAATGAGGATTGACATGGTTGAATGGGATGATATGAACGAACGGCCCTCGCTGTAGCTCCACCGCGTCTGGCGAGCCGAGGACAGCGCGCTCCTGCTTGATGCCGAACCTCTCATAGACCGCGCACCTGCGCTCAATTACTGGATCAACAATCGGTGTGACGTGCGCGAACTCGTTGAGTATGTGCACCAGCTCCTGGGCCTTGCCGGTGGAATAGGCTCCGAACACGACGTTCTGCCCGGTCATGAGGCGTGTCTTCGTCCACCTGCCTATCTTGTCTCCGAGCTCCTCCCTTGTCTTGAAATTGAACTCTGGGTGGCCGAATGTGCAATCAATATGCAGCTCATCGCAGAGGAGAGCTTCCGCCGCCTTGGTGGTGAATCCCTCTCTCAGTTTCATGTCGCCAGTATAGACGAGCGAGTGGCTGTTGTTGAACCTCAACTGCGTCGATCCGAGGATATGCCCGGCAGGATGCAGCTCGACGTCATCGAAAGAGACGGCATGTCGCTCCGCCTCCTGCAGCCCGTCGCCGCACCTCAGGAGATGCAATGTCTCCTCGGAAGTGAAGAGGTTCTTCTTCCTGACGTGGTCGGAATGGGCGTGCGAGACATAGACGAGGTCGGCGTCCGCTGACGCCTCTATGCCTATGGTCGTGCCGCTGCTGGTCGCTATCTTCATGGTTTCACTGATTGGTCTGCCGGATGTATTTTCTCCGAACCCTTTAAAAGACAATCGCCGAAATCCCTACGTCGTGGAATCCAATCGATGAAACGGCATGACGTGATCCCATGGTTAAACGGCTTCTCAAACTCTTCGACCTCACCAAGGTTCCCCCGCTCGCGGTGGACGTCTACAGCAAGGTGTCCCGCGCGGCCAACGGCGACTTCCACAGCCATGTTGCTGACGACGTGGCGGAGGAGTCCAAGAAGATGGTCGGCCACCGGATCCTCGACATCGGCACCGGGCCAGGGTACCTCTCGCTCAACATCGCCCGCAGAACACCCGAGAAGATACATCTTGTCGGAATCGACATCAGCGAGCAGATGATCAACCAGGCGAGGGCGAACGCCAAGCAGATGGGAATACCGCCGCAGAGAGTGTACTTCTCTGTCGCCAATGCGGAAAGGCTCCCGCTCTACGAGGAGGAATTCGGATTCATAGTCAGCACCGAGGCGCTCCACCAGGTGAAGGACCCGGTGAAGATGCTCAACCAGATTTACAGGGCGCTGAAGCCGGGAGGAAAGGCCTGGATCTACGACACCACGAGCGACCTGTCGAACACGCACCTCGATATGCACCTAGACATGATGAAGAGGAGGCTGCTGGCGGGCAAGATGAACCGCACCACGATATCGTGGGTCACGCTATTGAGGAAGAGGGAGATCCTGTTCGATTCCTACACGATGACGGAGATACTGGAGATCGTGAAGAAGTCCAAGTTCAAGGAGTGCGACCTGCACCGCGACGGCATCTGGGTGAAAATCGTCCTGAGGAAGCCGAAAGCGGAATGAGCAAGAAAGGCATTTAAACTTCTTCGATGAAAAGCAATTATCAGTTTTTGATGGGCCAGTAGCTTAGCCTGGTTGGAGTGCCTGACTGATAATCAGGCGGTCGTGGGTTCAAATCCCACCTGGCCCACTTTCTTCTTCTCTGTCCACTTAGCATGCGACATATATGGTTTTCTGGAGGAAACAGGCACTATTAGTTGTGGATTTTGGCTAAACACCGAAACGTTTAAGTAGGGTGGAAATATCACTTCATCAGAGGGGAGAGCTATTTGCATCTCAACAGCCTAAAGTCAAAGGTAGTGGACCAGAGGATAAGGCAGTCCTTGGGCGGCAAGGAGCGCGAGATCTATTTCCGTCTCCTCAAGAAGATGCCATCTGAGAGCATCATGCTCAGCATCGGTATCAAGTTCAGGGAGAACGACGCGATCAAGGAGCTGTCTGCGGAGAACATCTCCAGTACCTGCCACGACGCAAAGGAGAGCACTGTCAACGCCCAGAGGAAGATAGGGGCGGGACTCGACATACTCACTGCGGTGAGGGATTCCGGTGCAAACCCGAGGATGATGTACAGGATGATATTCGAGCATGCCCCGGGCATATGGAAACCGATCAACAGCGGCAAGGCGGTGCTGGACTGGCCAGGCATCAAGTTCATTCACTCCACGCTAGGAGCAGGGTTCGTGGATCTCGACAACGACAGGATATCCCTGAAATGGCTCAGCGAGCTGCGGCTGAAGCAGAGGTATGCCTCGGAATGGGAGAAGATAGATCCCATACTCACGCTTCTTGAATCACCGGAAGGAAGGCTCCTTGTTGAGCACCTCCACCAATGCAGGGCGAACCCGTGCAGGTGCGCGGAAGGTAAGGAAAGGCTCAATCATCTCATCAAGAGCGCCACCAGGTGGCACTGCCAGCTCGAGAGGGATTTTGAGATCTGCGACACCCTCATCAAGGAAAGCAACGATGACGTCAAGTTCAGGTTCGTGAAAGCGGTCGCCGATGTCTACACTGCTCTCATGGAAATAGAGATGAATGAAGAGACCGAGCAGAAGGCGCCTGCCCCTGAGAAAGGCAAGCCTGACACTTCAAGTTCCAGCAGCCGCTGAACCTGATTTTTCTGTATCATGATTAATAGTAGCGCCAGCCTTGGCTATGCGCTGGCTCCCGCTAGCCTGGAAGCGGTCAGAAAATTAGATGGGGCGGGAAACTATGATTTGTGTGTGGGAGGTAATCATGCACTCCCGCCCATTAGTATCTGTTTGCCTCAATCGCCTCGCCCAGTTTGGTCTTCTGGATGAGCGTAATAGATGACTTTGCCTGCCCTCTGCTTCACCAGCTTCCCGAGCATGGCGAGCTTGCTGAGCCTGGCGCAGGCCGCATTGCGGCCCTTGTACTTGAATTCGGCCTGGATCGCCTCCGCGGAGGCCGGTCCGTGCTTCTTGATGAAGCTGACGATCTTCTGGTCCACTTCAGCCAACATCGGTACAGGCACCGCAGGGGCGGAGGGTGCCGCTTGCCTGGTGCCTGTCTTTCCGATCTTGGATTCTATCTGTTTCAACTGCGCCTCAAGCTGGTCAAGCCTCGCGTAGATGTTTTTCAAAAGTCGGTTTGCGTTCTCTTTCTCCTTCACCGACATGAAGAGGAGTGCGGCGTGGACGGTGGGGTCCCTGAGCTTGGCTATTTCCTTCTCTACTGCCAAGATCTCTTCGCTAGCCTGTTGCTTGAAGTCCGCAACATTGCTTTCGAAGGTCTCTTCGAATCTTGGTTCTTCGTCCGAAGTCATTGTTCCCACGTCTCGTCTTTTCTGGCGCGCTGCCGTCGATTGTTCATCGATCGTTTGGGGTACATTCGATGATGCCTCGTCGCTGCATTTGTCGCCTCGCACGCCACACCGCAACCCTTTTAATTCCGCATAATACACATACATTCAGTGCATGGCAATCATGATGTGTCACGCACCTATCACGATTCTATCATGACATACCTTTTAAAACCCTTTGATTTTAGCTCACGTCGATACATCGACGTAGGTTTTTGAAGCCTCTCTTTTCGAATTGTGGAAGTGACCCTATTTCCACAATAGGTAGTGGATTAATGGCTACAGCTGGCAGGATTTACTCAACCTATAGTGGATGCGTATCTGGCGCTGGCCGTGCGCCCCCCCTGACGAACCGTGAGACACGATAAGATTTAAAACAAGGCCGACTAAACAGTATCATGGAGATCAAAAACGGGAAAGGGAAGAGGGAATTCGTCCCTATCGAGCTCTCTCAGCTGAAAGCCCTTCTCAAGAAGATATTCGTAAAAGACGCCGAACTACTAAGGCGACTCTCTGCCTAGCTTTGCATGCCCCCTGATCCCTCTTTCCGCATAACTTCTGCCCTTTTTCCCGGATGCTTGATCTAAGAGCTTCAACGCGTTCCTCTTCGTATGACTACTCAGCTGATTTAACGTATTCCTCTCCGAGTTTCTGCAGGAACCAGTCTGCAAGCTCTCCGTATTCATGGGTATTCTGGGTGTGCTGAAGCAGCTTGACGTAGGGAATCGTGTCCTTCACTTTGATGTTCAGCGGGGGATAACCGTTTCGCATAAGGATCAGGTTTGTTATCAACCTTGCCACTCTTCCGTTTCCGTCTCCGAACGGATGTACTTCTATAAACTTAATATGGGCTATAGCAGCCAACTCAATCGGATGCAGCTTCCGCTTGGTTTTCGTGTACCATGAAAGGAACTCATCCAACTTTACTGGAACTTCCCTGCCGCTGGGCGGCATCCAATTAGCGCCCTGGATTCCGACCTGATAGGTTCTCAGCTTTCCGGCCTCCTCATCATCTATGTTAGCCATCATAATCTTGTGCAACTTGAGGATCAGCCGTTTCGACAGGTCTCCCTTATACTTTGCAAGGAAGTTCAGGGCCTTTTCGGTATTGAAAATTTCGTATATCTCCCTCAGGCTCTTGCCTTTTGGCGTTATTTTCTTCTCAAGCATTGCCGCGGTCTCTATCAGAGATATCGTGTTGCCTTCGATGGCGTTGGTGTTGTAGGTGAACTTTATAGTGAAGTCCCTCTCTCTTTTCTCAAGAGCAATTCTTGGGTAATTCTTGACCTTCTTTCTAAACTCTCCAATGACGTAGTCCAGCTTGGCCAGCCTTTCCGGATCGATATACTCATACTTTTTCCTGACTGGGATATCGTATTTCTTGATGAATTGCCCCTTGAGCCTCTCAAGCTCGGCATCTGAGGGGCGGTCTTTGCCTATATACATCCTCAGCGACTTCCAGCCTCCGCGGGGGATCCTTAGATTGTAGGCCAGGTAGTAGTAGGTCTCCTGACCGACTTTCTTCCCTACGATATACACCATGTTACCACAGAATGATAATATTCAAAGAAACTTTATAAATGTGGTAGTAAAGAGGGGGCGTCTCCGCCCCCTAGAACCTTCCCGATGATGTCGGATGCCTCCTTCTTCCTGAGCGTGCCCAGGTTGACGCTGGCTACGAACGTACCGATGAGAAGTCGAAGAAAGGGAAGTAAACGAGAACTATCGCGATACTGTGGGGCCAAGAACGGATTGCGCCACAACTCCCCCTGGAAATGATGCATTTCGCTCCATCTCTCAGGGAGACAATTGCGCCCGAACCTGGCCCTGATCACAAGCAGCTGACTACACGATCTGCTTACCTTTTCGATCCCGCTCTCGCCTTCTCGGCCTTCTGTCCCTTGGCGAACCATTCAGTCGCGAATGACACCACCACATAGAACAGGATGGCCAAGACCACTAAATTGACTGAGCCCCTAATCAACATGTTTGAGAGCATGCTAAGTCCAGCGGTCTGCGCGACATCCGTACCCGATTGGGTATCCACACCAGTCGGGCTGCCGTCCGGACTGAACTGGCCGCCACCTTGAGTGAACTGCCTGTTCTGACCGCTGAAACCTCCCCTGCCCACGGACTGGCTGCCGTTGCCCATCATCAAAGCCTGCGTAGCGGATTGGGATATCATACCACCAATCACGTTCGCGATCAGGAGCAGCACGGTGCAAATCACATTCATCTTGTTCGGTTTCAAAGCTGACAACATACACATCCCTCTTCATTTCGTTGTTCTGTTGATTGTAATGGCCGTAAGCGCGGAATCATTCATAGGACAGCGCCTCGATCGGCTCCAGCTTGGCGGCATTCCGCGCAGGTGCGACACCCGATGCCACGCCTACGAACGCTGAGAACACCACTGCGAGCGCAGCCAGCTCTAATGTTATCACGCTGGAGATGCCGGCCATGGTCATGGCGAACGACGCTCCGAAACTCAGCATCACGCCCAGCACCCCGCCGATAAGGCCGATCAGGGCCGACTCGATGAGGAACAGCATCGTGATGTCACCGCTCGTCATACCTAACGCCTTCAGTATCCCGATCTCCTTGGTCCGCTCCAGCACGCTCATGAACATGGTATTGGCGACACCTATCGCTCCAACAAGCAGCGAGATCGCGCCTATTCCGCCAAGGAAGATGGTCATCGTGCCTGTGATCGCTGAGATCGTGGACTGCATGGTCGCCTGGCTAGTCACGGTGAAGTCCTGCTTGTCCGATGTAACATGATGCGATGAAAGAAGCGCGGCAGTTATATCGTCGCTCACGGCGCTGATGTCAGCGTCGTCTGCCACGGCCACCATGATGGAGCTCAACGTGGTCTTGTTCAGTACGCTCTTCGCCGCGCTTATGGGCATGATGATGGTATTATCAGCCGAAGAGAAGGACGAAGCGGAGGACTGCAGCTCGCCCACCACATGGAATGACTTCCCTTCTATCTTGATGTACTCGTTGAGCAGGTCGGCCTGGAACGTCTGATTGTATACCCTTGATCCGATGATCACAGAGGAAGTGTCCGATGACGACAGCAACCGCCCCGATGACAGATTGGAGGTGGTGGTCTCCCAATAGGAGAGGGGATCAACGCCAAGTATGGTGACCGATGCGTTCTTGGTCTTGTAGGACACTCTCGCATTGCCGTTGATAGTGCCGCTGGCATAGGCGACACCTGAGACCTGCTGCACCAGCCGTTCGTCCGTTGATGTAAGAGTAGCGGATTGCCGGCCGAACACCGATGGGTCGAAATTTCTCTGTTCCCCACCATCACCGATGCCACCCATCATGCCTGGCCCTGTGCGCGATGCCTGCGTCCCGCCCGGCGAGATCTGGAGTATGTTCGCTCCGAACGTGTTGAGCCGAGAGGAGATGCTCTGGTTCATCCCCGTGGCAACAGAAACCAGGGAGACGATGGCTGCCACCCCTATGACTACCCCGAGCATGGTGAGCCAGGAGCGCAGCTTGCGCTTCATCAGGCTGTTGACCGCCAGCTTAGTCAGGAATTGTCCGCTGCTCATTATGTATACCTCATTTCGTCCTATCTCATACTCGCTCTAACGATTCATCTACAGGCTCACTCCCGTTTCTTCACGGCCTTCTTGCCTTTCCACCATCTGTATCCGAAGAACGCGCCTACTGCGACTACAATCGCGCCTATCGCGTAAGGCAGGAGGCCCATCAGGCCCTGCTGCGAGCTGTTCCTGGATTGATACGTGCCGTTAGAGGCGGTCGTCCCGGTAGAGGACTGCGGAACCGAACCGGCAGCCGACGTGCTCAGGTAGATCGTCTTCTCCACCTTGTGCTCCTGGTTGTTGCTGTCCTTGAACGTTATCGTCGCGGTGAGCGCGTTGTCTTCAGGCTTCGTGCTTGATGACGCACGGACCTTCGCGACCGCGCTGCTTGTGTCGTCGACATTGAGCGTCGCGAGGAAGTTCTCCTTGCCACTGGTTATAGTGACCGTGTCTGAGGACAGTGTGACGATCACAGAGCGTATGGCGCTGTCGCCGACGTTCGACAGCTTGACCGTGAGGTCGGCAGTGCTGCCTGGGGCGATGGTTGTCGGACTGGTCTCGGAAGTCACGCTCAGCTTGGAGGCGGCCTGCACCAGTATTCCGACGCTCGTGTTGAACGACTGCCCGGTGCCGAGGCGTATCTTCATTGGTATGGAATAATACCCGGAAGAGGCGAGAGGGCTGATACCGAGGAGCACGGTCCTGCTAGTCTGTCCCTTCGCAGGTATGGTGTCGAAAGAGACGCTAGTGGATCCGATGGGAATGATGTATGTTGACGACAACGGCTCCACTGAGACATCAGCCGTGTCCTCGTGCCCGTTGTTGAACAGCGTGACATTGAGCCTGAGCGTGGAGCCGACTTCAGCATCCGTGATCGGTTCAGCGGACACGCTGAAGAGCGTAGAGAGATCCACCACATTGACTGGGCCGACCGCAACGCTTTCTGAAGAGGTTGTTCCCAGCCTGTCAGTGTAGGTCACAGTGACTGGAGCGGAATAGGTTCCAGTGGACACGGATGTGCCGCTGATCATCCTGAGGGTGAAGTCAGCAGATGAATTAGACTGCAAGGAGGAGAGCACATACTTGGATACCCCGCTGAACTGGAACGAGGAGTTCTGAGGGAGAGTCAATGATATGTCTCTGACTTGGCCGCCTATATTGTTAAGAGTTATAGAGATTTCGAATTCGTCCCCTGGCTTGACTGCCTTCTTGCTGATATTGTTTGTCAGCACCTGCAGTATCGGAGGTTTGGACACTGTGATCGGAACTACGAAGTTCGCCGAGATCGATCCACCGTAGAACACCTGCAGTGGGAGAGAATAAACACCTGCATCATAATTGTCCGCAACAGTGAATGGGATAATGACGGTTGTCTTGGTCCCTTCGGCAAGATCGCCCGCGTTTTTCGGACCCATGCTCGTTGTGCCTTCAAGCGGACCGTAATAAACAGACAGCGCGCTCGCGACGGTGTTCCCGTTGTTGATGAACGTCACGCTTACGGATCCAGATGTGCCTGGCTTAACTGTAGACGGCGATATGGAATAATCTGACAGGGCAACCACGGGGGAAGCCGTGGCTGCGCCTATCAGAAACACAAGGCATAGCACGATTGAATATGCGACCAGGCTTCGCAGCTGGCCATGATTCGTTCTCTTCATCTTCATCATCTGTTTAGATCTCATCATCTCACCCTCTTGATTGTATATCAGATTAGCATCATTCATTTCAGTTTTATCGACTTCTCGTCTATGCGGGCGCTGTCGTGGTCGTGGAACACCTTGTTCCTCTGCTCGCTCTCCACCACGCCGTCCCGCAGCCGGATTATCCTCTGGCTGTACCTGGCGACGACTGGTTCGTGCGTCACCATGACTATAGTCACCTTGTGGTCCTCCCAGAGTCGGTGGATGTAGCTCATGACTTCCACGCTCGTCTTGGAATCCAGGTTGCCTGTCGGCTCGTCAGCGAGTATGAACGCCGGGTTGTTTGCCATGGCTCTCGCCAATGCCACACGCTGTCGTTCTCCTCCGCTGAGCTCGCTCGCGGTGTGATTCGCCCTGGCACCCAACCCCACAATACCGAGATAATGGATAGCGGTCTTCCTGCTGTCCTCTTCCTGCTGTCCTCTGATCTGCAGAGGTATCATCACATTCTCCAGCGCAGTCATGCCTGGGATCAGATTGAAAGCCTGGAAGACGAAACCTATCCTCTCGCTCCTGATCAT
>Ga0315284_10011654_pt1 | contig 12532 bp, 8 predicted proteins | sample YL17G09_16_MG_FD_203696 | JGI IMG/M metagenome (GOLD analysis project Ga0315284, IMG submission 203696) | Sediment microbial communities from Yellowstone Lake, YNP, Wyoming, USA - YL17G09_16 | ecosystem: Environmental > Aquatic > Freshwater > Lake > Sediment | place: USA: Wyoming | collected... | reverse complement strand
TCGTCTCGGAGATCGCCCATGAGGTCGGCGAGATCGCCGTACTCGGGGCCGAACTCGGTCTCCAGGGATTCCCGCACTCGTTTCGCCAGGGCGGGACTTTTGCCCGAGGTGGATATGCCGATCACGAAATCGCCCCGGCGGACCATCGCCGGAACGAAGAATGTGCACAATTCGGGATCATCCGCGACGTTCACGAGGATGCCGCGCTTCCGACACTCCTCGGAGACCGCACGGTTCGCCTCGCGGGAGTCGGTCGCCGCGAAGACGAGGAATGCTCCTTCGAGCATCTCGGGCGCATAGACCCCGCGAAGGTGCTGGATCAAGCCCTGCTCGGCATGGCACTCCAGCCGAGACGTCAGATCCGGCGCGATGACGACGACGGCCGCGTCGAACTCGAGGAGTGTTTCGACTTTCCGCTCCGCGACTTCGCCGCCGCCGACTACGATGCATCGGCGGTTTTTCAGGTCGAGATTGATCGGATAATGGGGCATGTGTCTGCCTCCAGCAGCATCTTCCCTCTCAGAGTCTACCGCTCGCGCGCGTCACGCGTAACTATGCAGGCCGCTCAGCAGGAGAGAGACTCCGAACAGGGTGAACATCGCGACCGCGAAGCCGATGATCGCGAGCACGGCCGACTTCCTGCCCTTCCAGCCGATGCTTCGCGTGTGCAGATATACGGCGTAAACCAGCCAGGTGATGAGCGACCAGGTCTCCTTGTTATCCCAGCCCCAGTATCGCGCCCATGACTTCTGTGCCCAGAGCGCGCCGGTCAGGATCAGGAAGGTCTCCATCAGGAAGCCGAATGCGATCAGCCGGTATGTCGTGCGGTCGAGAACGGTCGAAGCCGGAAGTCTCGTGCCCCAGAACGACTTCGGATTCGCTTCGGCTCGGGCTTTGATGAGGTACATGATCGCGAGGCAGAACGCCAGTCCGAACGCGGCGTATGCGAGGCTCGCGCTGGCGATGTGCGGCGTTCGCCAGATGCTCTTCAGCGCCGGCGGCACGGGACGCACCTCCCATGAGAAGAGGTAACTCGCGCACACGGCGGCTCCTGCGATCAACGTCACGCCGAATGAGCCGAAGACCTTCGTCTTCGCGATCGCCTGCAGGACCAGGTAGATCGCCGCCGCGCTCCAGATCATGCAGAGCGTGTACTCATACAGGTTCAGGAACGGCGGCTCGCGCGTGGCGACCGTGCGCGCGACCAGCGAGCCGGTGTGAAAGAGCAGACCGACCCAAAGGAGCATCGTCCCGACTCTGCCGACGGCGTCCTTCTTCGCGATGAGATACCCGATATAGCACAATGCGGCGGCGACGTAAATCCAGGACGCTATCTGGAACAGAAGCACGCCGAGTTCAACTGTCATTTCATTCCTCCGTTAGCCTGCTCCATTCGTGTCATTCTGAGCAACGCGAAGAATCTCGCTCTCGCTGGTGAGATTCTTCACTGCGTTCAGAATGACACAGTACCGGAGATACACATATCCCATGAATAATGCAGCTTAGCAGTATGGGAGCCCCTACACCGTCCACGTTATTTCGCCGGTTTGACGAATGTATGCACCCCGCCGTGCATGTGGCACGTAGCACAGGTGGCATCTGCAGCGGCAGTAGGCGCGTGGGTCGCCATGTCCGTGATCTTCTGCGCATGGCATCCCAGACATAGATCATTCACCGGCTTCGTCAACTGGTATTTCAGGCCGGTCTTGCCGTGCGGATCGTGGCAGGTCGTGCAGACCACTCCGCCTGCGTACATCTTGCTCTGTATGAACTCCGAATACTGCTGATTTCGGCCCGGAGCGGTCGGCTTCGCATCCACGAAGCATTTCGTCAGGTCGTCGCCCGGCCTGAAGCCCACCGGGAACGCGAATTTCCCGCTCAGATCCTTGCCGGCGGAATGGCACTGGCCGCAGATCATCGCCTGCTTCGGCTTATCGAGCTTCTGCGGCTTCACGACGGCATCCTTGTCGCCCGCGGTGTGCTCGCCGCCCGGTCCGTGACACGCCTCGCAGCCGACTCCCATCTCGGAATACGTCTTCTTCGCCGGATCGTATCCCGTCGTGTGGCAGCCGATGCACTGAGTCGCGCCGTCAGCGGCTTGAACCGGCTTCCATTTCTTCGAGGCCACATCCCATTTCGCGGGCAGAACCTGGTAGCTCGCATCCAGATATGCCTGCTCGCGCTGACCCTTGTCCAGCACAAAGGCAACCTTGTCCTTCGTGAAGACCGGATTGCTCTCGAAATCGGCGACGATCGCGCCCTCTGCGTCCGCTTTCACCATCGCTTTGGGATGCGCCGTCTTCTCATACGCGGCCACCATGTCCTTATGCGTGAGTTGATGGCACATCTTGCATATGGCCCAGGTCTTGTACTCGGCCGTGTGAACATCGCCCATGACCAGTTTGGTCGCAATAGCGACCGTCAGAATCGCACCCGAAATCGCGATATACTTCCTCATGCCCCACCTTGTTGACAGATTGTGCGCCCCTCTGCGGGGGCTTCGGACTACGGAGCGGGATCCGCCGCAGGCGGACTCCCTACAACGTACTATGACTGAATGCCTCGTGCAAGCGCGTGAAATCCGCATCAAAGGCCAATGCATCCGCACGCGATGTCGCCCCGACCGCCACCAATGCACCCTTCTTCGATGGCGAAATCCTTATCCTGATGACCTTCCTCGTCACGTAGAACGAGACGAACACGCCGACGAGCATCAATCCGAATCCCGTGTACACGATCGGCAGGCCCGGATTCCGGACGACCTGCAGCACCGTGTAATCAGCCACGTTATCGAGCGTTATCTTGTAGCCCTTAAGCGACGTGCTCTGCGACTCCGTAAGCCATACGCGGTCCGACCAGGCATCCAGTCCCTTGTACTCAGGCAGCCGGTCGTTCACCATGACTAGGACGGCCGGGTTGATCGGCAGGTCGCTCGCGTTGATCTCCTCGCCGCCGACGTAATCAGGCACGATGTCGTGCACGTAGACCGTCAGCTTCTTACCGCCGATGTTGATCTGCTTGAACGGCATGCCGGACATGGAGTACAGCTTCTTCCCCATCTCGGTCCGAGTGTCCACATCGAACGGCAGCCACGCGGTCTCGCCGTTCGGTCCCGTCACCTTCAGGAGCACGCTCGAAAGACCGCAGTCCGACTGGAAGAAGGACACCCCCTTGTATGTGAGAGGATGGTTCACGTCAATGACCTTCCTCATGACGAGCCTTCCGCCATCCAGGATCTCGAGGTCGCTCTGATATGCGGTCGGATTGTGCTGCGCATCGTGCCGGATCGTGAACTTCTGCAGGGCGACGCGGAAGCCGAGTTCCTGCTCGCGCTCGGTCTTGCGCACGTAGGCCGTGTCCGCATACCCGCCCTCTTTGACCGCCGTTACTCCATCGAGGCCGAGCTGGTTTCCGAGGATGGCGCCGACAAATATCGCCAGTATGCTGAGATGCGTCAGGTACGGACCCCATATGCTCAATCGGCCTCGACTCGCATAGAGAGCGACATCCTGGCCCTCATCCGCCCGCAATACGTGATACGAACCTGCGCGCAGTGCGGTTTCAGCATTGTCCGCTGCGCCCTTGACGTCTCCCGCCCAGGAGAGGGTCTCGTACCTCATCATGCCGGCGATCTGCTTATCTGAGACAACTACCTTCGGGTGGAACAGCGTGCGCCAGGTCGAGCCGAATCGGTTGATGCTGCAGACCGCGAGGCTGATGCCTATGAGCGCGAGGAGAAACGTGTAGAATGGGGTGTGATAGAGATCACTGACGCTGAATACTCGCAGAGCCGGATACTGCTCGACCAGCGTGCCGTAGACGGATGCAAGGGCGAGTGCCAGCAGCAGCACGACGGCGGTCTTCATGCTGGCGAAGAAATCCCAGATCGGTCTGAAGAAGCCCCTGCTCTTTCGTCTGCCGACTACGCTCGCGCCGGTTTCTTCGCCGGTCACGGTTTCGCTTTTCACTGGTCAACCTCTCACAAACCCGGCGGACTGAACGGCTCGAACGGCCTGCTGAGCGAAAAGACCTGGAGTCTGCGAGCACCCGCTTCGACGACGTATACGCGCCCGAGGGTGTCCATCTCGGCATCTGAGGGCTGGAAGAGCAAGCCTTCTTCGACCCCATAGGTTCCGAGCCTTCGCAGGAATGAGCCCGAACGGTCGAATACCTTGAACGAATGCCGGCCTCTGTCCACAACCCATACTTGATCGTTTTGATCTACGAACAGACCGGCCGGGAACGAGATGTCTTCCTCGCCTTCCCCTCGAAAGCCGAATCGGTAGATGTACTTACCCCTTTTGTCGAAAACTTGAACCGGCGCGGCGACGGAATCCAGCGCGTATATCCTGCCTTGCCGATCAACCGCTACGTCCGCCGGCTCTTTGAACTCACCGCGCTTATCGCCGATGCCGCCGAACTTGAGCTTGAGCTTGCGCTCCTTGTCGAATACGCAGATTCGGCCATTCGCCCGATCCACGACATAAAGATTGCCGTCCCTGTCGAGGGTCATGCGTCCGGCCTTGGGAGGCTTGTCGCCATCGCCCGCGGGGATTTCGAGCGTGCTCTTTTCGCCCTTGCGGTCTATGATCTTGATCGGGCCGCCGAAGTTCTCGGAGACGAAGACCGTGCCGTCCTTGTCCACGGCTAGGCCGAACGGCGCTTCCAGACCCTTCTCAGGGCCGTACTCGAACTTCGGCACCCCCTGCAGACTGAAGGCATCTACTCTGCCGTACTTCATATCCGCCACGCACACCATGCCCGCGCGCTCGTTGACCGCGACTGCAACCGGCTCTCCGAAGACGCCGTCCTGCTCGTAGCCGTTCACCCTGAAGCAGAACGCCAGGTCCTCAGCCGACGCGCGGCTTGGCCTGAGCGCCGCGAATGAGAGAACGATCGCGGACAACGTCAGGCATACTGCGGCTCGTTGGAGTGTGCTATTGCGGCGGTTTTCGATGGTCTGTGGGTATGCGCTCATGAGATTCGGGTGTGTTCTAGTCTCACCGGAAATCAATTGATGCTCGGTTGACGCGTCAATGATACCCGAAGGCGCGCTGAGATTGCAAGCCGCCGGATTCCTCGTGCTCGTACTCGCGTCTCGTGCTCGTACTCGTGTCTCGAAACCTCCGGAGTTGCCGAGTAGGAGTCACGAGCACGAGTACGAGTAGGAGTAAGAGTAGGAGCAAGAGGAGAGGGAGAGAATACCTGATATACGCTTGCGCTTTTGCCAATAATGAAGGATGCGGGTGATGGTCAATCGCCCGATAGCGACTGTTCGCCGAGGTCATAGAAAGAGTTGGAGTCCACTGGCCCGCTGTCCGGAATCGAAAAGGCTTCGCTGATGCTCATCACGCTGGGCGCGAAAACGGCGAGCAACGTACTCCGACACCTGTCGCCCGATGAGGTTCAGCGCCTCGCCGCGCAGATAGCCGTGAGCAAGGAAGTCGGCCCGGACGTGCAGGAGCAGGTCGTCGAGGAATTCGCACTGTACAGACGCTCCGGCCCGACGGCGGGCGGGCTCGAATACGCGAAGGAGATACTCGAGCAGTCGCTCGGACACAGCAAGGCGCAGGAGGTTCTGGACGACATAGTCGCCGGATCGGGCGGCGGACGGCCCTTCGACTGGATCAAGACATCGCACGTCCTGCAACTGGGAGGCGCCATTCGGAACGAACGGCCTCAGGTGGCGGCGCTCATTCTCGCCCACTTATCGCCGAGCCAGTCGGCCGATGTGATGTCGCAGCTCCCGGAGGAGACACAGGGCAAGGTGGCACACAAACTCACGTCCATGCGGCCCGTTGCCCCGGAGATCGTGCGCGCGGTTGATGAGGCGCTGCGAGACAGATTCTCGAAGGAGCGAAAAGGCTCGATGAGATCGGTCGGCGGCCTCCAGTCCCTTGTGACCATCTTGAACAATGCGGACAAGTCAACGGAGAGCAAGATTCTGGAGTATCTCCAGAAGACCGAAGCGGAGACCGCCGAAAGCGTCCGGGGGCTGATGTTCGTTTTCGAGGATATAGTCAAGCTCGACGACCGTGCGATGCAGGTTATCATCCGCGAGGTAGACCAGGAAGACTTGAGGCTCGGTCTGAAGGGCGCATCCGAGGAGATCAAGCAGACGTTCTTCCGGAACATGTCCGAGCGGGCTGTTGAGGTCTTGAAAGAAGACCTGGAGATGATGGGCGCCGTGAAGCTGCGCGATGTCGAGGCGGCTCGACGCAGAGTGATAAGCGTAGTCCACCGGCTCGATGAGGTCGGCGAGATCAGCCTGCACCCGGACGAAGAGGAAGTCGTCACGTAGCCCGGGCGAGAGGGCTCCGCCCCTCGATACGTCCCGATCAGATCGGGACTACTCGGGGTCAGACGGAAACTGCAGATCCGTCCTATCCCGAGTAGTCCGCCGAGGCTTCAGCGGAGGCAGACGTAACGAGGGACGATTTCGGACTTTCGCGACAGACTCAGGAGATCAAGTTGGCGCAGAAGGCATCAAAAGTATCCAAGGAGGAGATGGACGCTCTGTCCGCGGCGTGCGAGCCCGTCGAGGGCGACCCGAAGGAAATCCGAGCGTACGATTTCCTCAGCCCGAACAAGTTCTCGAAAGACCATTTGAGGACGCTCAACGCGATACACACCGACTTCGCCGCGGAGCTTACCACCGTGCTGACGGGATCAAGCCAACTACCGACTCGCGTCACCTTGACCGGAGTAGACCAGGTCTCCTACAAGGAGTACCGGGCATCCATACCCTCGAAGACCCTATTCGCTGAGTTGTCCGCCGAGCCTTTGAGCCCGTACATGCTGCTCGAACTGAACCCCGGAATAGTCGGGACGTGGGTTGACTACCTCTGTGGCGGCAACCAGCAGATACCCGCGGAGCCGAGCGATCTGACTCCGATAGACCTCGCCGTGGCAGAGCACGTGCTGAAATCCTCCCTCCAGGCGTACACCGACTGCTGGTCGAGCATGATCACGCTCAAGCCGGAGATTCGGCGCACGGCGAGCAGCGATTCCTATGACGAAACCCTGGTGCCGTCGGAAGCCGTGCTGGTATGCAGCTTCGAGATGACCGTGGCCGAGACCAGCGGCGCGATGACGATCTGCCTTCCCGCAGCGGGATTCGAGTCGGTGCTGCCGATGCTCTCCACATACGGACTGGCTCGAAGCTCGAGCAAGCGCCAGGCCAGTACATTCGAATTGATGAAGAAACTGGTCGAGACGGTGAGCATTCCGTGTCGTGTGGATCTCGGCTACTCGCGTATCTCTCTCTCCGAAGCCACGAACCTGAAGGTCGGCGATGTCATCAAGACCACGCGCTCCGCGGACGCGGAGATAGACATGTATGTCGGCAACGTGCAGCTCTTCGCATGCCGTCCGGGAGTCAGAGGGAAGGACATCGCCGTCGTGATCTCGGACACCGCCGCGCCGGCATCCGCCGAAGAGAAAGCAGCCCCGCCGGCCCCCATTGCCGAACCTCAAGTTCAGGAACCCGAGATCGAATTAGCCGCGGCATAACCGCCGACGCCAGTCGGCGACTGACATTCATCTCCTGAGTATTACCCTCGCCTGCATTTCCTGCATTTCCACATCTTCCCAGTTGGTTTGAGTATGGCTGCCAATTGGGTAGCCCACACTGGCTGCAGTAGACGTTCTGTTCGCCATTAGGCTGTTCTGCTGCTGTGAACGGCCAATCTTTGCATGAGAAAGGGAGGATGCCAGATTGCGAGTATTCGATAGGACCACCGTTCGTGTGACGGCTGGGGCGCTCGCCGCCACCAGCCTCGTGCTCCTCGGTTCAGCAGTCTGGGCCACGCCGGCGACGACATCGCCCGTGGTTGCGAAGAGTCTGGGCTGGGTCCTGACCCAGTCCAAGGTCGTGTCTCCCGGCAAAACGGTCACGAGCAGGGAAGGCGACCTGACGGTCGGCTATTCGATTGAGGCAACGGCTACGGCGACGGCGGCCGATGTGCCGATGCAGCGGGGAATTCTCCGCATGACAGTGACTGCCTTCTGTCCCGCAAAAGACATGCCCGGCCAGAAAGCGGGGCGCTGGTACATACGAGGCATGTGGAGCATCGCGGACCCGAAGATCGCCGTGCAGGCGACGAAGATGCGACACAACGCCTCGGTTATCAAGGGAGAGATGCTGGCCGAACTGTCTTTCAATCCGGCGGTAGAGAAGGGCGATTTGGAGGCCACCGTCAGGCTGCCCATGTCGCCGACGTGCGGAAGATGGGCACGGGGCACAGCGATCTTCACCGGCAACGAGAAGTTCGAGGGCAAGATCGAAGGCACGCTGAAGCGCTGGCCCGAGCTGCAGTTGAAGGAGGGACAGAGGTAGCATGAGAAACGCGATGAAGCACTCCACATGCATGCTGCTGATGTCGGCGGTGACGTTTGCCGCCATGACTAGTGCTGCGTTCGCTGACATCACGGGCCGGAATACGCCCGCGGGAACCTCCGTCCCGAACCCAGGCACGCAGCAGCAGGAGTTGGCGAACATTACGATTCCCGCTCCGTACAACGTGTTCGAGTTCGTGGTTACGTGCGGCGCGTGTCACGGCGGGACGATTGACCAACAGTGCGGCCATTTCGGAAACTGGGCGGGCACGAACATGGCGAGCGCGGCGCGAGACCCCGTCTTCCGTGCGAACGAGATCATAGTGAACAACACGATCAAGTCGCTCACGGGGAAGGATGGGACCGGCAATATGTGCTTCCGCTGCCACAGTCCGAACGGCTGGTACTCTGGGCGGTTCGACCCGAAGCTCGCAGGAGGCGCGGACGGCAGCGACATGATCCACAGCATTCTGCTCTCCACAGACGATGAGGGCAATCTGTGCGAGATGTGCCATCGCACGATTGGTAACGTGACCATGAAGCGAGCCGACCTCGATCCAAGCGACCCTGTGTGGAACATGATGGAGAGCATTGACGACTGGCCGCACGCGGGTGATCCGTACCCGGCAGGCCCTGCCGTTGGAAATCCCTACGGTGACATGACGCTGCAGATTGATGACGGGATGACCTACGGCGGCAAGTACGTCGGCTCGGTCGCCATGTGGTTCAGCGACATTCCGATGTCGGGAACCTACACCGGCCAGACGTATGGAGTCTACCCGACGGGTTGGCCGCACGCGGGCGAACCGGTGGTGAACCCGGACGGCTCGATACCGATCCACTTCGAAGAGCCGATCGGCCCGCCGCTGGACTACAACGACCAGTCCATATCCATAGAACACCCCACGTTCCAGGCGACGTTCGTCAGCACGCCGGAGTTCTGCGGCACTTGTCACGACCTCACGGTGCCTGTGCTGAATCACGGGATGCCTGAGCAGCGGACGTATACCGAGTGGAAATACAGCGACTTCGCGACCTCGGACATCCGCTGCCAGGACTGCCACATGCCCACGATGAAGCATGAGTATTCGGATACGTCGCTCGTGTCCCTGAACCCCGATCCGACGCTGACGGGATACTTCCCGTATGGCAAGGACAGAAATGCGTACGGCGGGACTACATTCCACAAGCTCCAGGGATCGAACAGGGACCTGCCGATGATGATGGCGATCCTGTATCCGGAGGTTGATCTGGAAATCATCGGCGCGCCGACGGGACGGGATACACGGATATTCCCCGGCATGATGTCCTCGCGCGACCTCACCTGGGACCGGGCCAAGCGCAATACGGAGCTTCACCTTCTGGATGCCGTCACGGCGGAGATCACTGAAGCACCTACGCTGATTGACCCGATCGCGGGGACCTGGCGGGTCAAAGTCAAGCTGACGAACAACGCCGGGCACAAGATACCGTCAGGCTATCCGGACGGGCGCAGATTCTGGATCAGTCTCACGGTCTGGGACGAATCGCTGAACCTGGTCTACGAATCCGGGTACTACGATCCGCACAGCGCCCAATTGTCTAACGATCGCACGACCGTTGACCTCGCTCGCGCGCTTGAGCCCACGATTGACAGCGGGGACAACGCGGTGATGACGTACGAGAAGATCACGGGGACGGAGAATCCGGACGGGAGCTACACGCCGTCGCCGAGTGTGCTGAACAACACGATCTTGTTCGACAATCGCATTCCTCCGGCCGGATTCACGTATGCGGACTATCAGGCGGCGGGCGCGAAGTTCTGGAACTACGACCCCGCGGACTACGTGCCATACGAGGACACCGGCCGTTACCCGGACGGACAGAACTGGGATGAGGTGACGTATACGTTCACCGCATCGCCGTCCGCGACCTTGAGGGCAAGGGCCGAAATCTACGGGCAGACTCACTCACGCGAGTTCATGGACTACCTGAATGCGACCATCAACGGTCTTGCTGACGCCGGACCGACGCCCGAAGGCCCGCCGAGCATATACGATCCGCTCTATCCCCTGACGCCGTACTACCTGAGCAGGTCGTTCCTGACGACGACGGGTATTGACTTCGTAACACTGACCGATCTGGACGGCAATCCGCTCAAGGAGAACTGGGGCGGCATCGCGTACGGGGCATGGCTGCTCTCCGGAAAGGGCGAGCCGTTCCTGCTGGCGGCAGCGGACTCTGCCGTGATCACGGTGCCGTCGGCGCCGACGGGCGTGACCGCCGCGGAGGTTGATCCATACTCCATCAAGGTGAGCTGGAATCCCGTGACCGGCGCTGACGGATATGTCGTATGGATTCGATACGGGCTCTCGAACACAACTGCCTCATGGGACAGGCTGGCGGTCCTGTACGAGGATCCGGACACCTCGACTACCAAGTGGGAGTATGTGAACGACGGTCTGAACGTCGGGAAGACCTATGCCTACGACGTGGTCGCTTTCAACGCAAAGGGATCCAGCGCCGCGTCCGCAGTGGCGACTGCGACTACTCCATCCGACATGCCGCTGTTCCCGATGAACCTGAAAGTCATCGGGGTGACGGCGACGACGGTGACTCTGTCCTGGTACGACCAGTCCGACAACGAGATCGGTTTCGTGATCGAGCGGCAAGACGTGCCGACGAATCCGTTGACGCCGCTTCCCCAGTTCGTCGAGATCGCGCGCATCCCGTCCCCGCATCCCGGCCCGGTCGGAGGTGTCACGTGGACGAACACCGGACTCACTTCGGGGCGCGCATATAACTACAGGGTAGCGGCATACAATGCCACGGGCCTGTCCACCTGGAACGACAACGGGCCGGTCATTGCCGTGACTCTGGTAAAGCCGCCCGCGCCGTCGAGACTGACTGCGACGGTCATCAGCTCGACGAAGGTAAACCTGGCATGGACCTTCACCGGCACGGGAATCCTCGGCTTCCACCTCCAGCGCGCGAACGACAGCGCCTTCACGCAGGGGCTCAAAACGTTCAATGTCGCCGCCGCATCGAGGACTTACAGCGACACGACGACCTCCGGCACGAAGACTTACTTCTACCGTGTCACCGCCTATAACAGCGCCGGAGACGGTCCGCCGTCGAATGCCGTCATGGCGCAGACTCCGCCGCGACCGCCCGTGAACGTCAGGCTCGCGCCGGCAACGGGAACGATCACGATAGAAACCAAAACGGCGCTGACGAGCATCTACTCGGATGCGTCGGGTAGTTCGAACCTAACCAGCGTCTACCTGTTGGTCAACCCGACCGCGAGCGGCCTGAAGGCGGCGTATTTCCGGTACGATCCGGTAGCGAACAAGCTGTATGTGAGAAACGACGGGGATACGAGCTGGATGGGAGGATTCGCACCCGGGGCAAACGGGACTGTCGCGAGCGGATACTGCAGGCTCTACTGCAACCAGACTACAGTCCAGCGATCCGGCATCTACCTGACCGTCAACTGGAAGATAGCGCTGAAATCACCGTACGCATCCCGGCCGAACTGCATCGGCTGGATGATGGTGTCGAACAAGAACGGCCTGAAGACGGCCTGGGAGAGCATGGCAACGTACAAGGTCCAGTAGCTCGAATCGGGGCGTTCCTTCGGGGACGCCCCGATTCTCACCGCTTCTGTGCCAGAGCCGCTTTGACGCCGGTGAGATAGTGGTGCTGAAGCACGATCTCGCGGCAGAATGCCGAACCAGCCGCCCGCTTGCGACAACTCCGAAGCAGCCGGCCATCGCGCGAGATGAGCCGATGAAACAGCATCGAGACCGGGTTCACGCCGAGAAGGAGCTTGATCCTGGGGTCACGGTGCTTGCCGTAGAAGCGCACGGTGGATGCCCCGGAGAGCTCCTTCCTCTTGCACCTCTCATCGAAGGGCACCGGATGCCAGTGGTAGTTGACCGCGCTCGAAAGATACCGTATCCGCAGACCCATCTTCTGCAGCCGATAGCCGAGCTCCAGGTCCTCGTGCCCGTAGCCGGTGAAGTCCTCCTCAAAGAGCCCGGCTTCGAGGAGCGCCTCTCTCGGCACGGAGGCATTACCGGTCAGAAAATAGAGCCAGATCGTCTCGGTCTTCGGCCGTTTGTGCAGATGACGTCCCCTCTCCGGGTGCTCTCGAACCTCCGCGTATTCGTCCAGCGAGTCAACCTGCACCTCGCATCCGACCGCGCAGACGCCG
>Ga0315284_10011653_pt1 | contig 12532 bp, 15 predicted proteins | sample YL17G09_16_MG_FD_203696 | JGI IMG/M metagenome (GOLD analysis project Ga0315284, IMG submission 203696) | Sediment microbial communities from Yellowstone Lake, YNP, Wyoming, USA - YL17G09_16 | ecosystem: Environmental > Aquatic > Freshwater > Lake > Sediment | place: USA: Wyoming | collected... | reverse complement strand
CTCTTTATGGCGAAAAATCTGAAGATATTCTTGAAAAATGCGAACGTGCAGATAGAGGAGAAAAAGTTGAAAACTGCCCTAAACATTTCTCCATTGCCGCCAGACCATTAGATTTGGTGAGATTTGCTAGAGGAATACTGAGTTTCTACACAGGATATGAAAACAGCGTATAGCGCGCTAAACAACCTAACCAAAACTCTTCACCATCTTCTCTCTTTTCCTGCAGTATTCTCAAGTGTGCCCTATCATAGATCCGCTCAAGAGCTTGCCGAAGCTAAAGCTATGTATAGGTAGAAGGCGAACAACTGATTCTGGAAGCCGTGGAGAAGGAGTAGCCATGATAAAAGAGCAGGAATGTTTAAGTCAACCATGTGATGCTTGCGGCCGTCCAGTCGGCGGAGGCGTTCATCACTGTCCGAAATGCAACATTTCCTTCTGTTTCTACTGTGTGACAGTGCTCATTCGGAAAGGTTTTGATTCTCCCATAAAATGCCCTATGTGCGGCGGAAAATTCGAATAACGACACTTCTAAAGCAAATAGAGGCAGACACAAAATCTGCATCAGAACAAAGCAGACTACAAGACGGAACAGAAATCACAAGCGCAGTAATTACCCTCCAAGATTTCACAAATGGAAAATGTCAGGTCTGCGGGAGCAATCACTCATAAGCGTTGATATACCATTAATAACATGCACAAAACTAGCTTAAAAACAATATTTCGAGAGCGTAGAAAGCTCAAACAGAACAACGGTATAGGTAGAAAAAGTTATACAGCAGTTCCATGTCGTTGTGTAAATATGTAGAGGTGAACGGAATGAGCAAGAAAAGCAATTGGCTTGGTATTCTTGTAGCAATCGCCGCCCTAGTTCTGGTCATTGATGTTTCTCTAATGCTGGGAATCTTTCCCAATCAACCGCTCAATATGACGGTTACGACACCAGAAGGAACGATAACCCTCAGTGGATGGTCGGAAGTCATTGTAGCTATTTGCGGGGGAATTGGTCTTGCGATTGGTCTAGCAATGGGAATCCCGCTTTGGTTCAAACAACGATCGAAATAACCCCTTTTACAGCTTGTCCACAAAACCTCTTCACCTTGAAAACAAAGTGTTCTCGGTTTAGCTATAACTTTTCCGTAAAATCACAAAACTGGCTTAAAGGGACTGATAGAAGTGTCTTCTAGTGTCATTCATTGATAAAATCTGAAAATATCTTGCGGTAGCGTTCTAACCCATGCAAATAATTCGTCTTGAGTGTGGAAATGTTTGGATTCGATTATTGCCAAAAAATGTAGCAAAAGCTCATTTGGTTGTTTCGCAACGCCTAGCGAATTCATGAGTCCATGGTAGAAATGCGATTGGAAATTGAAAGGTATTAATCTTATCTCAGTATGTGCCAAGTCACTCCCTTGCAAATAGTCAGACAAGTATTCTTCTGGGAATCTGCCTTTTTCGACCATTTGCCAAAAAAGAAACGCACAGCGACTGCCGAATTCGTATCCCTTCAGAATCGCTTCATTATTGTCCCAAGGTGTGCCGTGTGGTGAATAGTCTGGAATGAGTTCTCTAACTCTGGTTCGTAGTCCATTCTCGATGTCAGGATTCACTTCGTTTGGGTAGTCAAATCGGACTCTCAAATCGTCTTGAATGCCCTCTTGCCCAGAATAGTGGTCAAAGGCAAAACCTCGTATAAGCTCTTGTTCATCAATGCTTTCAATCCATGTTCTTAAGTGTCTGATTATCTGCTTCTGCCTCTCAAAGTTTGCTGGAATCGAATATTCAATCCACAAACCCGTCCACCTTGGAAACAATTGCTCTAAATCAGCTATAACTTTTCCGCATTCTCAATGAAGATAGTCCTAGAAAAGCTAAATAGCGGATTGAACCCATTAGAGAATTGGGAGAGTGGCATGAAGAAAGGTTACATTGTTCTAGGAGTGGTTATCCTTTTTGCTATAATAATAGGTGCGGTAGTTATCAGAAATCAGAGTGCTAGTGGTCAATTTGTTGGAAGCAAGAACAGCAACGTGTATCATTATCCTTCATGCACTTGGGCAAACAAGATTGAGGCATCAAATCAGGTTTGGTTCTCAAGCTCAGAAGATGCTAGAAATCACGGTTATAGACCGTGCCAAGTTTGTCATCCACCTTAGTCAAATGCTAGCATTCCAGATTTTCCAAAATTCGTTCTGGTAAACGTTAGCAGTGTCGTTTCCACAGACAATTATCAAGTTCTCATTATTGCTTTCTTCTGCCGAATTTGACCAGTTGAAGCTACCAGTTAGAACAACTGTTCCATCCACAACCATGACCTTATCATGCATCAATTTCGAATTCGTGTCTTTCCTAACATCTATCCCATTGCTCTTTAGTCTTGAGTATTGGCTGTATTCGGAAATTTGGCTTTCTTCAAACACAACCTTTACGTCAATATTTCGGTTATGAGCTTCAATCAGGGCATCTCCGACCAAATAGAGCGTGAAACTGTATATTAGAACATAAACAGAAACGTTTGCTTTCTGAATCCATCGAATGACTTCCGCTTCGCACCCCCCATTTGGAGAAAAGAGAATTCCTTGAATTTGCCCATTCTCCAAAATGATTGGTTCATTGGTTGGCTGCTTGGCTATATAACCCATGAATGCTCCCAACACAAGAGCCACACAGATTCCGACAAGAGCTTGCTTCATGTTCATCGAAAACCTTATGGCTTCTTATCTTGGTTCACCTATAACTTTTCCGCAAAACCAAAAACTGGCTTAAAGTGAATGATAGAAAATCGTTCCCCGTCTTACTATGCGAACAACATGTCGCGACCATTCAGCATGAAAACACACAAAAAACGCTGCCAATGGTCAACTGTGTGTTTCTTTTTCCTCTCTACGTTTCAACTCAGAGGCTATCTCTTTTCCCTCATCTGTCAAAGAGTACAGTCGTCCCTTAAACTGGTCAGGTGTCAAGCAAACGCAAATTCCATTCTTCACCAATCCAGATAGCACGTTGCTTACGTGCGATAGCCGAAGATTCGTTTTCTCTGCTATTTCCTTAGGGGTTTCGGGACCTGATAGAAGCAATAGGATTATCCCCTTTCTTCGTTTGCTTGCAACTACATATGAATATTTTCTCCAATCCAAAGTGGCACTTCCGTTTCAGGCAGCAATCTCACGGACTATTGAGTATAGGTCACCTACCTTGTTGAACGTGAAAAGTCGGTCCACCGCTTCTGAGGAAAACTGGTCATGCAACGTCTTGGCCTTGAATACTTTCAGGTCAGCAGGTGTGAATTTTGGACAAACAACATAGTATTTGATTTCGACTCCGAAATAACTTGCCACAGCCTTCACAGTTACCGCTTCAAACAAAGAGAGGTACCTACGGTCTGGCCTCATACTAGTTTTCAGCGATGCGAAAGCCTTCACGTTGGCTAGTGAGAGTTTCCCTTCCAGCCTGTTCCAAGTCTTGCCAGACCAGAGTTGGATTGGGTCAATCGTCTCGATTACTTGTCCGAGAAGGTTTTCGTGAACTTCAACACAAACCATGTCTGGATTAGAAGAGAATGTCTTCAGTCCTGAAACTCGTTTTCTTTCTTCCACATTTAGCAGATGCCACCACTCCATTGTCTCAAGTCTGGCAACCGGGAGAGGGACAAGCACCCTACGAGTTTTTATGAGGTCATCCCGAAGTTCTGCTATTACGCTACAGAACACAAGTTCAAACCATCTTCCTCGGCAGTTCTTTAGTGAATCCTTCGTTGGATTGACTCCGTACTTATTCCTTGACGCATTTACTGCAATGTTTGTGCAGTCTTCTACTATTGAGATAACGTTTCTGTCTTCAGGGAGTTTCCCTCGGTAAAAGGCGAGGTATTCCTTGAATATTTCGATTGAACGGACAGATATCGAGCCGTCATCCTTATGAATGCAAGATTTGCTGGAGCATCTCGAACATAGTTCTGTAACTACTGATGACATTTAATTCGAAGAGAGTCTAAGTTACCATTTGAAATATATTTAGCCACACTTTAGTTACCACATTGATTCACTTTAATTCATGCGGTATGCTTTAATAATCCAACTGCAATAAATGACAAAAAAGAGAAAACTTCACACGCTTTGACTCTGAAAATTGGTGTATGTGATATGTCTCCTACGGTCATTAGCCTTTTCACGGGTGCTGGCGGCCTAGACCTAGGATTTGAAGAAGCGGGTTATCAGGTCAGAACGTGTGTCGAGATTGAAGCAGTTGCTTGTGAAACTTTACGCAAAAACAGACCGCGGTGGCGAGTTATCGAGCGAGACATACGTCTAGTGTCGACAGAAGAAATGCTTGAAACTGGCGGACTCAAGGTTGGGGAGACAACTGTGGTTACTGGTGGACCGCCATGTCAACCGTTCAGTACGTTAGGCAAACAAAGAGCATTAGATGACCCCAGAGGAGCCCTTCTTCGTGAATTCGTCAGGGTTGTTGATGAGGCCAGACCTCTTACATTCCTTTTCGAGAACGTAACTGGCTTGAAGTCCGTCCAAAAAGGGAAGGTCCTAAAGGATTTGCTTGAAGCATTCGAGGATATTGGGTACACTACACACCCAACGATTCTGACCGCAGCGGATTTTGGTGTTCCTCAGTTAAGAAAGAGAATCTTCGTTCTTGGAAGTAGAGAAAAAAAAGTGCTGGATTTTCCTAGGGCAGGTCATTCTAAAATTCGCAGTAGTCTCAAGAAATGGGTAACTGTAAAGGACGCTTTTGGACGAATGCATAATGAAGGTTGGGACCTCAATAGACCCGATAACAAGAAGATGAACCATTCAGTTGAAATGATTCAGAGAATGAGTCTGATAAAATCTGGACAAAACTTCTGGAGTCTACCTTTAGATAAGAGGCCGGATTGCTGGAAAAATGGTAAGCATCAGGGCAAAGATACATTTGGAAGAATCGACCCCAACAAACCCGCACCGACCATCCGTACGTGTGCCTATAACCCTACGAAAGGAAGATACATTCATCCATACGAAAACAGAGGCCTTTCAACTCTGGAAATGGCAGTTCTTCAAACATTTCCCAAGGACTACAGGTTTTCTGGCAATCTATGTCAAGTAGGTAGACAAATCGGCGATGCAGTCCCACCGCTTCTAGCAAGAAGAATAGCAGAATGCCTGTTTGTGCAACTAGGCAATTGCGCCGCACAGTCTACGCTTTCGTCAATACTTAGGCAATACGAGATTTCAAATAACTCGCTTTAAGGGATTCAATTCAAGACCGCACCCCTAGTCTTGCTTCATGCATTTGACGATTTTTCTAACGCATCTTTCAATGTTTTTCTCAATATCATCGTCCCAGAAACGCAATACGACATAGTTTTCCGCCCTCAGCCTAGTTGTGACGATTTTGTCACGTTCCATATTTTCCTTGATGTGATCGTACCAGTAATCGCTCGGCAGTTTTGCACTCAGTTCTTTCCAATTTCTGCCGTGCCAGAATGAGCTGTCGCAAAAGATCGCAACATTCGGCTTAACTAGAAAATCAGGTCTCCCAAACATTTTTGGCTGGTATTCAAACTCGACTCCTTCATCTTCTAAGGCTTTTTTCAGTTTTAGTTCTATCTTGGAGCCTTTGCTTCTTATCTTGGACATTATTTCGCTACGTTTTCTTTTCGTAAAAATGTCAGGCATTAGTAGCACAACGTAAGATGAAAGTGGACTTGTTATTTAAGTGAGCCCAAAACAGTCAATACTGGCTCTAGTAGCCAATGATCAAGATTCCTTTCAATGGAAGCACGAGTCTTCCACTGGCATAGAGCGTGTCAAAATGTGTGAGTACCGTTTCAAAGTCAGCCTGCCTTCTATAGGATTTGCGGACGGCTATGACAGAGTAGGTCACATTATGCATCATGCAAGCCTCAAACAAGTCCTTGAGGAACTGATAGTTGGTTACAGCCCTTCCGGCTTCCACTTCAAGGACCGTGCCTGTTTCTTCTTGGAAGCCGTCTACTAGAAAGGACTTCTCAAGTTCACCGTTTCGCCCAAATAGGACTGGCACTTTTATCCTGTCCTCAACTTTTTTCCCTTTCTCCACTTTGAAACCTATATCTACTAACCCTTTTTTCAGAACTAGGAGCACTTCATTGCTGTTCAGTCTGTGTTTTGAGGAATCTACTTCTTCGCCATTTTGCTTGAAAATGCTGATTACCTTAAGCAGGTGTTCAGGTATGGCATCTGACTTCGGATAATACTGCCAACTTATGCATAAAAGGTCAACGAATCTGAAAAGCATAGAAAAGGACGATGATTCAATCCCCATTACATGATGGAAGGCGGAAAACGAAGCGACTGGGTAGAGCTCCACTTTGTAGAACATTTCAAAGAAGCGGAGCAGCCTCAAGAAGTGGCAATGAAATTGGGATAAAAATGCTCAGGGAGACGAAACGAAAATGACTTTTACCTGTTGTTGGAATCATCCTGAAGCTGCTGCTGTAACCGAAGCGGCAGACATAAAATCTGTATCAGAACGAAGCATGTCAACGCAGTCAAACTTTCAGGTGACATGAATAACAATAAGATGAAAAGGTTCAACGAAGAAATAAGAAACAGAGAAAAGACAATGAGAGGACTCAAAATCAAGGACACACCGATTCTTACAGGGTATCAGATTTTCCACGATTATATAAGAGGGCATGAAGGACTAGGGGACAAGACACCAGCCGAAGTTTGCGGAATTAAGATAAATGGAAAGAACAAATGGATAACACTAATACAAAACGCCAAGCATCTATCAAATCTTGACAAAAAATAGGGAAGTTATAATTGAGGTTAGGGTTCTGCATCTAATTCGGTGTATGTTTTTCTGTACTCTGGAAATTCTCTATGTGCTTTCTCTTTAAGTGCTGCTGGATCTAAGAGAGCTATTTCTTCTTTGACTTGTATTACTGTCTTCTTAACAGGATCTGGAATCTGTTCCCAGATACCTTTGGATATGTCAATACCCTTAGAGGTCAATGTGAATACGGTAGCGCGCGCGAGTAGGTAAAAAAGCCCTAGACACACAGCCTAATTGCCCCTACTAGATAGTTAGGAACGCTCTTGCCTTCAACGGTGCACCTTGCTTTTGTGAACCGAATTGGTCAAATTGCTGAAGAGCGATGTTGTAAAGATCAAAATACTCCGGATCCTGTCAGACAAAGATGCTCATAGCACAAATGAGCTAGCGACGAAGTGTAGAATCAACGCCATAACTGTCCATAGAAACTGCTTATTCCTAAACCAACTTGGATTTCTGAATGTTTCATTCGACAAGGTAAAGCACGTCCAAGCTTATGAAATCACCCCAGAAGGACTTGGAGCAGCTGAACTTCTCGCAAAGTCGCAACCAGATCACAGCACTACACTACGAGGCAACCCACTTGGGCGGCGGAGGTAATAAAGGTGGTTGCCAAAAAGTTCCTACTATTTCCTCCGCACGAAGAAGAAGAAAGGAAAAAGCTACTAATATGTTCAGAGTTGCGATCAGGGAAGACGGGACTCGACTATCAGATCCTAGACAGAAACCTATGTGAAAATTGCAGAGTCTTCCTAATGAGCGATAGATTCCTAGGCGAACCATTCAACAAGCTTACTGGAATCCCAAAGAACAAGTATCCATACGTAGTGATTGCGGATACAGCTGGGTGCAATCTAAACTGCTGGTACTGTTATGCTTACAAGACGCTCAAGAAGAACAACTATGAGATACTAAAGCCCAAGTTAGTTACTCCTTCTGATTTGGCGAAGTGTTTCGCCTGCAAGATAGGTTATGCTTCCAAATACCTTACCGAAAAGACTAGACACCCAATATTCAGCAGAGTCAGAATAACTGGAGGCGAACCCCTAGCATCATCCGCTGACACTTTGACTGGTTTCAAAGGTGACTTGTACGAGGGAACCGTTCAATTTTGGAGAGAGTTCTTCATCGAACTTGATCGTGGAGTGAAAGGTCTAATTGCAGAAGACAGAATCCGCTTGGCTCAAGCAGACGAGTTCATGCCGATTCTAAGGCAAGGACAATTTGATAGACCTACTTGGATCACTCTGAAAAGAGGCAGGATAACAGTCCGTTTTGATACGAACGGTCTTCTTTTCTGCAATCAGAAGAACGCAAGCGAATTTCTCAAATCAATCTACGATTTGAACAAGTCTCCAAATGGTAGTGCACTCTACATTGAGATAGACTACTCGTTGAAGGGAGCCAATCCAGAGGAGTTCAAATGGTCTCAGAAAAATTCCGTTGATTCGCTAGAACAAGAAAAAGCTAAGGAATTTGACATTGAGAATCACCCACAGTTTGAAGGAATCAAAAACATAATTGAAATGTCAAACAGGAAGAAAGCTGAAGACCCAGGATTCAAAGACTGCCTCTATTTGACTGTTGAGAAAGGCATAGATAATCACGTTGGGAAATGTTATCTATACAGCGAAAATAGTTTGCAGTGGCGGAAGTTTGAAGACAAAGTGAACCAGAAACTGGCGTTGAAAGAAACCTTCCGGCTTTCCGAAGTGAAGAATCAGATTCAGTGGACCAAAAGCTATGGCATGAAACCTTTTCTTCAAAGATATCTCAACAGAGGGGCGAAAATAGTCCTTAAGTGCGAAACACAGAGCGTTGAATGTTGCCCAGAAGACTCGAACTCATTGGACAAATTGATCGGACTGAAGAAAAAATTCGAGGCTCAAGGGAAGAGCTGCATCTTGATTCTCGTCCCAACGCAATTATCTCAAAAAACCATAGGAGACTTCTAAGTCAAAGGCGAGTCAAGCTAGCCCCGCTCTTTTCAAATATGAATTTCGTCCGGAAGGATATGGATGCTCCAAAAGATAATCTGAGGCTTCCATGGAATCTTTTTCCTACAAACTGGGTGTTGATCACTTGGTTGTCTGCCTTTGTTACCCAATATTTTCCGCGATCAACTAGAACGGTTGAGTAAATTAGCGAGTCTTCGTAGTCAAAGGCTGCTTTCTCATCATAAGTTCCCATATAGTTAAGTCCTCGTAGTCCCATGTGCTGTAGACATAGAAATTTGCCTTTCTCCGTCTCAAGAAAGAGATTTGGCCGATGGTATCCATTCAAGGAGTAATGCATTACAAATGCTTTTTCACCCTGCATATTTGACAAGACATCGAATACTTGATTGTTGTTCAACTCTGTCATCTCCTTTGTAGGTATCCGATCCCGCAACTCAGCTTCACTCCAAGAGACTTCTCTCGTCACTGGGTTGCCGCAAAAGTCATAGCAATACATAATGAGCTTGGTTTCTCCGTTTCTCACAACGAAGTTCGGATATCTGGGCACTAGGTTTTCGTTGAGAAGTGTATTCGTAATGCTTTCTAGAGCAGGTATTCTCTGATAGATCCTATGAGCTATGAAGTTGGAGCAGTTTGAAATCACTGTTTCGATTTTCTGATTTGAAATGCTCTCTACAAGGGCAGAATCTATTATCATGGGCAAGAACGCTGACTTTCTGTTTGTGTCGTAAGCATGGCTGTTTTTGTCGAATACAGTTTGATGATACAATCTTGTCATGTCATCTGAAAGGAGGCCATATTTCGAGTAGGAATACGAATATTCTTTCAATTCCTCTTTTGCTTGGTTCTGTGCTCCTGGAAACTTCCACTTAGCTTCGATAAAGATGTATTCGATGTCACTGCTAACTTCGGTCAGGCCAAATACATCAATGAAACCATAATCTTCCTCTTGAAGAAGTGGTAGCTCTAGGGACAACGTCTTGAAATTGGATAGACCTAGTTCTCTTTCTAGAATTTTCAGGAATAGCTGCTGGTTGGGTGGGCAGCTTAGTACTTTCAGAAGAAATGTTTCCATTCTCATTGGTGATCCGCAACAATCTGTAAAGCAGGCTTCATTTTTAAAGGAGGTGGATAAGGATTGGAAAACAGTGGTCATACAGGGTATTAAGGATTCGGAACCAGAAGTGGAACGCTCGCAGATGAGAGTGAGGAGAAATATCATACTCCAAAAGGACCCCGCAGAATCCATCTGCGACGAGGTAACCGAATCTTCTGGAAATATTGAGCGAGTTTCAGGGGAAAAATCGCTATCCTGACAGAATATTCTCCAAGACTGGCTAGACCACGGAAGAGCTGGCTACTGGTCTTACATGCTGCTCAAGCATGGTCAATTTTGTGGAAATCGATCCATTTAAGTCCGTGGAAAAACGGAAAACAACATTATTAAATATCCGATCAGCGTGTACCATGGAATGATGCCGAGAACAATGAAAGAAAGACCTCTTTTGTCTGAGGACAAAACCGATCTGTTTGAAAAGACTTGGAAGGAAATAAAGCGCAGATCTGTCGATGAATGGGAGCCAACAGAAGAGGATGCTAATTGGCTGATTAAGACTGTTGAAAGTCTGAAAATAGGTGGAAAATGGACAATGCCCGCTGGTGGTGCAACTTTCGAAAAAGTGGGTGCAGATCATCTGAGACTTGAGTCGATGGTGACGAACGATCCGTTGAATTCGATGATAGCAATCGAGAAAACAAAGAAAGTTGGAGAGAAAGCAGCGATCAGAATAGACATCGAAAAAGCAGCGGATTTTGTTCTATTTCATGCATAACCATTCGAAAACCTAATCTCCCTATGATAGCTTCTTGGTTTGAACAGCGGAATCTCTAATGAGTACGAGCAAGGGCATGCCTTCACGAAAAGAGATATTCGATTTCATGATTAGAGAAGCGCAACCTTACAGATTTGAGTATGTAGAGCGTATGGAACCTCTTCGGGTGAACGTGGAAAGAAAAACCATTTACGTCAATGAAAAAGTCCTGATCAACGTAATTAAGGAACTGACCCGGGCAGGGCTTGACTGGAAAGAAATCATGAGAAAAAACATCAAGCATGAAAAGGCTCATGAAAAATATTTCAAATGGAATCTCAAATGGGGAGCAGGTGGCGCTGAACATGGATGGCTTGCTAGCTACTTGACTGATATAGTTATTGACAGAATCCATTTTGCTGATGATATGAACTATCAAAAATGGTTGCTTCAGGACTCACGCCAAGCTTACAAAGACATTGGAAAGGAATTGTGGAAACTCTTTCCAGCTTTACCTTCGAGACCACATTTTCTCTACAATCAGGCAGCCTATTGGATCGCAATTAGGGCTATCACATTGGAAGAGGCAATGGACATTTATCCCGAAAAAGCAAATTACATAATAGATATGTCACGACTTTTTGAAAGTATCAAGAGTGAAGAAGACTTGGAATGGGCTTACTCAAAAGCTTTGAGAATCTACTTAGGAAGCTTCGAAGATGCTCAATAATGCCATTTTCACAAAAAAACACGCGCTATGAGTTTCTCTCATTGCTCCTGTCTGCTTGTGTAGCGCACGCCGCCTATTCAGCATCAATCCCTCCAGGCCTCTTCCTCACCCCAAACTTCCATAGCAAAACCAGTCAAAGCCCAATGCCAACCACGCTTCTCCACAAGACGTTCGCCGATCTCCTTCTCAAGCTTACGATTCATCCGAATGATCCTGCGGCTCACCTGATGCCTTCTAACCTTATACACGGACAACCGTGCAGCCAAATCCTTCGGCAACAAGCCCTGCCCACCCGCCTCGCGCAGCAGCTCCAGAATCTCCTCATCAACCTCATCCCCACAGGCTATCCGCTGAATCATCGGCTTCTTAAAATGAAACAAACCCTTCAAGCCAGCCAAGATCGTCCGCTGAGACAGCTTAATCTCCTCCATATCCCGCCGCATCTCCTTGACCAGCTGCAAAGTGTACTTCACACGGCCGATTCTAGCTTCCTGAGGCCTCTTTTCACGCTTCTGAGGCTCGGTTTGAACGGGTACAGAAGCGGTCTCCATGCAGCTATGCACACTCCAGTACTGCAGCAATGTTCAGATACGCGGAGAACAAGCGTCCATAAGCTAGGATAGCAACCGTTGAAGAGCATGAACATAAAAAGCATGGACTTTTCCCATGCCCAGAACCAACAGTCAAAACACGGTTTGAACGGGTAACAACAGACGAAAACGACCCCTCAATGTACGTGGTAAACTCAGCTGACATAGTCTTTCATACTCCTCTGACCTTCAACCGGCGCCGGCTCCTCTTCGAGACTGAACAGCTTACCCAGAGCCCCAGCCAACCTTTCAACACTCAAACCAAGAGCCTCAACCCGCTTCTCAATCTGCTCCACCTTCTCAGGCATCTGCAAATACGCGATAACCGCGTCCTTCTGCAAATGTTCAAGCTCACCCACATTCCAGCTGTGATCAATCTTCCGCTTACCAGTACGAACAGTGAAATACCGACCGAACAGCGTGGCAATAGGATCCTCAACGGCGAGCTCACTAGCAACAACACGACCTTCACCGAGCACACACCCATACTTCCGCACAAGACCATCACGAACACGATTCGCAAGATTCAAAGCCAAATTCGTAACCTCAACCGGACTACGACCACGAATAACCTCAACATGCACAATCCACGAACGACTAGTCTTACGAACCTTAACACCCTGCTCCAAA
>Ga0315284_10011651_pt1 | contig 12532 bp, 10 predicted proteins | sample YL17G09_16_MG_FD_203696 | JGI IMG/M metagenome (GOLD analysis project Ga0315284, IMG submission 203696) | Sediment microbial communities from Yellowstone Lake, YNP, Wyoming, USA - YL17G09_16 | ecosystem: Environmental > Aquatic > Freshwater > Lake > Sediment | place: USA: Wyoming | collected... | reverse complement strand
CTTTCTTCTTCATCCCTGCCTCCCAATGTACACGAATGATGTTTTTGACATTGTAAAATTTACTTGACATTGTCAAATGCTCTGCTATACTCCATAGAGAAAAACTGAAGATTTCTTAAAACCACCCTTGAAAAGATATATGAATAGGGCGGTTAGAAAAAAAGAAATAAGAACGTCCCAAGCACATCCATAAGTTACTTCATCATATTGCCGGGAGTCGAAGATTATGGCTGTCAAGAACACGTCTGGTAAAAGACTGATCCAATCTGTTGTGCGAACCCTGAACATTCTGAATTGCTTTGAAAAGAATGAAGCCCTACAGATTTCTCAGATCAGCTCCCTGGTAGGAATAAACAAGAGCACGGCCTACCATCTGTTGTTCACCCTTAAAGAAATGCAATTTGTGAGGCAAGATGAGTACACCAAAGGCTATTCCCTAGGAATTCAGGTTTTCAAGCTTGGGTACACATATTTCAATCAGATGAATCTGGTTAAGGTGGCCAGGCCTTATCTGAAAGCGCTGTGTGAGGCAACCAAGGAAACCGTGCATTTGGGTGAACTGTCGGGCGCAGAAGTGCTCTACCTTGACAAAATCGAAAGTCCCATGTCCATAGCGATGCGATCCAGGATAGGAACAACTCGACCCGCGTATTGCACGGGAATTGGGAAGATTTTGCTGGCTTTTCAGAACGAAGATGCATTGAAAAGAATTCTGGATGGGATGGTCTTAGAACCTTATACGAAGAACACCATCGTCAACAGGAGCGTTCTACTGAAAAAACTTAGACAGTACAGGACTCAGGGTTACTCGATTGATGACGAGGAAATTGAAGATGGCCTCTTCTGCATCGCTGCACCGATCCTTGACATATCGGGAAAGCTGGTTGCGGCCGTAAGCGTTTCCACTCCCAAGTATCGGATCCATGATCGGCTCGATGCGTTGATCACTGAGGTTAAACAAACGGCACTAAAGATTTCAACTGAAATAGGCTACTCTTCTGAAAAAAGCTTGACCCCGGCAGCAAAAAGTTGAGCTTTCGAGCCATACATCCTACGTTCACCGAAGTGGGCTTCGCGAAGGCGAAAGCGTGACAGCGCTCAGACATAGTTTTCTAGATGGGACCATAGGTTTAGGCGTGCGCTCCACATCAGATGAATTCGTTTTAATTGAAGCTTGAATCCTTTTCCAAAAAGGATGCCAGACTCGACCGATTGAAGAAAATCATGAGGAAAGGAGGTTCCAAATGAAAATTACTGATGTGAAATGCGTCATTTTTGAATGGACGCCACCGACTGTTCTCAAGGGTGCGGTCGGCCGAGTTATGGGAAACAGGAAAACCATACCGCATATGATCGTCAGGGTGCTGACCGATGAGGGGATAGAGGGAAACAGCAGTCAATATGTGGTCGGAAACCAGGGCTTGGCGGAGCATATCGAAACCCGGATGAAACCCAGACTGATCGGTAAGAATCCAATGTATGTGGAACAGATATGGCAGGATATCTGGCGTTTCACCCGGTCCACCCATTCCCATAAATTCATTCAGGGCACTATCGATGTTTGTCTTTGGGATATTCTTGCGAAAGTTGCAAACCTTCCCCTATACAAGCTACTGGGCGCCTATCGGGACAGAGTGCTGGCGTATGCCAGCTCGCAGGGCTGTGCTTCGATTGAAGAGACAGTGGCAGAGGTCCTGGAGTGCAAAGAGCATGGCTATAAAGCGTACAAAATCCATCTCTATGATATGGATCATTCCAACCCCAAGTACGATTTAGAACTTTCTCAAGCACTTCGTAAGAATCTGGGAGAAGATTTCGGTTTGGTGCACGATCCGGCAAGTATGTATAGCCGGGAAGAGGCGCTCTACGTTGGGCTGGGTCTTCAGGAACTCGGGTTTGAATGGTTTGAAGAACCGATCAACCAGTGGGATATCGAAGGCTATGCCCAATTATGCCAGGCCCTTCACATTCCGATTGCTGGGATTGAAACTGTGGACGGGAGCATGTTCAGTACTCCGGAATACATCCTCCGCCGAGCGGTCGATTTTATATTGACTGATGTTCGCATGAAGGGGGGAATCGGACCTGTCAGGAAGACCGCAGCGATGGCTGAGGCGTTTGGAATGACCTGTCTCGTCCATTCGTGTGCAGCACCTTTGTTCAATGTGGCAAACCTCCATATTTTATGTTCTATCAAAAATTCAAAATACCACGAGGTCCTTATCCCAGCTGAAAACTTTTCGGCCGGCGTCATAGAAGATGTCTACCTGGACAAGGATGGATACGTCTCTCCACCTGATAAACCGGGATTAGGACTCGAAATAGACTGGTCTTATGTGAACAGACATAAGATTTATGAAACACCCTAAAAACCCAAAGAAAGGAGGAGAAGGGAAATGAGACAGATGTTTAAACTTCATGGAGTATTTTTTTTATTGGTATTGATTGGATGTCTCCTTTACGGGCCCGTAACCCGAGCGGCCGAAAAGGGAATGGCTGATGAGCTTATCATCGGAGCAACGACGGGTCTCCGAACCCTGGAGGTTCACTGGATGGGGGCTCAGGAAATCGCGTTGAACTGGCATGTCTACGAGCCCCTCGTGTGGTTAGACTCTGATGGGAGTATCAAGCCACTGCTGGCAGAGTCCTGGACCGTCTCCAATGATGGGTTGGAGTGGTTGTTCAAGCTGAGACCGGGGGTCAAGTTCTCCGACGGGACCGATTTCGATGCCGAAGACGCTGCCGCGAACATTCAACGGCAGGTGGATTCAATTGTTAAGAAAGAGCCGACCTCCTTTGCATTCATGTACGCTGACGTTGCGAAGGTCGAAGTCGTCAACAAGTTGACCTTCAAGGTGGTATGCAAAGAACGGATCGGCCCGCTCCTGAACTATCTCTCCATCCTTCTGATGATTCCGAAGGAAGCGGTGGAAAAATGGGGGCCGAAGCGAATCACGGAGATCCTTCCCGGAACAGGGCCCTACATCAAGAAATCGCAGGTTCCCAACATGGGGGCTGAGCTGGTGGCCAACCCCAAGTACTGGCAGAAAGGGCTTCCTGCGGTGTCCCGTCTGACCTACCGTGAATTCGTAGAGGAAGCCACCATGGTCAACGCTTTGCGACGCGGCGAGGTCGATGTAATCCAGCCGGTGAATCATGAGTTCCATCCCCTTCTGAAAGCGGACAAGAATATTACTGTTGAATCTTTCTTGCCCTATGAGATGATTTTTGTGGCCCTGAAATGCGACAAGGCTCCTTTCAACAACCTGAAGGCAAGACAAGCCTTCAATTACGCGGTAGATCGGAAACTGATTGTCGATACGTTGCTGAAGGGCCAGGGCCGACCAGTAGGTGCTTTTATCCAGGAGGGGATGCCGGGATACGCTCCACAGCTGAAAGCCCCGGCCCGGGACCTGGCGAAAGCGCGGCAGCTACTGAAAGAATCGGGCTATGACGGCCGAAAGCTCAAGTTCATCGGACCTCCTGGGTGGTACACCGCCACCCGGGAGTCCTGCGAAGCCATAACCGCCATGATGCAGGAGGCAGGGTTCAACGTCGAGTTAACCTTCCTCGAAGGGGGGGCGTTCACCAACGCACGTTTAACCGGTGCCTTTGACCTCCATTTCCTGGGAAGCCGTGCCATTACCGGTGAGCCTCAACGATATCTGGATGAGCGAGTCGTGACCGATCTGTATAAGAGCGGCTGGGTCCACAAGGAATGCTTCGATCTGATCAAAGAAGCAGGGAGAACCATCGATCCGAAAGCGAAAGAAAAGCTCTATTTCCGCATTCAGGAGATCATGTACAATGAGGTGGCTCCCCAAGCATTCTTGCATCAGGCGAATGGTTTCTACGCATACAGGAACAACGTCAAGAATTTCAAAATGCTGCCAACGTTCACGTTTTACGCACCGGGGGTAGTCAAGTACAAAGAGTAACAGGGGACGAAGGCGTGACACTCTATATCCTGAAACGGCTGGGGCAGGCGCTGGTCGCCATGTTTGTGGTTGCATTGGCCGTGTTCCTGCTCATCCGGTGGGCCCCCGGCGACCCTGCCCGGCTCATGTTGCCTGAAACGGCCTCAAAGGAGGAAGTCGAAGCCCTTCGTGTAAGGCTCGGACTCGATCGGCCGCTTCCCGTCCAATTTGGGTGGTTCCTGAAGGATCTGGTGAACCTCGACCTGGGGACCTCCTTCTTCTATAACAGGCCGGTGGCCGAGATCATCGGATTGCATTTCCCGAGAACCGCGTTGCTCGGCGGGGTGTCTCTTGTCCTTTCTCTGGTGATCGGCATACCATTAGGAATCATCGCAGCGGTGAAAGAGGGGCGGCTGGCCGATTTTGTCGCTATGGGATTTGCCGTCATCGGCCAATCCGTCCCCATTTTCTGGCTTGGGTTCATGCTCGTCTTGGTCTTCTCCATCAAATTCCATTGGTTCCCCACTTCCGGAACAGGAACTTGGCAGCATCTGGTACTGCCTGCAACAACGCTGAGTGCCTTTACGATGGCGCTCATTTCCCGTTTGGTTCGTTCTGGGATGCTCGACATCCTGGGGGAGGACTACATCCGAACAGCCCGAGCCAAAGGGCTTTCCGAGGCTCTGGTGATTCTGCGACATGGGTTTCGCAACCTGATGATCCCGGTCGTCACGGTCGTTGGCATGTCCGTCGGTGTTCTCCTGGCCGGTTCCGTGGTAACGGAAGCGGTCTTTGCATGGCCCGGAGTTGGCCTCATGATCATGACTGCGGTGAGCGCCCGTGATTATCCGTTGATCCAGGCCTTCACCCTGTTCGTGGCGTTTGTGGTCATCTGTGTAAACCTGATCGTGGACCTTCTCTACGTCTATTTGGATCCACGAATTCGTCTATAGCCTGGTGATGTTGGACAACAGGAAGGTTATTTCCGAACGCAAAAAAAAGATCCAGCGAATCCTGCGGAATCCACGAATTGTCTGGGGCGGGTTGGTGATCGTGGTGCTGCTTTTTGGAGCGGTATTTGCGCCCTATCTGTCTTCCAAGGATCCCCTCAAACAGAATCTCCTATCACGCCTGATGGCCCCTCAAGGATTCTCCGGGCCTCATCTGCTGGGAACAGACTCCCTGGGAAGGGATATCTTCAGCCGGATCCTGTACGGTGCGCGTATTTCTCTGACCGTCGGGTTTCTGACCGTAATCATCTCCGGTGTTATAGGCGTGATGTTGGGTTTGTTTGCAGGATACTATAAGGGAAAGACCGACTCGATCCTCTCCCGGGCAGCCGATATCCAGCTCTCCATTCCGGTCATCATCATGGCCATCGTGCTCTTAGCGATGGTGGGGCCCAGTGTATTCAACATCATCATGGTCATGGCTATTTCACGATGGATGCTCTATTTCCGGCTGGTGAGAAGTCTTGTATTCAGTCTCATGGCAAGCCCCATGATCGATGCCGCCCGCGTGATCGGCGTCAGCAGGAGACGACTCTTTGTCAAGCATCTCTTGGCCAACCTTTGGACACCAATCATCGTGGTAACGACGCAGCAGATGGCCCAGATCATTCTCCTCGAGGCGACCCTCAGTTTTCTCGGAGTCGGCATCCCGCCCTCCGTCCCTTCCTGGGGGATGATGGTCTCTCAGGGTCGGAACTACATCGAGACCGCCTGGTGGGTGATCACGTTCCCGGGACTGGCCATTTTTGTGGCCACTCTGGCCATCAATTTTGTCGGCGACGGTCTTAGAGATTTTCTCGATCCCCGTCGCCGTTTCTGAGGCAGAAAAGAAAGGGTTCATTCGATTGTCTCTCATCGAAGTAATCGATCTTAAGACGTGCTTCCATACCGAGGATGGAGTGGTTCGGGCTGTCGACGGGGTGAGCTTCACCATCGAGAAGGAGAAAACACTCGGTGTGGTGGGCGAAAGCGGTTGCGGGAAGTCTGTCGCGGCGCTATCGATCATGGGGCTGATTCCATCACCGCCTGGCAGGATCGAATCTGGGCAGATCCTCTATCACGAAAACAGGGATTGTATCGACTTGCTCACCCTGGATCCTAAGGGTCGAGACATGAGGTCGATCCGGGGCCGCAAGATCGCCATGATCTTCCAGGAACCGATGACTTCCTTGAATCCTGTTTTCACCATCGGAAAGCAGATCATCGAGGCCATCGTCATTCATCAGCGCTTATCCAAGAAAGAGGCCAGGGGAAAGGCGATCGACATGCTTCAAGCCGTAGGGATTCCGTCTCCCGGAGAGCGGATCGACGACTACCCTCATCAACTTTCAGGCGGGATGCGACAGCGAGCCATGATCGCCATGGCGCTCTCGTGCCATCCCTCCCTTCTGATCGCCGATGAGCCGACCACTGCGCTGGATGTAACGATCCAGGCACAGGTGCTGGATCTCATGAATGATCTGCGCGCGCAATTCAAGGCAGCGATTCTCTTCATCACCCATGATCTGGGAGTGATTGCCCAGATGGCGGATGAAGTGACTGTCATGTATCTCGGAAGGATCGTTGAACATGCCTCTGTGACAGAGATCTTCGACCATCCACGACACCCTTACACCCTGGGACTCATGAAATCGATCCCCTCCCTCACTATGAGCAAACGGGAACGCCTGATTCCCATCCAGGGGGTTGTTCCTGAGCTCTGGGAGATTCCACGGGGATGCGGATTTGAGCCCCGGTGTCCGCATGCGATGAAACTGTGCAGGGAACAAAGCCCGCTCCTTAAAGAAGTGGCCCCGCTGCACCGGGTGGCCTGTTGGTTGGACAGCTCCGGATGAAAGGGAATGTGATTTGTCTGGTAATCACCGTTTGCTCGAAGTGAAAGGCCTAAAACAGTACTTCCCCGTGCAACAGGTGTTCTTCTGGCGTAAACCGATGCACGTGAGGGCCGTGGACGGTGTCGACCTGCACATCAGTGAAGGGGAGACGTTGGGGCTGGTCGGCGAGAGCGGTTGCGGGAAGACCACCGTTGCAAGGGCCATCCTCCGGCTTGTTGATCCCACGGAGGGCAGGATCCTCTTTCACAGTAAGAAGCTGGCGGGTTCGGGGGACAATGACGCAGAGATCAATATTGCTTCAGCCACGGCCAACGAACTTAAAATTCTTCGGAGGGACATCCAACTCATCTTTCAGGATCCCTACTCTTCCTTGAACCCCCGAATGACGATTGGCGAACTCATCGGAGAACCGCTTCTGGTCCACGGCGTAGCGAAAGGAAGCGAATTGAGGGAACGGGTCAGCCTACTGTTGAAGGCGGTGGGATTGAGTTCGGATCACATGAGACGTTATCCTCACGAGTTTTCTGGTGGGCAGCGCCAGCGGATCGGGATCGCTCGGGCACTGGCGTTACATCCGAAACTCGTCGTCGCCGACGAACCCGTTTCGGCCCTCGATGTCTCGATTCAAGCTCAGGTGATCAATCTTCTGGAAGATCTGCAAGCGGAATTCGGTCTGACCTATCTGTTCATTGCCCACGATCTGTCTATGGTGAAATACATCAGCGACCGTGTAGCGGTCATGTACCTCGGGAAGATTGTAGAATTGGCCGAAACCGAGGAACTCTTTACAAATCCGAAACATCCCTACACGGAGGCTTTGCTGTCGGCTGTTCCCGTTCCTAATCCTCGCTACAGAGTAAACAGAGTCCGTCTTAAGGGAGAGGTCCCAAGCCCGATCAATCCACCTTCGGGCTGCTCCTTTCATACACGCTGCGGGTACGCTCAGGATATCTGTAAAACGGAAGGGCCGGGGTATCGGGATCTCGGAAATGGACACCACGCATCCTGCCACCTGGCTGAGAAACTTCATCTTCAGCCGGTGCAGCGGGTGTGAGGGGGGGTAGAGGAAAACAGAAGGATGATCAAAATCTCACCCAACCTATGTACCGGCTGCAGGATCTGTGAAGTCGTTTGCTCGATGACTCACGAAGGGGTCATTGCACCTAAACGGTCAAGGATTCGCGTTCACTCCGCTTGGCCACACCAGGAGAAAATTTCAGTCTGTATTGCCTGTGAACCCAAGAAATGCATCGAGGTTTGCTCTGAGGGTGCGCTCTCCTGGAATCAACACTTGGAGATAAACGAAGAGAAATGTGTCAACTGTCTTCTCTGTGTTGAAGCGTGTCCCTACGAAGGGATCCAGACGGAAGTTTCGAAGAAGTTTCCATTTTTCTGTGATACGTGTACTGGGGAGTTTCAATGTATTCAGTGGTGTCCAACCAAAGCCGTCGACAAGGTGAAGTGAAATGAGATTCGAATTCAGTGGCTATGCAGGAAAGGTATTAGATATTGATTTGACGCAAGGGAAAGTGAACCAAACCTCCCTAGACTTAGATCTGGCATTGAAATATATTGGTGGAAAGGGATTTGCAGCGAGGTGGCTCTATGACCGCATGCCTTCGGAATGTGATCCCTTTGGACCCGAAAATATCTTGATCTTTGCGACCGGTCCCTTAACCGGAACCCTTGTCCCCGGCAGCGGACGATGCATTGTCTCTTGCAAAAGTCCAGCCACGGGTTATTGGCTCGATGCCAATTGCGGAGGGTTCTTTGGCCCAGAGATGAAGATGGCTGGATTCGATGCCATCATCCTCCGAGGCAAAGCCTTGGATCCTTCAATGATCGTCATCGATCGCGATGAGGTGAGCATCCGGGATGCAAGAGATCTATGGGGAAAGGATACATTCACCACTCATCAATGGATCAAAGGCCATCTCGGAGAAGAGTTTCGAGTGGCTTGTATAGGTGAGGCGGGAGAGAAAAGGGTCCGATATGCTAATATCATTTCTGAAGCAAGGGCCTTTGGCAGGGGAGGCGCAGGTGCGGTGATGGGGTCTAAGAATTTGAAAGCGATCGCCATCAGAGGCCATTCTCCTATCACAATCGCCAACCCAGAGCGTTTCATGAGGATCTGTCGAGAGGCCTTTAATGAGATGGCCATCCATCCTGACTCCGGAGGAGGCCGGCAGAAATATGGAACAAACACCCTCCTTTCCTGTATGAATGAGGCTGGAGTCCATCCCGTGAGGAATTTCCAGAAGGGGGTTTTTCAGGGCCGATCCATCGTTAATGAAGAAGAGATCCAAAAATTCTATGTCCGAAACAAGGCATGTTATGGATGTCCCATCTATTGCAGTAAGATCTCAGAGGTGAAGGTGGGAAAGTACAAAGGCGCATTCGTCGAAGGACCGGAGTATGAAAATGTTTGGAGCTTTGGAGCTCAGTGCGAAAACACGGACATCCCAGCCATCATTCACGCAGAATATCTTTGCGACCTCTATGGATTGGATGCCATCTCCACAGGAAATGTCATCGGATTCCTCATGGAGTGCATGGAGAAGGAGGTATTGGAGGAGCGTGACCTCGGTTTCCCCCTTCGATTTGGTGATGATGAAGGAATCATTCGGATGATCCATCTCATCGGCCGCAGAGAGGGATCAGCCTTCCTCTGGGGAGAAGGGGTAAAGAGAATCGCCCAGGAGATCGGTAAAGGTTCTGAATCCTTCGCCATGCATGTGAAAGGGTTGGAGATGCCTGCTTACGACCCGAGGGGTTCGACAGGCATTGCCTTAGCCTATGCCACCAGCGATCGGGGGGCCTGCCACCTCCGTTCATGGCCGATTGGAGCAGAACTCCTTTCAGCAGAGGAACGGATCGATCCCTTCTCGATGGAGTTCAAGGCAGAGTTTGTAAAGAGTCAGCAAGATTTATTTACTGTCATTAATTCCTCGGTCACCTGTCTCTTCACCATCTTTTCCCTCAGCCTGAGACATATGGTCCAATTCCTTCACACTGTCACAGGGATTGAATCTTTCTCCTCACCCGAGGAGGTATTAAGAATTGGAGAAAGAGCCAATAATCTGGTGAGACTTTTCAATCTGAGGGAAGGCCTAACCATGAAAGAGGATTCATTGCCGAATCGATTTCTCACCGAACCCCTCAAAGAGGGTCCTTCCCGCGGTCGGGTGGTCGATTTAGAGACGATGTTGAAAGAATATTATTTCGTGAGGGGATGGGATGAGGAAGGAAGACCCAATCCGGAGACATTGAAAAAATTGGGACTCCCTTAAATAAAACCTGAATGACAAGTTTCAAATGACAAATGTCAAAATGTCAAAATACTTAGTATTTGAACTTCGGAATTTGAACTTTATTTGAACTTTGAACTTTGACATTTTCTTTATAAGGAGAGAATTGATGTTTAAGCCAGAAGGAATTTATGTAGCGATGATGACTCCTTTTGAAGATGGCAATATTAATGAAACCGTTGTCTGCCAGATGGTTGACTTTGTCATAGAGAAAGGGGTCCATGGAATCTTCCCGATCAGTTCTGTGGGTGAATTTATCCACCTCGATTTTGAGGAAAAGGTTTTCCTCATGCAGATCGTCCATGATCAGGCACGAGGAAGGGTTCCTGTCACACCTGGGATCGCCTCTACCCGTCCAAAGGAGTGCATTCGATTGGCGCAAAAAGCCCAAGAGATTGGCTGCGAGGCCGTGGTGGTTGCTCCCCCTTATTATTATCCCATCAGCCAAGATAATATGGAGCGCCATTTTGAGATGGTCAGCGATGCGATCGACCTTCCGATCATCCTTTACAATATTCCGTTGTTTGCGACGCCCATCAGCTACGACGTCGTGAAGCGACTCTCCCGTAGAAGGAACATCGTAGCTTTGAAAGATTCCAGCGGAAGTATGGTTGACCTCCTCCATTTCATGGATAAGATCCGGCTCATAGGAGAGGACATTTCTTTCCTGGTCGGCCGTGAAGATATCCTCTTTCCCGCCCTGATGATGGGAGCGAAGGGTTGCATGACAGCCTCGGCGGGTATCGTACCGGAGATGATGGTTGGAATCTACAATGCCTGGCGTGAGGGAAACTATGAGAAGGCCAAGAACCTTCAATTCTCCATCCTGTTATTAATCCGGGCTATGTTTTCGATTCCGTTTCCCCTCGGGTTCAAAACGGCACTGGAAGTGAGGGGTTTTAAAATGGGGCCTCCTCAACAACCTCTCTCGGAAGCGGAGTACTTTCGATTTCAGGGTACAAAGAGCCGAATTGAAAAAATCATGAAACCGATTTTGGATTCCCTCTAAAAGGCCCTTTCCTGTCCTCCCCAGGCTTGAGCTGAGTAGTTTGGGATTCAAAATCATCCTTTTTCATCCTTTGAAAGCACTATAGGGGAATCGAATGACCCATAGGGAATGTATGCTTCGGGCTGCGAGGGGGGAATGGCCGGATCGATTGCCCTGGGTGCCGAGGATTGATCTCTGGTACAACTCCAATTCGATGAGAGGGACACTTCCGCCCAAGTATCACCGGGATGCCACGCTCGAAGAGATCGCCGACGATATTGGCGGAGGCTACCACATGATCGTCCCTGATTTCTTGAGGGCCCGGTCTCCAGAGGATATGATCGACAGAGGGCTCGGCGTCTACCGGTTGAAGGAGATGGTCTGTCGACCGGAACTCGTGGGAGTGGAAAGGGAGATAAAAAAAGAAGGGGATGCAACCACGGTCCTCTACCATACGCCCGTGGGCTCAGTTTCGTTCAAAATCGTCTACACCGAGGAGATGAGGCGATCCGGCGTCTCCGCCTCGTGGATCTCAGAACACCTGATTAAGGAGCCAAAGGACTACGCCGTCGCAGGCTACATCTTCCGAAACATCAAGGTCCTCCCGGCCTATGAGAATTATGCAGAGTACCAGAAGAAGGCAGGAGAAAAAGGGGTCGCCGTTCCCTGGGCTTGCCCTTCTGCAGGGCCTATGCATCACATGCTTAAACATCTTATTGATTCGACCACCTTCTATCTCGAACTGTATGACCATCCGAAGGAGTTACATCGGCTGTGCAAAGACATGGAGCCCTATTTCGACCAGATCTTCCGGGTCCATGTCGACTGCCCCGCCGAGATCATCCACTTCGGGGGAAACTATGATGAGATGATCACCTATCCTCCACTCTTCAGGGATCATATGATGCCCTATCTCCAAAAATTCAGTGACATGCTTCACGCCAGGGGTAAACTGCTGCTCTCCCACTGCGACGGAGAGATGCAGGGGCTCCTTGACCTCATCCCGGAGAGCGGCATTGACATCGCAGAGGCCATCTGTCCTAAGCCGATGACGAAAGTGACAATCGCCAGTGTGAGAAGGGCGTTCAAAGGAAAGGTGACCATCTTTGGAGGCATTCCCTCTGTGGCCCTCCTCGAAGAGAGCATGTCGGACGAAGAGTTCGAGGTGTTTATGAGAGATCTCTTCTGTGATATTGCACCAGGCGACAGATTCATTCTAGGCGTGAGCGATACCACGCCGCCGGGGGCGAGGTTCGAAAGGCTCCTACGTGTTACCGAAATGGTTGAGACGTGGGGGAAATTGCCGATGGAGACGTGCGGTTGAAGAGGGCTGTGAGTCAACAGCCCCTCTCTGAAGCAGAATATTTCCGATTTATAGGTACAAAAAGCCGCATTGAAAAAATCATGAAGCCAATTCTTGATTTTTTGTAAGTTATTTCCACAGCCCAACATGACGAAAAGAAAGGTGGCAGGT
>Ga0315284_10011650_pt1 | contig 12533 bp, 8 predicted proteins | sample YL17G09_16_MG_FD_203696 | JGI IMG/M metagenome (GOLD analysis project Ga0315284, IMG submission 203696) | Sediment microbial communities from Yellowstone Lake, YNP, Wyoming, USA - YL17G09_16 | ecosystem: Environmental > Aquatic > Freshwater > Lake > Sediment | place: USA: Wyoming | collected... | reverse complement strand
TATCCTCCCAGTGGCAACTGTAATGCAAGAGATTCAACCTGAGAGATGTTCTCAGGATCAAAAAACAATATTTTGATTCCCAAAATAGCATCTATTTCCTCTCCGGTGTCATCGTGATGCAGATCTCCAGAATCAAATCTTGAAGTAACAGATATGTTCGAAACCACAATGCGTGGTTCCCACTTCCTGATTGATTCTGCAATCATTTGTTTGGCCATACTTTCTAGTGTTGAATCATTTTGTTCAAAAATCAATTTCCTTAAAGGAGTACCAAAGTCTGGTAACATAACTCTTTCTCCCGGATTGGTTAAAAGAAGTTGCAGCAAATCAGCCTTAATCTGCTCCACATTGCTATTATGTGCCAGAATTCCTCTTGATGTTTTGACCAGCGGATATTGTAATCCAATAAATTTTTCCATAGTTACCTTAGAATGTTACGTTCCCGGCACCAGTATCAATCGTTTGTGTTGATTCTTCACAAGGAGGATCTTTGGCAGCAGCCATCTGAGAAAAGTATTCAGAACAGTCGCCACCGCAAGGAACTTGACACGGATGGTAAGCCGAGGCGAAAACTCTTTCGCTCATAGCCTTCTCTGTCCAGTGAAGAATTCCAGTCAAAGGACATATAACCGGGCACCGTGCCACAATCACGTTATATAGACATGGACCCTTGCATCCTCCACTTTCCTTTGGAGGGCAATCTCTACCAGCCATTAACAATATCCGCTTTTCAGCGAAAAAGATGTGCAGTTCTCCAGAATACCTAAAATCAATGTCTTCTACAGAACTCATACGTTTCTTGGAAACATAGGTGAATTTATCTGATGGATTCTTCTCTTTGTCGCCAACCAAAACAATGTCCATGTCATAAGTTTGACGAATGGCATGTCCGCCAGCCCTCAAAAATACAACCCCCGGAGTACCTTTTGGTCTACCTTGGAATCTGAGGAAGTGAGGCCCACGACATTCTTTCTCTTCGCAAGAGTTGCACTTTTCATCAGTATTCGGATCAACGCATTGAGGATGTAATATCTGAATCCACTGTTGTTGTGTTTCAATTTGTGAATTGTCATCGTTGTAACGCATCTCCAATCCATATCCAGACCTGATCTGAATAAAAGCTTTAGTGGCTTTTGGTTTTGGATCTCCACCTTCTTTTCTACACGGAGAGCACTGTTCATTAAGATGATCAATCATCCTGATGACATGGTTGCTGGTGCTTTGCATGGTGATGCCACGCTTTTCTCCAGCCAAGTTAGGAGGACATGCACAATCCTCGCTTCCCATACCAATTGTCTCATCATTGAGTTCGATCTTGTTTCCGCTGGCAGACTTCAACTGAATGTAATTCATGTCGCCTCGAAGCTTTGTTTCTTTTTCAACATCACTCATCACAAAGCTGTGACCAGTCATCGACTTGATGAAAAAGACTCCGAGACATTTATCGTTACAACCAAAATTGAAATTTTCCTTTGATCTTTCCCAAACTGGCTTTCCATACGGTTCTTCTACGGAGTCATCCATAACCATGGTGTGACCACCAATGGAAAGAAACTGAATGCCAGACTGAGGTAATTGACATTTGTTGTTTTGTGGAGTTCCCGGTCCTTTATATGGACGACATTCATTCTCGTGCTTGAAGAACTTGTTTGCTCCACCTTGTGATTTGTAGAATTTTGTAGGATCATCTGGTGGCTTTCCGGGAGTGCTAGAATGACCACCAAGAATTTGACTACATTGATTGCCAGATTTACCTTTGCAATTGGGATCGCAACCAGATTCCTTTTCTATTGGCGTGCCTTGAAAATCTGTGAAATATGGAAGTTGATCTTTGTTTGTCGAGCAAACATCAAGAGATCCGCCACCCGGATCTGGAGGACATTGAGGATGAGCCCATTGTCCGCCATAATGTAAATGGTCATCTTTCATGATCATCCAGTTTCCACAACCAGACATCATTTCAATTCTTTTCCATCTACGATTACATTTGGCATTTCCATCCACCATTTTAAGCATGTGCTTTTCTGGCGTTTTGAAGCCATAAATGTGTGGGTAAGTGGCTCTAGTTTGCTCAAGAGGATCTTCAGTAAATTGAGTTATGTCATCAATGTCTGAGGCATTGGCACTTTCTGTATTCCATGGCGGCAATACTTGAGACTCATCATCAGGCCCAACTAAATATCCTTTTCTATGGCCCTTGTAAATGCTTTTGTATTCTCTATTTGCATGGACTCCAAGAAGTTTATTGCCTCCCGGACCACGATCTCTGTGCCAAGTTGTTCCGAGATAGAAAGCTGACTCTAATGAACCTCCTTCAAAGAAAATAATCAGTGTTGATCCAGCAGGAGGAACCCAGCTTAATCCACAATCATCAAATCCGCCCATGCTAGAAACTGGTGACGCAAACGGGAGACTTAAAATAGGACTATCTGGATCGTGCAAAACAGGATGATAAAACCTGACTCTATTTTCCTTCCATGGATCAACTGTTTCTATGCACAATGCCCTTGTCAGACCATACATCACATTGGGAGTGTTTCTAGCTTTGAATCTTCTTTTCTTGGCAGCTTTGCCAATGTATCCTAAGTTATTGACAACTTCTTCCAAGTATTTAATACGATCCATCATAGCTTCTATGTCATCGCTTTTTTTTCCATAATCATTTTCTTCTGTCATGATATTGTAGCTCCATCTGGGGCACCACCAATAGGACTACCAAGACCTGCATCAAATCCCGGAGAAATAAGCCTCAACGTGAATGATGTGGTATAAGTGCCGCCTTCAATCTTGTGACTCAATTTCATAATCAACCAGTTCTTGTTGCTCAGAACTTCATTGCACGGAGGGCTTGCTAACCAATCTCCGCAACCACTTGGATGTGGCAGCAAATGGAATGGATTGACAAATGCGATTGCAATTGTCTTGCCTAAAATGACACCCTCCGATTGCGTAGGCAAATTTGGATCTCCAACAATTGTCATGTCTGCCATGATCCCAGAGTCCATAATCCATACACTGTCTTGAATTATTTGCTTAGCTTGACCATCCATTGCTATACCTGTTGCTTGTGGGCCTGCCACTGCTCTTGCAACATCTGGTGTTGGAATTGATATTACTTGTCCGGCTCCTTTTTGATTTGTTCTGGACTGCGTTATGCAATGTGTTACACCTTGTGCTTTGTTTTTTGGACTCGCCACATCTTCAACTGTAGCTACTGGAATATTACCTCCATTTGCAGGCAGTCCAGCAAATCCCCATTTTATTCTTGGATTAAATTCAATTACAGGAGTGTCGGCTCCTCCGTTGACAATATAAGTTCCAATACAAAAATCTGATGTTGCCACTTCGTCACAATCAAACACTGGTCTTTCCCAAAAAATTACCTCTCCCCCATCAACTAGAGTTTCATACGTCATTACAAAGGTTTTATTTTGGTCTGTAACCCATGGAGCAATCCACCTTCTAGCTGTTTCTAGTTTATTAGCTGAATTGCCTTTCCAAGCAGATTTTGGTCCCTTTCCTACGTCGTCGCCTGTTCCTCCTTCGAGGAATCCAATTCCACATTGCACTTCTCCTGTTGATTTATTCAATCGACAATACTTGACAGATGTAACAATTGGATAAGGTTCCTCTGTAAACAATTTTTGCAAAGCATCTTTGAGGTAGACTTTTTGGTATGCGGCATCTTCTCCAATAATTGGCTCATATCCGCCTTCAACTGCAAGATTCATTGTATCAAATGCCGTGATTTCATGAATGAATTTTCCTTGAACAAAATTGGTTTCAATGTATCTCAATTGTAGATAATGTCGCCTTGATATGCTAGAAGGAGGGGGAGTCGGACAACCTGATTTTGTCCATCCCCATTGAATTATAATAAACCAATCTTGTTGATCTTGAAGTTGTTTGACCATGTTCTTCAAAAATACATGCAACGAACTTCCCATTTGATCATGTATGGTTATTTTACATTCACCACCATCTGAAATTCCAAAATTGAAGCTTTTAATGACAGCAGAGTTTTTTAATTCTGGAGAAGAATGGTTTCCTACAGTGACTTGTTGTCCGCCACCGCCTCTGAAGATGCACTTCACCCACGGAGACAGAACATGTCCTGACTCTACAGTTTTTAGATTTCCGCAACTATGTTGTGTTGTACATCCGACTAAAGGCATTAGATGCTCCCCGGCAAAATTATCGTTACTCCAGCTTTGAATTCAAAGATGTCGCTCATGCCATTCACTTCCAGTATTTTCCACCAGACATCAGCAAACCCATAAAAGTCATAAGAAACCAAATCTGGTCTATATTCAACACCTTTACTGATTACCATGACTTTCTCTATTCCGCTCTTAACATAGTTCTTTCTCTTATATGTTTCGAATGTAACAAAGTTTTGATCTCCATAATACAAAACAGTGGAGTCAATATAACGACTACTTGGTGATACCAAATTACTTGATTTAATTGCTGCAATGCTTGTTTTGATCATGTTTATCTCCCTGATTTAACTATTCTGTCTTGAAATGGTAAGTCGTCTGATGCGTAAACTACAATCCAAGATGTTTCTACATCGAATTTGAATGGACAAAATGTTTCTTCATCCCAAGCAACTTCTGTTGGAAATTTAACGCTGTAAGATTTGAGTATACAACACAAAGGTTGTGGCGATTCTTTTTCCGCAGGATTGCCGGAAAGTAAAGATCCGCAAGTTATTTGACATACTACAGGAGGGACAAATGGAGAATTTCCATCAGATGGTCGTGGATATAAAGCACTTTGTATCCACCTCAAGTATTGAAGATTCTTTTCCACATCTCCTTGATCAACAACAAAGAAGTGCATTTGAATTCCAATTGATCTGTCTCCAGAATGTGAATAAGTGTATAATGGAGTCGAACGACCAATGATGGCTTCATTGTTATAAATTGCATCTTTAGAATCTGATATATCAGGAAGGTTGTTTAATATGATTGGTCCCGCATTAGGGATGGCAATCGTACATCTTGGTAATGGAGACAAACTACCGTTATTAGTTGCTTTCATGTTTCTCCTTAATGTGTTGTGTTGGCACTAGGAGAGTAGTCTCCGAACGTCAGATCCCATTCACCAGAACTTTGTTCTTGTGATATTCTTCTCATTTTCTTGCCAGCATTAGATGGAAGACCTTTAGTTGTTGCTCCAACAACATTGGTATTGATAGAAGTTTCTTTCTTTGTATTGCTTTCAATCTTGGACAAATATTGAATCATGACCTTCATCATGTTTTGCTCTTCTGCAAGATATGATTCAATACATTCCATGCCCGGAATTTTTGCACCAGATACCATAGCTCCATATTTCTCTTGAGCAACTCTGTCTTCTGATGTTTTACCAATTCCATACATGGTAGACACTTGACCCTTAGTGCTATCGGAGTAATCTATTGAGTTTGATGACACCTGTCCTTTACCGCCCAGCAATTCACTGCCTTGTCCAACTGGAGTTTGCATCAAAGCTTGTACCATACCGCCCACAGGAGACTTCATGATTCCCTCTGTAATATCAGAGTAATACATTGATCTCCCTGCATCAGCAACTGATGTATCAGATTTTTCATTGCTAGACTTGTTGGAGAAAGCACTTGACAGTTTGTTGAAAATTGATTCTGGTCCTTTTACGAACATGGACTCAATGGATTTGATTGGACCATCATTTGTGAATATAGACTCTATGGCTCTGAGAGGCGTTGCAAATGTGGAAATCATTGTGCCGACTCCGCCTTGCATAGCATCAAATATGTTGACTGGATCAAATAAACCAAGCCCAATTCCTCCTCTGGTGGTTGAGCCAGTTGAAGAATCAGCAGTGCTATACAATGCTTCGATCAATCTTTCTGATACTTCAATCAATTCATAGTAACCGCCATCGTCGTCTTCAATTTCAGATCCGCCACTCAGCAACGTACCATTCATCATCTGTTGTTGTATTGATTTTTCGTCAGTACCACCAGAACCAAGCATAGCCATGCCATTTCTGATTATTTGTTCTATGGAAGATACGGCACCACCTAGAATTGTGCCGTTCATCAATTCTGCTGATTTTTGTAGCCAACCAGTGTCTGTGGCTTCTCTTCCTTGTCCACTTTCAAAGGCACCTCTATTGGCTACTGAGGAAGATCCTGTTTTTAAGTAATCGCCGTTTCCAACAGCCGTAATTGCTTTGGCTTCTTCTTTAGGAACAACCATTTCCCCTTCATGCAATACAGCTAATCCGGGCTGCTTGACATTTTTGGTTCCTTCTTGGAAGTAATTGAATGGATTGACCCAATCAAGCACAGCAGCACCAGCGTCGTAAGCCATATTGCCAGCACCAATCACAGCGTCCTTGGCCATTCCTCCTACCTTAGAAGCTCCTGACTTTACAGCACCAATCGGATCTGAAATTACACTTGCAGCACCTCCAACAAGATTTTTAACCCAATCTGGGATCTTGTTCATGATTGCTCCAATTGTATTGTCATAAATCCAATCACCAAGTCCTTCAAGACCGGTTGTTATATTTTCATACAGCCAATTCGGAAAGTCTACAAATACTGCTTCAACTGCATCTCCAAGTCCAACCAAACCATCTTTAATTGCTCCGCCGAGCCATATTGGGAAATCAACAAAGACAGCTTTAATGCCATCCATCATCACTCCGCCGAGCCATATTGGGAAATCAACAAAGACAGCTTTCAAACCTTCAATTAGTTTTCCGCCGAGCCATGATGGAAAGTCAACAAAGGCAGATTTAATTGATCCACCAATTCCACCAATTGCTTTTACGAATATATCATAGAGCACTTTTGGTGCCCCTAAGAATGCTTTTGTGAGTCCTTCCATGATGGCATTTCCGTCAAATGTCAGAATGCCCTTAATGAACTGCATGATGCCCGTTGCAAATGTTGCAATAGCTTTGATTACACCTCCAACTATCTTAAGTAAAAATCCAAGAATTTTAGCAAACCATACTATTGGCTTGAGCAAGAACGATATGCCTTGTGCTAACACATGCACGGCAATTTGTAATCCACTAATTGCAGCCCCCAAGAATGTCCAGTTGCCAGATTCACCACCAAATATGGCTGTGTAAATACCAGAGAAGAAGCTGGCGATTGGATCAATGATGTCTTTCAATTCCTGATACATATTGTTCATTACGTCAGACCAGAATGACCCGATGTCTGCAAATATCTGATAGATTTCATTGAAGGCATCTTTAAGCGGCTTGTAAATCTCCATCCATCCTTCGTACAAGGCATTGAAAGATTCGCTGAGTACAGAGAAGATTGGCCCAACCCATTCATTGTCAGTTAAGCTGGCAAGACCATCTTTAAGCCAAGATCCAATATTGCCCACCCAACTAAAAGCACCTGCAATAAGTCCGCCAATCCACGATGGGAATGTAACAAATACAGCCTTCAAACCTTCAATAAGCAATCCGCCGAGCCACGATGGGAATGTGACAAACACAGACTTAAGTCCTGAAATAAGCAATCCGCCAAGCCACGATGGGAATGTGACAAACACAGACTTAAGTCCTGAAAGAATCGAGCCGCCGAGCCATGTTGGGAATGTGACAAATACAGACTTGAGACCCGAAAGAATCGAGCCGCCGAGCCAACTCAGACCTGACATGATAGCTCCACCGATCCAAGGAATAAAATCTACAAATATAGATTTTATGCCAAGAACTAATGATTTTATAATCTGATAGATCAATTTTACTAATCCGGTAATAGTTTTGGCGAAAAATGAATAAACAATCCTGATGATGCCGCCGATGATTCCATCAACAATGTCGTACAAGCCGCCGAATAATCTGCCAAAATCTAACGTGAAAAGTCCTGCAATTATATCCCAGACCCCTTTTATTGCCTTCCAGACGCCACTAAGAAGTTCTTGAATGGGACTGAAGATATCTGCAATTATTGTTGTTCCTTCTGTGATAATTTTCACAAGTTCAGCAGCCGCTCCAACAATGGCCCCAATCAAAGCACCCGGAGCAGCACCAATTCCACCGAACCACACGCCAATGGCCGCACCGGCTGCGGCTCCCCATGCTGCTCCACCAACAACACCGAGTGACTTATCTGCTGTTCCGCCTTTCTCCAATCCAAGAGTGCTGCTCATAAAGCTTCCAGTTCCAGCACCTCCTGTAAGAGCACCAAGAATTCCGCCTTCAAGTTTTGTCCGGCCTGCTGTATCAGCTTCAATAACACCTTTGACTGCACCAAGAGCCAAAATCAATGGACCCAAAGCTCTGCTCATGGCATTGCCGATTGTAGGTCCAGCAGCCATAATTGATCGTCCGATTCCAGTTGACATCATTTGTCCAGAAGCACCACGTCCAACAGACCCAACCAAGCCAGTACCAGCCGCTCTAGCTCTGGCGAATCCTGTGGCAAATGGAGCTACTGCTGATGTGGCTGCTGTTCTAGCTCCTGACAGTGCTGCTGTTCCTGCTGTTCTAGCTCCTGACAGTGCTGCTGTTCCTGCTGTTCTAGCTCCTGCCAGTGCTGTTCTAGCTCCTGCCATTCCGCCGCTACTGAAAAATCTAAGTATGTTTGGAAGAAATTGCAGCAATCCAACTGCCAGTCCTGCTAGACCGGCAATCTTAGTTACCCAGAACACAACTTGTACTAATAGGTCGCTTGAGAAAAATGCACTGTCTACCATTCTTCTTAAATCATTCTGAATCAACACTACATCTCTAGCGATTGCTCTAATTGGATCTGCGTTGGCAGATTCTTCTGCTGTTATTTCTGCCATAACTTCATCTAAAATATTTGTAGCAGTTTGTCTTTGGTCTGAAGTGCCAGATGTCAAAGCTGTACGAATTTCTTTTTCAGATGATCCTTTGTTCGCAAGAAGTTTGCCTAAATCAACCTTGGCTAGTTTTGCTTTTTCCTGCAAAGATCCTACAAGTTTATCTGAAGACTTTCCAAAGTCACTCAATAATTTTGTCGTGTAATCTTGACCAAAAGTTCCTCCAAGGTCTTTTTGTACTATTTCTATTGCTTCCTTTTCTGTTTTTCCTTCCTTCATCTGATCTGCAATTTTGCCGAACATCTGTTGTATGTTTCCGGTTTCAAGCTCTGTCTTTTGACGCACAAGAGCTTTAGTAGCATCAGTATTTCCTGCACCTCTAGCGGTAGCTTCTGCTATTTTATCTGTTAACGACTTTAACTTTTCTCCATCAGTTTTTTCGGCATTCAACAAAGTTTCGTTGACTCTTTCAAATTCTCCGGGCAATGCTCCAACCATAGTCTGGAAGTTGCTTTGAAGAACTGCCTGTTGCTGCTGAGACATGTTCTTCATTTCTTTTGTGATGGTGCTCAAATCCATCGTATCAGCGTTCTTTACTCCAGCGGCACTCAAAGCTTGTCTGGCTCTCATGCCCATGTTTTCTCTGGCATTCTTTGCCATTGATTTATCTTTCAATATGTTTCCGCTTCTAATTGACCACATGGTTTCGTCTGGTCTGCCAGCAGCACCTCGACCAGTGATCATTGAATTTAGAAGCTTTTGAGTCTTGGCATCAGCATCAAACATGCCAGTTCCACCACTCATGGCTTTCATCAATGGTGCCATTGTATCTGTGACACCAAGCTTTTGAGCATTGGCCATGATGTCCATTACATTTGCAGCAGCAGTGTCTGTAAGAGACCCAGTGTCTCTCATGGTCTTCATTACAGAATCCGCAGACTTCATAGCTTGTTCAAGATTGGCACCACTGAGACCAGTAGACAAAGCAATCTGCTTCATGGATCTTCCCATGTTAGCCAATTCATTAGCTGACATGCCAAGTTGTGTATGCCAACTCATGAACATGTCATTTGTTGCTTCGGCTGACATTCCCAAAGAAGATGCTGCACTTAATGCAGATACTGTTACAGACTTTTGATTTCTTATTTGCTTTGCTAAGATTTGTTCTTTTGTTTTGTTTCCCTTTTCAGTGGCACTCATGAAAGCAAAACCACTCTTTAGATTCTTGTTCCAAATTTCGTCGAATTTAGCAGCTTCTACACCGGACGCTCTGGTGGCTTGACTGACATTCATGAAATCATTTTCCATGCCTCTAAAGGTTTCACTGTAACCTTGAGTTTGGAAAATTGTCTCTCTTAGATTTTCTCTGAATCTATTGCTGTCTTTCAGAACTCCCTTGAATGAGTCTGTGAGATTTAATTCAAACATGTCGCCAAGCTTGGCAATCATGCCAGCGGCTATCATCGTAAAGTTTCCGAGGTTCTTAAGAAACTTTTGATGTCCAGCATCGGTTGGGCCGCCCATATCAGCACCGCCATCACCAATAGCCTCTGCTGTTCCTTCAACAGTAGATGTGCTTCCTGTTGATCCACCAGTTGTTGCCGCTCCATTTTCTTTCAATTGATCAATGATGGCGTCTCCAGATCCGCAAACTCCACAATCAACTAGAACTTGTTTTAATTGGCTCATGCTTCTTGCAGAGAAATGTCCAAGTCCAACCCAGAATGTGTTGGGGCTGGCCCCCATGTTGCGAATTTGCTGAACAGCTTTTCTGATTATCCTTACATCTGATGATTCATTTTTGTATTGATTCTTGTTTTCTTTGCTTTGTGATGTTTTGGTTCTTGTAAAGCAATCAATAATAGACTTGAACCAATTAGAAGCACTTTGCTCATCTCGCTGGAAGTTGGCGTCAATCTTGGCTGCAACTTCATTAACGGCGTCAACGACCCTAGCCAACGCAGCTTCTGCGTTGGTATCTTTGGTTTCTAGTATTTGAGATACTTTACCACTTAATGATTGCATCATTGATCTTGCATCAATGTTGCCAGCATCTCTCCCAAATGAGTCTGTTGCCATTCTTCTCCGTTACGAATTCGTTTCAGGTTCTATGCCCATATCTGACATAGGCTGTTGTTGTTCTGGTTCATTGATCAGATTGCGATCAAACCCACCAGTGATAATTTTTTGAGCCTCAAGGCCCTTTCCTCTTAATTGTCTCTGCTGAGATTCTGTAAGTTGCTTTCTCCATTGTTCATAAGAAGTCAACTCATTAGCTTTCGTTTGTAATCTTTGTTGTATCTGTTTTTGAATGTTAGCTCTGATTTGTTCTAGCTCTCCCGGTCCAAATGACCTAACGCTTCCTAAAACATCCATCAGCCATTCTGTATCAAGTCTTTTTGGTTGTTGAACTCCAATTCTTACATACATTCTAAAAGCATTGGCCATGTATTTGTCACTTCTGACATTGAAATAACTAAAGCTTTTGCCTCCGAAGTTAGTCAACAATCTCTTGACATAAGGGAACGTCAAGTAATGTAAATTAACACCACGAACATATTTTGGCCAAATATCTGTGATTATTACCATAGGGTATGGGTCATGAATCACGTTTGGAATCATTGCGTAACTTTGTGGATAATGAAACGAAATCAAAGAGCCACGAGTGATTTTATTAACACTCGGGCCATGTTGATTTGTTGCAATTCTTTCAATTGGATTGTAACCTTCAAATAACCCGACCATAATCACCTTTATGATTTGTTGTAGACCATAGCGGAATAATCAGTTCCTCCAGTTGATCGAACAGATACGTTTCCGTCACTGTCTTTATCGGATTCAATGTCTCTTTGCTTTTCACTGCTTTCAGCTTCTAAACTTTTTTCGAAGAAGCGTCGAATTTCTTTGTTTACAGCTTCCATGACCTTTTTCCCAGCTTTTTGCTGGTCAACACCCTCATCGCTGAGGAAGTCATTAAACATTTCTTCAATTGGGAGTGGATAAGCCGAGCCGTATGGGTGGGTCTTGTTTTCTTTTTGGACTCGGAAAGCGAGTTGATCGCCAATTTTATATATTCGCACTCCATCGAAACTGGTGTTTTTCGTAGGACTTGCACAAAAAATATACGGCTCATCGTCCGAATCAGCATGAATGAAGTTCTCAACTTTCATGCCGCCTTGTTCCAAAATTTGTTTCAAGAGGCCGAGTTGCTTAACACACTCACGCTTTTTCTTGTTTACGAATTCTCCAAAACTCTTACGCCTCATGTTGTCCTCCAGAAATTTCTTGTGCCATTTGTTTGACAGCAGCAGCAAACCGAATATCGCTCCAGCCAATAGGCACAAGTCCCATTGCTTTCAATTCTTCAATCAATGTCTTGGAATCAGCAGAACAAATAGAAGTTGGATCAAGCCCTTTTTGATAACACAATCCATTCAAAGCTCTTTGAATCAATCGCATCTGTTCTTCACGGTTCTCAACATACATTGCAAATGTTTTCATTAGTACCCTGTTCCCAATTTTTTCTTACAATAATCTATGATACTTTGAGCAGCTTGATCTGCTGTCATTCTTTGCAGATTTTGCATTCGTTGCAATAATTGTTCTTGGTTCAAACTTTGGAGTTCCATGTAAACTATGTGAGCATCGTTAACAAATTGATTGTTTTTGCCACTTGATCGTTCGTCTTGATCCATTGAACCACCAATAACTATTTTAACTTTGTCCAGAATTCTGGACAATGTT
>Ga0315284_10011649_pt1 | contig 12533 bp, 13 predicted proteins | sample YL17G09_16_MG_FD_203696 | JGI IMG/M metagenome (GOLD analysis project Ga0315284, IMG submission 203696) | Sediment microbial communities from Yellowstone Lake, YNP, Wyoming, USA - YL17G09_16 | ecosystem: Environmental > Aquatic > Freshwater > Lake > Sediment | place: USA: Wyoming | collected... | reverse complement strand
ACACCATGGCTTAATAAACTTGGGGGGACAGAGATGTACGCGGTAGTCGAAACAGGCGGTAAACAGTATAAAGTCGCCAAGAACGACATAATCCTGGTCGAGAAACTTAAGGTCAAGGACGGCGGCGAGGTGAAGCTCTCCAGGGTGCTTCTGGCCAAGGACGGTAATTCCGTCCATGTGGGGAATCCTCATGTGAAGGGTGCCGCCGTCATATGTGAAGCGCTGGGCGTGGTCAGGCAGGACAAGGTGATAGCGTTCAAGTACAAGAAGCGCAAGAGCGAGAAGAAGAAGATCGGGCACAGGCAGCACATGACGAAGCTGAAAGTCAAAGAGATAGAGATAGCGAAGGGATAATTCAATGGCGCATGTAGTCAACGGAAGAGACGGCCAGCCCAAAAATCTGGGCGTGAAGGTATACGGAAATCAGGCGATCAAGGCGGGAAGCATCATATTGAGGCAGCGCGGGCTTCGCTTCAAGGCAGGCCGCAATGTCGGCGTCGGTAAAGACGGCACGCTATTTGCGCTGGCAGGCGGCAAGGTCATCTTCAGGCCGAACAAGGTCGTCAGCGTACAGACCACTAGGTAATGTTCATAGACGAAGCCAGGATATACGTCAAGGCCGGCGACGGCGGAGACGGCTGTAACAGCATGTACCGCGACAGGGTCAACAGGATCGGCTCGCCCGACGGCGGGTTTGGCGGAGACGGCGGCAGTATAATCTTCGAAGCAAGCACCAACATCCACACCCTCCTAGACTTCCAGTTCAGACAGCACTTCTGGGCCGAATCCGGTTTAAACGGCAGTTCCAATCATAAGAAGGGGCGAAGGGGCGGGGACACTCATATCAAAGTGCCGCCCGGGACTATCATAAGGGATGCCGGGACGGGGCTTCTCTTAAGGGACTTGACCAGGCCCGGTGACAACGTAATAATCGTTAAGGGTGGAGAGGGCGGCAGCGGCAATTCACGAGGACGCGAGGCGTCAAAGGGCGCACCCGGAGAAGAGAAGACGGTCGAGCTGGAGCTGAAGCTTATTGCCGAGGTCGGTATAATAGGTTATCCGAATGCCGGCAAATCGACCCTCATCTCGAAGATATCGGCCGCGCGCCCCAAGATAGCGAGCTATCCCTTTACGACTAAAGAGCCGGTGCTCGGCATGGTCAAGCTTCACACCGGCCACAGCATACTAGTCGCTGACATACCGGGCCTGATAGAGGGCGCTCATAAGGGCAGGGGGCTGGGCCATAAATTTTTGCGGCACATCGAGAGGACCAGGATATTGGTGCATATAGTGGACATCGCGGCCATAGATTGCAGAGATCCGTATTCGGATTATGTAAATACTAATAACGAACTTAAAGAGTATTCGGAAGAGCTTGCGAAGAGGCCGCAGATAGTCGTATTGAACAAGATAGACTGCCCGCAGTCGGAAGATAACATAAAGGCGTTCAGGAAGAGGTTCGGCAGGAAGAAGTTTTTAAAGATATCGGCCATTACCGGCGAAGGGATAAAAGAATTATTAGCGGAGTTTTCCAAAAAAGTAAAGTAGCGCACCCTTAAGGGTGCGCTACAGTTGTGGATAACTATATGAAGAAATATAAGAGGATAGTCATAAAAGTCGGGACGAAGGTGATAGCTTCGAGCCAGAGGGCCCTCGACGTCGAGCGGATGAAGGATATCGTTTCCCAGATAGCCCGGATCATCGATGAGGGCGCAGGCGTAGTCCTTGTGACGTCGGGCGCGATAGGGGCCGGGATGTCGCTTTTGGGCTTAAAGAAGAGGCCCGCGCAGCTTGCGGAACTTCAGGCGACCGCCGCCATAGGCCAGAACCATTTAATGCATCTCTATAGCGAACTTTTTCGGCCTTTTAAGCTGCATGTCGGCCAGATACTTCTCACGCAGGAAGATTTTAACGACAGGTCGCGGTATCTCAATATAAAACACACGATCAATGCGCTCATCGCTCATAAGGCCGTGCCCGTAATAAACGAGAACGATACGGTCGCTACCGAAGAGATAAAATGCGGAGATAACGACCGGCTGTCATCACTCGTCGCGGACCTTTGCGGCGCGGACCTTCTCGTGCTCCTTACCGACGTCGACGGGCTTCTCGACGGAGAAGGCAGTGTGATCGGCGAAGTCGGCGAGGTCACTCCCAAGATATTGAAGTTGGCGGGAAAGAGCGCCTGCGATCTCGGAACGGGCGGCATGGCGACGAAGATAGAGGCCGCCCGATACGCTGCGGGCGCAGGCATAGATTGCGTTATTGCTAACGGCAAAGAGAAGGGCGTCATCCGAAAAATCGTTATAGACGGTGAAGCGCGCGGCACGATATTCCGCGCCGGAGGCAACAAATTCATCGCGAAGAAGCGCTGGATAGCTTTTTCGTCCAGGTCGAAAGGGACCATATGTATTGACAGCGGCGCCCAAATGGCTTTATGCGAAAGAAATAAGAGCCTGCTCGCCTCCGGCATTATAGGCTTAGAGGGGGTTTTTCGTTCGGGCGACGTCGTGGCGGTCGCAGGCCCGGAAGGCCGCGAGATCGCCAGAGGGGTCGTCAACTATTCATCCGGCGATCTGGCCAAGATAAAAGGGCTGTCGAGTGCAAAATTCAAGGCGGCTCTGGGATGCGAAGGGCCTGATGAGATCATCCACAAAGACAACCTGGTGATACTGTGATGACAAAAGCGGGTATTAAAAAATTGTGCGAAGAGGCGAAGGATGCGTCTAGAGGGCTTGCCCTTATCGATACGAAGACGAAGAACGCCGCGATCACCGCGATGGGCAGGGCGCTGTTAAAGAACGCCTATTGCATATTGCGCGAGAATAATAAAGACGTGATAAACGCCCGCAAGGCACGCCTAACGGCCGCTCTCATAGACAGGCTTACGCTGAACAATAAGAGATTGACTTCGATGGCCGATTCGCTATTCGAGATCGCGGGCTTGAAAGATCCCGTTGGAAGCGTGATCGAGAGCGTGAAGCGGCCCAACGGCCTCGTCATAAAAAAGGTCAGGGTGCCGATAGGCGTCATATTGATAATCTACGAATCGAGGCCCAACGTCACCAGTGATTGTATAGGGCTGTGCCTGAAATCTTCGAACGCCATAATCTTAAGGGGCGGCAGTGAAGCGATAAATTCCAATATTGCGATATTCGACGTCCTGCACAAAGAAGCGGTGAAAAATAATATCCCGCGCGGGGCGATAGCCATAATAAGGGATACGGACAGGCGCGTCGTCGACGAGCTTTTGTCCCAGGAAGGTAAGATAGACCTCGTGATACCCAGGGGCGGGGAATCGCTCATAAGAGAGGTGTCGCGGAAGTCGAGGATACCGGTCATAAGGCATTATAAGGGCGTATGTCATACTTACGTTGATAAAACAGCCTTCCTTCCGATGGCCGAAGACATATCGTTCAATGCGAAGGTCCAGAGGCCCGGCGTTTGCAATGCCATGGAGACGCTTCTCGTGGACAGGACAATAGCCAAAAAGTTCCTCCCCCGCATGATAAGCCGTTTTCAGGATGCCGGTGTCGAGATACGCGGCTCCGAGGAGGTCCGTAGAATCGTCAAGGGCGTACGGTTAGCCACGGAGGAGGATTGGTATACGGAATACCTCGACCTCATTCTATCGGTCCGCGTAGTAAGCGGCGTGGATGAAGCGATAAAGCATATAATGAAATACGGCTCTTACCATTCGGACGCCATAGTTACCAGAAGTAAGTCGAATGCCGAGAAGTTCCTGAGGGAGGTCGACTCGGCCTGCGTCTACGTGAATGCCTCGACCAGATTTACCGACGGGAACGAGTTCGGCAAAGGCGCCGAGATGGGGATATCTACGGACAAGATACATGCGCGCGGGCCGATGGGGCTGGAGGAATTGACGTCGTATAAGTATGTCATTCGTGGAAATGGTCAGGTTAGGAAGTAGGGGTATAAATCCGAAACTCGAATATCGAAATTCGAAACAATATCGAAATCATAATTTTCAAAATATTCAAGTTTTGAACATTAGAATTTGAAAATTGGAATTTGTTTCGTATTTCGAATTTAGGATTTCGAATTTTAAAAGGAACTGTTGCTATGCGTATAGGCATACTAGGTGGCACATTCAACCCGATCCACATAGGCCACCTGATATTGGCCGAAGAAGCCCTTTCAAAACTGAAGCTCGATAAAGTCATATTCGTCCCCACATACATACCGCCGCACAAGAATGTCGAAGGAAGCGTGAAACCCAAGGACCGCCTCAAGATGGTCGAGATAGCCATAGAGGACAACGGTTCGTTCGAGGTCTCGACTTTCGAGCTCGACTCCAGGAAGAAGTCGTATTCGATCGATACGCTGAAGGAGTTCAGGCGCCTGCATGGGGAGGGGGCCCAGCTCTTCTTCATCACAGGCTCGGACCTGTTGAAAGACCTGTTCTCATGGAAGAACGTGAACGACATATTCAAGATATCCAAATTTATTGTGGCCAACAGGCCCGGCTATCCGGTCAAAGACGTCCCTGAAGAGGTCGAGAACGTGGTCATAACCCCGATAGAGGTATCTTCGGAAGATATAAGAAAGAGGATAAGGGAAGGCCGTTCGATCAGATACCTCGTGCCTGAGAAGGTAAGGCAGTACATATTGAAGCGCGGCCTCTACAAGTAGCCACCGCCCTTTTATAGGCCGGGCCCTTGACCTGAAGCCGATTATGGTGTATAATTTTCTTAATTTAAGGAGGTGATACTAATGGCAGAAGTAGGATATTGCGTAAAGTGCAAAGAAAAGAGAGAAATGAAGGACACCCAAAAAGTAACTATGAAAAATAAGCGCCAGGCGATGAAGGGAAAATGCACCACTTGCGGCACTGGCATGTATAAAATAGTTAAATAGATAGGGGAAGAGATTTATAAAATCTAAGAATCTGGCGCTTGTCCTTGCGGCATGCGCCTCAGATAAAAAGGCGCTCGACATTTTACTTATAAATATGAAGAAGATGTCGAGCGTCTGTAATTATTTTGTCATAGCCAGCGGCACTTCCACCACCCACGTCAGGGCCATATCCGATAATATAATAAAAAAGTTAGCCGAGCGGGGCCAGAAGGCCTGGCACGTCGAAGGCGAGCGCGAGGCCTCGTGGATATTGCTGGATTACGGGGACGTGGTCGCTCATATATTCCTTGAGGACAAGCGCGAGTTCTATTCGCTTGAGCGCTTGTGGGCCGATGCGCCTCAGGAGGCCTTTGCGGAATCTCCGCCCAAGGCCAGGCCGAGATCCAGGCCCAGGCCGAAACGCAAAGTAAAGAAGGCCATTGTACGCAAGGTAAAGAAGGCCGGAAGAAGAAAGAGTGGAAAAAGAATTATCCCTTCTCATTGAACGCGCCGCGACGGCCGTATTTACCGAGCACGGCTTAAAGCTGCCCGCACCCCCTGAACTCAAATCCGATCTCGAGATCCCGAAAGACAAGAATCACGGGGACCTGGCCACAAGCATAGCGATGCGCCTGGCGCGATCCGCCGGAAAGGCGCCGCTCGAGCTGGCAGGCCTCTTGATCGCGAAGCTTGAACATGAGATGAAGTCCCATCACATGGGCCACACGATCGACCGCGTGGAAGTCAAACCGCCGGGATTCATAAATTTTTTCCTATCCAAAAATTTCCTGTGTAAAACGCTCCTCGCGATAAAACGCAAGAAGAATAATTTCGGCAGGACTTCGGTCGGCGCCGGGCTGAAGCTTCAGGTGGAATTTGTAAGCGCCAATCCCACCGGCCCCCTGACGATCGCCCACGGCAGGCAGGCGGCTATAGGAGATTCGCTCGCGAATATCCTCGGATTCCTCGGCTATAAGGTCACGCGCGAATATTATCTTAACGACGAAGGGACCCAGATGGATATCCTGGGCAATTCGATCAGGGTCCGTTATCAGCAGCTGTTCGGATCCGCGGAGCCTTTCCCGTCCGACGGATATAAGGGCTCGTATGTCGCGGAGATAGCGAAAGATTTCAGGAAAAAATACCGCAAGAGATATGCCGGGACGAAGGATATAAAAGTATTCAGGGAGTTCGGGCTTCGCTGGATACTGGGCGATATAAAGAAGGACCTGAAGGATTTCGGGGTGAAGTTCGACGCATGGTACAGCCAGAGAAGTTTACGAAAATCGGGCAAGGTGGAGAAGGCGATAGCAGTACTGAAAGAGAGAGGTCATATATACGAACAGGATAATGCGGTATGGTTCAAGTCGACCGCGTTCGGCGATGATAAAGACAGGGTGGTGGTCAAGTCGGACGGAAGTAAAACATATCTTGCGCCGGACATCGCCTACCATCTGGAGAAGTTCAGGCGGGGATTCAAAAAGATAACAGATATCTGGGGGCCCGACCACCATGGCTACGTGCCGCGGATGAAGGCGGCCGTGAAAGCGCTCGGCTTCCCGGAAGGCTCGCTGACCGTTCTGATAGTACAGCTGGCCACCCTTTACAGGGGCGGCAAGGCCGTCTCGATGTCGACCAGGGCGGGCGAGTTCGTGACGCTTCGCGAGGTGATGGATGAGGTCGGCAAAGACGTTTCAAGGTTCGCGTTCCTGATGCGCAGGATATCGAGCCATCTCGATTTCGATCTTGACCTGGTCAAGAAGGAGTCGGCCGAGAATCCCGTGTACTATATCCAGTATGCGCACGCCAGGATCTGGTCGATACTGGACTACAGCAGAAAAGAACATATAATCACCGCGCGGTTCGATTCAAAGCTCCTCAAAGAGCCGGAAGAGATGGACCTTTTGCGGATGTTGAGACAATTCCCGCTTGTCGTAGCCTTGAGTGGCAAGATGCAGGAGCCGTATATCATATTGCAGTACCTGCAGGACCTCGCGACGGTATTCCATTCCTTCTACAATAAGCACAGGGTCGTCGGCGACGATCTGTCCTTGACCAAGTCACGCCTCGTCCTCGTCGATTGCATCAGGATAGTCCTCGCCAACGGCTTGCGTTTACTCGGTGTCTCGCTGCCGAGGAAGATGTAGCATTTACTTACGACTTACCACTTACGACTTATAACTAACCCATGTTCGACTCCATCAAAGTCTACCTGAACGAAGAGATCGACGTCGAAAAGCTCAGCATCCGCCTCGTCGAGTACGGCTACCGCGCATGTAAGCGCGTGGCCGAAGAGGGCGACTTCGCCCGCCTGGGCGATACCATAACGATCTACCCCGTAACATTCGAATATCCTCTAAGGATAGAGCTCCTCGGTACGCATGTCGAAAAGATAAGATCCGTCGACCCCATCACCTATGAGCCTGCAGGAGACCACGGCGTTGCGATAATCCTTCCGATCGCGGGAATAATCAAAAGAAAGATACGGCGCAAAGAGCGGGCCCTCGCGGAAGAATCCCCGATAGACAATTTCGTGGATATTGAACCGGGCGATTACGTGGTCCATGTCGATCACGGCATAGGAAGGTATCTGGGCATCGAAAAAATAAAGGTCGACAAGAAATTCGCCGAACATCTCGCGATAGAATACGAGCGCGGCGATAAGCTTTACGTGCCGTTCGGAGACATCGACAAGCTCCACAAGTACGTGGGCTTCGAAAAACGCCTTCCGAAACTCCACAGGCTCGGGGCCGGGGTATGGACCAGCGCCAAGGAGCGCGCAAAGAAGGGCGTCTATAAAGTAGCGCTTGATCTTCTCGACCTGCAGGCGAAGCGCGCCTCCTCGGGCGGATTTCAATTCTCGGCCGACACTGATTGGCAAAAGGAGCTCGAGGGGGCATTCCCTTACAAGGAGACGCCCGATCAGGCGAAATCAACGATCGAGGTCAAGCGCGACATGGAATCAAACAGGCCTATGGACAGACTGCTGTGCGGCGACGTGGGCTACGGCAAGACCGAGGTTGCGATACGGGCGGCCTTCAAAGCCGTCATGGACAATAAACAGGTCGTGATCCTCGTTCCGACGACGATCCTGGCCGAGCAGCACTTCAATACTTTCGCGACGAGGATGAAGCGTTTCCCGGTAAAGGTGGAGATGCTTTCGCGTTTCAGGACCGCCTCGGAGCAGGATGCGATACTGAAAGCGCTCGCGGCCGGCTCGGTCGACATAATCATAGGCACACACCGCCTCATATCCGGGGACATGAAGTTCAAGGACCTCGGGCTCGTCGTCATCGACGAGGAGCAGCGCTTCGGCGTAAAGCATAAGGAGCATTTGAAGAGGATGCGGTTCTCGGTAGATGTGCTGACGCTGACCGCGACGCCCATACCGCGCACGCTGTATCTGGCGCTCATGGGCGGCAGGGATATCTCAGTCATCAATACGCCTCCGTCGGAAAGATTGCCCGTCGAGACGAAGGTCACCCACTATGATGAATCGCTGATAAAAGAAGCCATGCGCAAAGAGAAGCGCCGGGGCGGCCAGATATTCTTCGTCCATAACAGGATAAAGGGCATCGACAAGCTGGCCAGGAGGATATCGGAACTCGTCCCGGATATAAGTATCGCCGTCGCCCACGGCCGCATGGCAGAAAGGGAGCTCGAAGAGGCGATGATACAGTTCATCGACGGTGAGATCGACTGCCTTATCTCGACGACGATCATAGAATCGGGGATCGACATCCCGAACGCGAACACGATCATAATAAACAGGGCGGACATGTTCGGATTGTCGGAGCTGTATCAGCTGCGCGGCAGGGTCGGCCGTTTTACGAGGGCGGCATACGCGTATCTTTTGATACCCAAGAATTTTGTCCTCAGCTCCGAATCGCAGAAACGGCTTGTAGCGATAAAGAAATTCCAGGAATTAGGCTCGGGTTTCAAGCTGGCGATGGAAGATCTGCAGATAAGGGGAGCGGGAAACCTCCTGGGCGTTGAACAGCACGGCTTTATCAATGCCGTCGGGTTCGACCTGTACTGCCGCCTCCTCAAAACCGCGATAGATAACCTCAAACGCTGACCCGACCTTGTCGACCGACCCGGTCCCACCGACCCGGTCGACAAGGTTACTACGGATAAGGTTTGAATCTTTGCCTACACTATGTTATAATCACAATTCAATGAAAAAGGTAATACTATTTATAGGCGCACTGGCCATTCCAGCCATCATCCTGTGCGGATGCGGCAAGAAGCAAAGTCCCGCTGATGCCAGGGTGCTCGTCCGCGTAAGCAATAAATCGGTAACAGAAAGCGACCTCAAGACAAAACTTGCCAAGCTGCCTCCGTATTACCAGAATATAGTCTCCAAGGACAAGAAACGTTACATAGAGGACATGATAGTAGAGATACTCTGTTATGAGGAAGGTATACGTAAAGGGATCGATAAGGACAAAGAGGTGAGAGAGCTGATAAGCGAGGCGAAGAAGAAGATCGTAATGGCCAAGGTCATCAAGAACGAGGTCGAGGACAAAGTCATCGTGACCGAAGAAGAGAAAAAGAAATTTTATGACCTCAACAAAGACAGCTTTCGCACGCCGGACATGTGGCGGGCATCCCACATACTGGTCGCCGACGAAAAAGACGCAAACGCTATTTTGGATGAGCTTTCCAAAGGCGCCAAGTTCGAGGAGATCGCAAAGGCGCGCTCGATCGACGCTACGGCCAGCCGCGGCGGAGATGTGGGTTTCTTCAGGGCCGGACAGCTCGTGCCCGACTTCGAAAAGGCATGCCTCAAGCTTGATGTCGGCCAGACGAGCGGCGTCGTCAAGACGCAGTTCGGATATCACATAATAAAGCTTACCGACAAGAGGGAAGGCGGCGTGCAGTCTTACGAAGAAGCGAAGCGAGCCATCGAGACGGAATTGAAAAAGGAAAAGAGATCAGAACTTTTTAACAAGATGGTCATGAGCCTTAAAGATAGATACGGCGTTCACGTCTTCGAGGACGCCTTCAAGGCCATGGAGAAGGAAGAGGGCCAGAAGGCGCGCGCGACTTCTGGAAAACCATGAAGAAGACCTTATTTTATTTAATCGCCTCTGTCATCATCCTCGGCGCTAGCACCCTATTTGCCGAGCTCATAGACAAGGTGGCTATAGTAGTCAACGACGAGATAATCACAGACCGGGAGATAGAGCGGCAGCTCGCGCCCATTTATGATAGATACAAGATGATGTACTCGGGAAATCAGCTGATCGAGAAGCTCGAAGAGGCCAGGCAGAAGGTGGCGCAGCAGATGATAGAGGACAGGCTTCTCTACGGCGAGGCGAAGAAGCAGAATATCGAGGTCGACGGGAGAGACATCGACGCCAAGGTCCAGGAGGTGGTGAACGGCTTAGGTTCGCGCGAGAACTTCGACCAGGCGCTCATCGAGCAGCAGCTGACATTAAAGGACCTGAAGGACCGCTATAGACAGCAGCTTATGACCAAAAGGCTGATAGATCAGAAGATAGGCCCGGGCATAATGATCACGCCGGTCGAGATCGACAATTATTACAACAAGAATTTGTCTGAGTTCATGCGCCCCGAACGGGCCAGGATCAAGAATATACTGATAAGCATCAAAAAATTTCCGGATCCGCAGAAGGCGCTGACTCTGGCAAAGGATATTCTAAAGAGGTTGCGCGAAGGGTGTGAATTCGAGGGGCTCGCCAAGATGTATTCGGACGGTCCGGGCGCCTCCGGAGGCGGGGATATGGGGTATGTGAACAAAGGAGACCTCTTGCTCGAGATAGAGAAGGTGATATTCAGTTTGAAGCCCGGAGAGGCATCCGGCATAATACAGACGAGCCTCGGCTATCACATATTTAAGGTCGAAGAGAGAGAGGGGCCTAAGACATCGCCGCTGTCGGAGGTCCGGCGCCAGGTCGAGACGGCCCTATACCAGTCTAAGGTTGATAACAAGATAAAGGGATGGATCGAGGGTTTGAAGAAGAGTGCGTATATCGCGTTCAAATAAGCCGAGAATAGTCATCACGATGGGTGACCCGTCCGGCGTCGGGCCGGAAGTTACGCTGAAGGCGCTGGCAAGTCCGAGGGTAAAAGGGCTTGCCGATTTTTTAGTTATAGGCGAGGGATTTGGGCGAAAAGGCGCATCTGCCGGCAGGGCTTCGCTTGAGTATATAGACAAGGCCCTGGATATCGTATGCGCAGGTGAGGCGGACGCAATCGTCACAGCGCCGGTCAATAAATCTTCCATTCGAAAAGCGGGCTTTCCGAGCTTTCAGGGCCACACCGAATATCTCGCCGAACGGACCGGGACGAAGAAGTTCGCGATGATGTTCGTGGGCGAGGCCCTGAAGGTGACGCTGGTCACAAGACATGTGGCATTAAGGCGCGTTCCAAAAGCCCTTACCGCCGCGCTCGTTTCCGACACGATATCGCTTACATATAAATATTTGAAGGACCTTTTCGGGATCAAGTCTCCCAGGATAGGAGTATGCGGCCTCAATCCTCATGCCGGAGAATTTGGGGCGTTCGGAACGGAAGAGGCGAAGGTCATAACCCCGGCCATACGAAGGTGTTCAAAGACGATGAAGAATATCCGCGGGCCGATACCGGCAGACACGGCCTTTTACGACGCGCTCAACAAAAGATACGATGCGGTCGTCGCGATGTATCATGACCAGGCGCTCGCGCCTTTCAAGATGCTCTATTTCAAAAGCGGCGTCAATCTCACGCTGGGCCTTCCTTTCATAAGGACCTCGCCCGACCACGGCACGGCATTCGACATAGCAGGTAAAGGCATTGCCGACCCCTCTTCGATGATCGAAGCGATCGTATTGGCATGCCGTCTTGTTACCCGGCAACGAAGTTATCCACAGATGTAGGGGAGGTTTAAACCTCCCCTACATCCATAATTCTATGCTGACCAGATCCCGATTAAAAGAAGTCTTCAGCCGCTACGGTTTCTCACCCCTCAAAAGATTCGGCGAAAATTACCTTATCGATGGAAATATCAAGGATAAGATCATCACCCGGATGCAGCTGGCAAAGAGCGACGTCGTGCTGGAGATAGGGCCGGGGCTCGGGGCTTTGACGATAGATCTTGCCGAGAGGGGTGTGAGCATTTTTGCGGTGGAAAAAGACAGGAAGGCGTTTGAAATACTCGTTGACCTTGTTGGCGACAGGTTCCCCAACCTTAAACTTTTTAACGAAGATATATTGAAGTTCGATCTGAATGGCATATTCGAAATATTGTCCAATGGTAGGGCAGGTTTAAACCTGCCCTACTGCGGACAAGAACGAAGACGCATAAAGGTCGTCGGCAATCTTCCGTACTACATCACAGCCCCTGCGATAGAATATATCATCGAGAATAGAAAACTTGTAAAGATGGCGCTTATAATGGTCCAGAAAGAGGTGGCGATGCGCCTCCTCGCGAAACCCGGAACGGACGACTACGGTTCGTTAAGCTGTTTCGTACAATACCATGCGGAGCCGGAATATGTCCACACCGTAAAGAGGACCTGTTTCTATCCCGCGCCTGAGGTGAATTCGGCTATCGTGAAATTGGATCTTCTGGATTCGCCTTCGGTAAAGGTAAAGGACGAAGAGCTGTTTTTTAAGATCATCAGAGGGGCGTTCAATCAGAGGCGAAAGTCGGTGATAAATTCATTGTC
>Ga0315284_10011646_pt1 | contig 12534 bp, 10 predicted proteins | sample YL17G09_16_MG_FD_203696 | JGI IMG/M metagenome (GOLD analysis project Ga0315284, IMG submission 203696) | Sediment microbial communities from Yellowstone Lake, YNP, Wyoming, USA - YL17G09_16 | ecosystem: Environmental > Aquatic > Freshwater > Lake > Sediment | place: USA: Wyoming | collected... | reverse complement strand
TGTTCACAGGTAAGCTGAGTGTAGTTTGTCATAAGCGCTCCTTTGACTTGGCAGTCTCGGAGCCAATCCTACCTCAGCTTGCCTCTTTTGACCGCTGCAAAGTTGCACTTACAAGTTGAATCTACGGAACAAAAACGCCTACAGGTCTCTAAACATTCAGGGGAAGTTTTGAATGGATATTTTCAATTCATATAGTAAATTTGGTATATGGTCATGAAACAAGAGGATTTATTAATCGAAGTGGACCCAACCATTGGTCTGGGTTTTGTCGCTCTAGCCGAACACTTTAAAGCCGCGCTTGGTCTCAAGGTGGATCTGGTTTCTCGCAGGGCTATTAAACCAGAGATGTGGAAAACTACGGAAAAAGGATTGATTGATGTCTAGGCGCGAACCCCTTATCCTGATAGAAGACATTTTATCGGTAATGAAAATATCGAACACTATACAACCGATATGTAAATACATGCGAATTGACCTGGAATTACACGCTACATAATATACGCCCGGCTTCGAGTGAACATAACGCCTCAGGAAACCGGGCTTTTAGATATTTGCCTGGCAACCCTCACCCCTGCCCCTCTCCCACGCCTGTGGGAGAGGGGTTTTATAGTGCCAGGCAGGAGCCACCGGTGCTCGCTTTTCGGGCACACTTGACCAGAGACCTGACAAGTCTTTACCAGAACCTTTCCAGGCACAGATTTTGGATTATGTGTGATCCTTACCTGGCAAGGCTACCCGTTAAGACCTGTCAGGTCTTTTGGCTAAGGCGAGAGAGCACACCGAAAGCTGCCAACAACGTCGTTGATGTACCAAATCCAGTTCTTGGCCCATGACCACGTGGCGCAACTAAACGAGGTCGACCCACGGGCGTGGGAGAGGGGTTTTATAGTACCAGGCAAGAGCCACCGGCGTCCGCTTTTTAGGCACGCTTGACCATAGACCTGACAGGTCTTTACCAGAACCTTTCCAGGCACAGATTTTGGATTAAGTGTGATCCTTACCTGGCAAGGCTACCCGTTAAGACCTGTCAGGTCTTTTTCCTAAGGCGAGAGGACGCACCGGAAACCGAGAACTCCGAGCCCTCGACTGTCAGGGAGGACACAGTACCTGCCGCCCCCGACCCTGCCGCAGATGTCCCTGATGTCCCAGGGGCCGCCCCGTACGGCAGGCCGCACCCCCCCAAGCCAAGGTTCGCCAATCACCCCCCTTTAGCATATAGTCCGTAGTGCCAGGGTACACGTCCGACACCCATTCCCACAGGTTTCCAGACATATCCAAGGCCCCATAATGGCTGTCAAAATCAGGATAATTGCCCAGACGCTGCACTCCTCCTTTACATCCCCCATAATTCGCCTGTGTGCAACCGATCTCTTCCACCCCAGGGATAAGTGCGCCCATCGGCGCCCCGCGCGGCTTTTCCTGGTTAATGCCAGTCGGCGCAATGAAAAAGCTCAGGACAAACGTGGTAATGATCGGCCACAGGGTAACACCTAAAATCACCACCAGGCTTGGAATGAGCAGCAGCCAGGCAAGGCGCGCATCCTGTTGTCGCAGAGAGAGTCGTGGTTTAGGAAGGGATCTTGAATTTCCCGCCATAGCTGAAAAATAGTGGGTAGATTTGCGTTATTACGCAAATCCACCCTTTTACCTCTCGCTATTGATTATTTGCCGGCAAGCTCAACCCACTTGGCGGCGGCTTCATCCATGGCCTGCTGCGGGGGTTTAACACCCGTCAGCACTTCTTGAATGGCCAATTGGAGCGCTGCGGAAGCTTCGTTGTAATAGGGCACTGTCGGTCGTTCATAGGCGAACGGGAACTGCGCCAGGAACGCCGGAACAGTGACCGGGTTGGCGTGAGTGGGATGTGAATAATAGCTGGAAAAGTAATCCCTAATAACCCAGGTAACGCATATCCTGTCCAGGCGGCAGCCACTGCGCCAAGAGCCAGTTGCCCTTCGGCGCCAATATTAAATAAGCCGCCTTTAAAGGCTAGCCCGACGACTAAACCGGCGAAAATATAAGGTGTAGCCCAAACCGTTGTTTCGCTAAGCGCTTTTAATGACCCGAAGGATCCCTCAGCGAGGCCCAGGTAGGCATCAAACGGGTTTCCCCCGGCCAGGGCGATCACGATGCCCCCTACGATGACAGAAGTGAAAACTGCGAGAACGGGGACCAACATGCTGCGCAAGGCTGGTTTTAGTTTTACCAGCAGCGAGCTTTTTCCATTATCTGCTTTTGTTACGGAAGATTCCATGGACTCCTCCCTGAATCACAGGGATTGCGCCTAATAATTGACCTGTTTAAAAAATGATCTTGGAATAATAAGTTCGAATGTGATAAAAAATCTTATTGCGGTTTTGTAGGAGCTACGTTGGTCTTGATGGAGCCGTCCAAGAGACCCTTGGCGATCTCCTCCATCTTGGTCTTGACCTCGGCGGGTACTACGCTGTCCAGGTCGTGATACGGAGCATAACCAGCCTCACCCAGGAAGTTGCCGGCAGGGAAATTGCCTTCCTTGGCCATCTTGATCAGGTTAAAGGTTCCGGGGGTCCGTAGTTTCATGGCACTGGAGAGCAGGACCTTCTGCGCCTCGGGGACGGTGAAGTACTGATCGGTGTCAACGCCGATAGCATAAACGCCCTTCTCAGCCGCACCCAGTAAAGCGCCGTTGCCGGTTTGGCCGCCTGCGCCGAAGACCAAATCGCAACCCTTATCGATCATGGAGACAGCGGTTGTCTTGCCCCATTCGGGATCGGTGAAGGTTTTGTCGAAGCCAACATCGTTGTGATAGACTATGGTTACTTCAACGGCGGGGTCAATGTACGCTGCACCAGCGCGGTAGCCCTCACCAAAGCGCCAGACGACCGGGACGGCATCTGTTCCCAGAACTGCGCAGATCTTGCCGCTCTTGCTCATCTGTGCTGCCAGGGCGCCTACCAGAAAGCCAGAATTATCTTCGGGGAAGACCAGGCCAGCGACGTTCGGGACAGTTCCAGCGAACTGTTCTTGATCAACGCCAAGAAACTTGACATCAGGATATTTCTTGGCGGATGCGACAGTGGCTTCACCCAGGGCGAAACCAACGGTGACGATCACATCATACTTGGCGTCTGCAAAAGTGGAGATGTTTTTGTCATAGTCCTTGGAGTCGGTTGTCTCGATGTATTGCACAACGGCTCCGAGATCCTTCTCCGCCAGTTTCACACCTTCCCAGGTGGATTGGTTGAAGGACTTGTCATCAATCTTGCCAACATCAGTGACCAGACCGACACAGAACGTTTCCGGCTTGCTGCAGTCGGGCTTTCCGCCTCCAGCAGGCTGGTAGGTGGAGGTGACAGGTTCTGCGGTCGCCGTTACCACTCGCTCGATGATCATGGCTGTGGCGGTCTCCACCCCTTGGGCAACAACGGCGGTTAGATTGGGTTGAGGGGATTTGAAAGCGTTGTTCAATAATCCACCCACGACCAGCAGCACGCTTACAACGACTACTCCTATCAGTGCCCAAAGCCAGGCAGGCATTTTGCGGGAAACCTCACCCCCGGTCCCCTCTCCACGCAGTGGAGAGGGGGTATCGACTGTCATGCTCTCCTCCCCCAAGTATGGGAGAGGGCTTGGGGGGTGAGGTTCTTCTCCCCTCTCCGTTCCACGGAGAGTGGTCGGGGGTGAGGTTAAAGTGCTAGATTCATCAGCCGGCACTATTTTTTCTTCAATCCCTGCCGGCGCCGGTCGTGGCTCAACCGAAGGAATTTGCTCAGGTTGGAGGCGATGCACTTTTTCAACGCTTTCAGCCTTTTTCAATTCCTTCAGTGATTCTAAAGCCCCAGCAAACGTCCCCATATTTTCATACCGCGCCGCCGGGTCTTTCGCCAGCACCTTGAAGATCACTTGCTCGACCTCGTCTGGTAGATCGGGTACAAATCCTTTCGGCCGCGGCAGGGGATCGTTAGCCTGCTTGAGCAGCACCGCCGCCGGGGTGTCGGCGGTATAGGGTCGCCTTCCGGTCACTAATTCGAACAAGACCACCCCCAAGGCATATTGGTCGGTTTGGGGCACAACTTCCCCTATCCACTGTTCCGGCGCCATGTACTCCGGTGTACCCACCCCTACCCCCGTACCGGTCAGGATGGTGGAGGGTTCTACTTCCAGTATCTTGGCCACCCCAAAGTCTGATAGGTGTGGTTCGCCTGTCCGCGATAGCAGGATGTTGGCCGGTTTGACATCGCGGTGGATGATGTTCTCGTTGTGGGCATATTCCAGGGCACGCGCTACGGGCAGCAATAAATGCACCGCTTCGGCATAAGGCATAGGCGTCCCCGTTTTAACCTTGAGCGTGCCGCCCTCCAGGTATTCCATCACCAGGTAAGGCATGCTCTTATATTCCCCATAGTCGTGCACCTTAACGATATTGGGGTGAGAGAGCCGTGCCAGGGATTTGGCTTCGCGCTCGAAGCGCTTGAGCATCTGCTGAAGCTGCTGGGGGGTAACGGCCTCGCGGCGGATGAACTTGATCGCTACCTGGCGTTCCAGGCGGTTGTCGAAAGCTTTATAGACTGTCGCCATGCCGCCCTCACCCAGTTGCTCAATGATATGATAACGACCTATATCCAAACCAGTGAATGTGGACATAACATCCTTCCGCTTCAAGGTATCGTAGTATTATTAATATTGTCAATCACCTACAATATTGCAATCATACCCAATAAAGACATTATTAGCAAGTAGCAACAGGCTCAAACGGGACGAGCAGCCATCCGGTCACAGGCTGTGGATAATAGTGTTATAATCCTGCCCTGAGCAATTATATTACTTCAAACCGGAGTTCTATTCATGACCATGAGTGAATCTGCACCCATCTCAAACTTTATCTGCGACATTATTCATGAAGATTTGCGCACGAATAAATACAACGGGCGGGTGCACACCCGCTTTCCACCTGAGCCAAACGGCTATTTGCACATCGGGCATGCCAAATCCATCTGCTTGAATTTTGGTATCGCCGCCGACTACGGCGGGCTGTGCAATCTGCGCTTTGATGACACCAATCCCACCAAGGAAGAAGTGGAATATGTAGAGTCCATCAAAGACAATATCCGTTGGTTGGGTTTCTCCTGGGATGAGCGCGAATTCTACGCCTCGGATTATTTCGAGCAGATGTACCAATATGCCATCCAACTGGTCAAGGATGGCAGAGCCTATGTCTGCGACCTGAGCGCGGATGAGATCAGGGAATACCGGGGTACGCTAACCGCGCCGGGGAAAGAAAGCCCATACCGCAATCGCCCGGTCGCGGAGAACCTGGATTTGTTCCAGCGTATGCGGGCGGGTGAATTTGATGAAGGTAGCCGTGTGCTGCGGGCGAAAATTAACATGGCTTCCCCGAATTTGAACCTGCGCGACTCGGTGATGTACCGCATTCTCAAGGCCTCCCACCACCGCACGGGCGATGAGTGGTGCATCTACCCCATGTATGACTACGCCCACTGCGTCTCGGATTCCATAGAGGGCATCACTCACTCCATCTGCACGCTGGAATTTGAAGATCACCGCCCCCTTTATGACTGGTTCCTTGACCAGCTCAGAGTCTACCATCCCCAGCAAATTGAGTTTGCCCGCCTGAATCTCACCTACACCGTGATGAGCAAGCGCAAACTGCTCAAACTGGTCGAAGAAGGTCTCGTCAGCGGCTGGGACGACCCGCGCATGCCCACCCTTTCGGGTATGCGGCGGCGCGGCTATTCTCCGCAAGCCATCCGCAAATTCAGCGAGCGCATCGGCGTGGCGAAAAATAACAGCGTCGTGGATGTGGCTCTGCTCGAGCACGCCCTGCGTGAAGACTTGGAAGAGCGCGCTATGCGCGTGATGGTCGTCCAGAACCTGCTGCGTGTGGTCATCGAAAGCTATCCGGAGGACAATGTGGAAGAATTCGATGTCCCCAATTACCCCCAGAACCCCAACCGCACCGAAACGCGCAAGGTGCCGTTCTCGCGTGTGGTATACATTGAAAAGGGTGATTTCTTAGAAAGCCCACCCAAGAACTTCTTCCGCCTGGCTCCCGGCCGCGAAGTGCGGCTGATGCACGCTTACTATATTACCTGTAAAGAGGTTGTTCAAGACCCGCAAAGCGGCGAAGTGGTCGAGCTGCGCTGCACCCACGACCCTGCCTCACGCGGCGGCATGTCAGTGGATGGGCGCAAGGTGCAGGGGACGCTGCATTGGGTCTCGGCAGCGCATGCCCTGGACGTGGAAGTGCGCCTGTATGATCACCTCTTTAATAAACCGAACCCCGAAGAGGTAGAAGAGGGTTCTGGTTTCTTGGAGAATATGAACCCCAACTCGCTAGAGGTTTTACGTGGATGCAAGGCTGAGCCTTACCTGGCAAGTGTAACCCCGGGTAGCAGCTACCAGTTTATCCGCACGGGTTATTATTGCCTGGATGGCTTAGATTCTACGAAGGACAAGCTGGTCTTCAACCGTACGGTGGCGTTGCGCGATACCTGGGCAAAAATCCAGCAAAGGCAGGCTGGAGGTTGAATAAAAATGATTACAAAATATTAATCGAGGAGCTTCTCCAAAATCTCCATGAGGCTGTCGGAGGTTGTTTATCGGTTGACACGGAATCTCCACAGATTCCTGCTGACGCCAAAGTCCTTGAAATAGCTGTATGCAAAAGTAGCTGTTTGATCTGAAAAACTAAATCATCATCCCTTGTAGAAGCAATCGCCCGACTTCAAGAGTCTTTCAAGTCTCAGGAAGCCGGGCTTTTATATATTTGCCTGGCAACCCTCACCCCTGCCCCTCTCCCACGCCCGTGGGAGAGGGGTTTAATAGTGCCAGACAGGGGCAACCGGCGCTCGCTTTTCGGGCACGCTTGACCAGATACCTGACACATCACCCTGTAAAACGTAGCGGCTGGAGCGCATAAATTTCGTGCAGCGCTTCAAAGCACGGTGAGTGCCTTTCTTCTTGCGGTTGGCAGAGGTATCAAAAATAAACTTGCGCTCAAAGAGCGGTGCGATTACATTAACCAGGGCATGATGCACCACGCGGTCACGAAAGGGGGCTGCCGAAACCAAGCGCCGTTTGGCCTCATGCACATAGAAACTAACATACTGACCAGGTTGGTAACTACCGCTCTTAAGTTCCTCCTGTAGTTGGATCAAGTTGGGTTCCAGGTCATATTCAAAATCCGTCACGGTAGACTTGCTGCGTTTGCCACGGGCGACTTTTTTGAATGCCCACCATAAATTGTTGAAGGATATAATCTGATGCCAAAGATGATCGTAATGTTTTCCCATACGATGTACCGTGAGTATTAAAAACTTTGCTTCAGCAGGGGGGTATCCCCCCTGCACCCCCCGCAGAATTTCAGAACACCAGAAAACAGAATTCCAGAATTAAGGCGAGAGGACGCACCGAAAACCGTTATCTACGGTACCTCGATAGTTAAGGTAGTCACAGTTCCTGTCGAACCTGATCCAGTTGCAGTAGTCCCAGTTGCCCCAGGAGCCGCCCCACAACATCTTTCCCTTTGTTACCCAATCGCCACCCCGTACAGCAGGCCGCACCCCCCAAGCCAAGGTCTGCCAATCACCCCCCTTTAGCATATAGTCCGTAGTGCCAGGGTACACATCCGACACCCATTCCCACAAGTTTCCAGCCATATCCAAGGCCCCATAAGGGCTGGCGTAATCAGGATAACTGCCCACAGGTTGTACTTCCCATTTACATCCCCCATAATTCGCCTGTCCACAGTTTGCTCCTTCTCCCCAAGGATAAGTACCTCCATTGATCCCACGCGCGGCCTTCTCCCATTCCGCCTCCGTTGGCAGCCGCCTGCCAACCCATCCACAATAGTCTTTGGCTTGATCCCACTTATCTACCACAACGGGATAATTCTCATAGCCAGCTATCGTAGTTCGCCCACTACCCGTGGCTCTACAAGTGCCCGACTCCATACAGCGGGCATACATGGCGTTGGTCACTTCTGTCTGGTCTATCCAGAAGGCGTCCAGAGTTACAGTGCGTTGGGGTTTCTCATCTGCGTAGGTTTCGCTGCCCATGATAAATTCCCCCGCCGGGACATACACCATCACCATGCCGTCTTGAGACGAGACCTGCGTCGAACCGACCCGCAGGGCAGGAGTCTCAGTGGGTAGATGGGTGCTGGTGTGCGCAGGCGTGGAGGTGGCTGGTTCTACGGTCGCTGTTATCACGCGCTCGACGATCATGGCCGTGGCGGTCTCCACCCCTTGCGCTATGACGACAGTTGGATTTGGCTGAGGGGATTTGAAAGCGTTGTTCAATAATCCACCCTCGACCAGCAGCACGCTTACAACGACTATTCCTATCAGGACCCAAAGCCAGGCGGGCGCCTTACGGGAGACCTCACCCCAAGCCCCCTCTCCACTGCGTGAAGAGGGGGTATCGACTGTCATGCTCTCCTCCCCCAAGTATGGGAGAGGGCTTGGGGGGTGAGGTTCTTCTCCCCTCTCCGTTCCACGGAGAGGGGCCGGGGGTGAGGTCATAGTGCTGGCTTCATCAGCCGGCAAACTTTTTTCTTCAATCCCTACTGGCGCCAGTTGTGGCTCAACCGCAGGAACTTGCTCTGTTTGGAGGCGGTTCACTTTTTCAGCGTTTTCAGCCTTTTTCAAATCCTTCAGTGATTCTAATGCCTCAGCAAATGCACCCATATCCAGATACCGTTCTTCAGGCGCTTTATTCAATGCCTTGAAGATGACCCGTTCGACTTCATCCGGCAGATTAGGTACAAAATCCTTCGGCTGCAGCAGCGGCTCGGTGGCCTGCTTGAGCAGCACCGCCGCCGGGATGTCGGCCGTATACGGCCGCTGTCCCGTCACCAGCTCGAATAAGACCACCCCCAGGGCATATTGGTCGGTCTGGGGTACAACTTTGCCGACCCACTGCTCCGGCGCCATGTATTCCGGCGTGCCCACTCCTACCCCCGTTCCGGTAAGAATGGTGGAGGGTTCTACCTCCAGGATCTTGGCAATCCCAAAATCAGAAAGATGCGGTTCCCCTCTCCGCGAAAGCAGAATATTGGCCGGTTTGACATCGCGGTGGATGATGTTCTCGTTGTGGGCGTATTCCAGGGCACGCGCTACGGGCAGCAATAAATGCACCGCTTCGGCATAAGGCATAGGCGTCCCCGTTTTAGCCCTAAGCGTGCCGCCCTCCAGGTATTCCATCACCAGATAAGGCATATCTTCGTATTCCCCATAGTCGTGCACCTTAACGATATTGGGGTGAGAGAGCCGCGCCAGCGATTTTGCTTCGCGCTCGAAGCGCTTGAGCATCTGCTGAAGCTGCTGCGGGGTGACAGCCTCGCGGCGAATGAACTTAATCGCCACCTGGCGATCCAGGCGGTTATCAATGGCCTTATACACCGTCGCCATACCGCCTTCGCCAAGCTGCTCTATGATGTGATAGCGGCCTATATCTAGTCCGGCAAGTGTGGAGATAGCGAGTCTCCGATTTTGGATTGCGGTTTGCTTACGTTAATGAAATCATAAACGATAAGAAAAAAATTAGCAAGGAGATTTGAAATGCGTTTACCTTAAACCTTAACCATCATTTATGTGGTTGGCCGAAAGTAATTTGAATAAAAATCAGGCGCCTGTTGAAAGGGATACAATCACAGCAGCCAAAATTTTCAAGCTCCAAGATATTTGTGAGAGTAAGAGGATATTTTACAGATTTGTCTAATATTTACCACCCTACCAGCAACTGGATCGCGTTCTGTATTCTTTTCAGCACCGTCTCTTTGCCAATGATCTCCATGCTCTCGAACAGTGGCGGGCTAACGGCCTGCCCTGTCACCGCCATGCGCAAGATGCCAAAGAGTTGCTGGGTGGTGAGTTTCAACTTTAGGGCCAGGTCGCGCATGGGTTGCTCGGCGGTCGCGACAGAGATCTGCGGCAAGGCCGCCAGGAGTTGGTAAGCCTGCTGGGCGGCCTCGGCGGATTGAGCCACAGTCATGTTCTTGCCGATTAATCCCTTAGGGTCTGGGTTTACATCATCGCTGAAGAAAAATCCAGCCATTGCAGAAGCGTCATCCAGCGTCGTGAGGCGCGTACGGACGATGGGCATGATCCGCAACAGCTTTTCATCTTCCACCTTGTAGCCGGTATTGACAAAGAACGGTTTAAGACGGGAGGCCAAATCCTTCGCCTCCAGGGAGCGGATGTGCACCCCGTTAAAGTAATCGAGCTTACTGATGTTGATAGCAGCCGGGGCCGGGTTAAGTTTCTCCAAGCTAAATTTTTCAATCAGGTCAGGCAGGGTAAAGAATTCGGTCTGGTCGTCATAGCTCCAGCCCATCAACGAGACCCAATTGAGGATCCCTTCGGGGATAAAACCCATCTCTCGCAGGTCAGTAACATAGATTGAAAAGCCGTCTTTCAGCATCTCAGCGGCATCGCGCTTGCTCATTTTGCCTTTCCCGCTGGGTTTGAGAAAGATTGAAAGATGCACCCAAACCGGTTCTTCCCAACCAAAAGCTCGGACTACATGGACATGCAGGGGGAAGGTCGACAGCCATTCCGAACCACGCAGGACGTGCGTGATCTTCATCAGGTGGTCATCCACCATCGCTGCCAGGTGGTAGAGCGCCCAGCCATCCGATTTGACCAGGATAAGATCATCCAGGGTGCTGTTTTCAACCGTGATATTTCCTCGCAGGGCGTCATGGACGGTGATGGAACCTTCTTCAGGCATTTTAAAACGGATGACGTACCGCTCGCCGCGAGCGACCCGCTGCGCGGCCTCATCCAGGTTAAGGTTACGGCAGGTGCCATCGTAGTGGATTGGCGCTTTCCTCTTTTGCTGTTCCTGACGGATGCGCGCCAACCGCTCTGGTGTACAAAAACAATAATAAGCATGCCCGCTCTCGACCAGTTGTCTGGCATATTGCTGGTAGATGTCTTTGCGCTGCGACTGGTGGTAAGGACCGTAGGGGCCGCCCACTTCGGGCCCCTCATCCCATTGCAGGCCGAGCCAGCGCAGGCTGGCCAGCAATTCGGCCTCCGCCCCAGGTGTGGAACGTTTTTGATCGGTATCCTCAATCCGAAGAATAAACTGCCCACCTGTCTGGCGGGCGAGCAGGTAATCGTAGAGTGCGGTGCGCGCGCTACCAATGTGGGTACGTCCGGTCGGTGATGGAGCGAAACGGACGCGCAGAGGTTTTAAGGTATTATTCATTATGCTCTCTAAAATTCCAGCGCCTTATGCCACACGGCGACGCTCTCCACCAGGCCGATCCCCAGCAGGTTCGAAAGCAGCGAACTGCCGCCGTAGCTGATAAATGGCAGTGTCAACCCGGTGACAGGCATAAGGTTAAGATTCATGCCCATATTTACGATCCCTTGGAATGCCAACAGGGTGGCAACACCGTAAGCGATCAATGCTCCGAAGGTATCGCGGGCAATTTGGGCAATCCGGATGCAGCGTAAAATGATTAATAATTGTAATGCAATGACCAGCGCAACGCCTACAAGGCCAAATTCCTCTGATATTGCCGCAAAGATAAAATCCGAGTGGCGTACTTTGAGGAAACGCAATTGGACTTGTGAACCTTGCCCGTATCCTTTACCGAGAATACCGCCTGAACCAATGCTGATCAAGGCTTGATTGACATTGTAAGTTGCGCCATAACTGGCTTCAGGGTCAGGGAATAGAAATGTCAGGATGCGATCTACCTGGTAGGGCTGGATGATACCCGTTTTGGTGGCAATGTCGTAAACATGAACATTGAGTAGAATGATGGCTAAGATGGCAATAAGGATAGTAGCCACACCCAGGACATAAAGCAGGTGGCGGATCTGAAAGCCGCTGACCCACAGCATACTGAACCAGATCACATAGATCACAATCGAGGTGCTCAGGTTGGGTTGGAGCAGCACCCATATCACCACACCAGAGGTCAGTAGAAAACTGCGCAATACCCACCTCAGATCACCCAATTTGCCCTGACTAGCCGAGAAGAATTCAGCCAGCACCAGGATCATAACGACTTTCGCCAGTTCAGAAGGCTGGATAAAAAAAGCACCGACCTGGAACCAGCGTGTCGCCCCGAATACTGCTACGCCCACAACATTAAGCATTGCCAGCAGTCCGACAATTGTCAGGTACATGGGACGGTTAACGGAAGACCAGAAATGGTAATCAATTGAAGCAATGACTAAAGCGATCACAAAACCGGCGATACCAAATATCAACTGGCGCTGAACGACATTGAGTTGAATTAACTCAATATTGCCTGCTATCGTTGAGCGGATCATGGTGATGCCAAAAACGGTCAGAAGCGCTACCATGCCCAGTAGCCAGAAATCGAAATTTCGCCAGAGGATTCGGGTCATATTAAGCCAGGTGCTCTAGAGGAACCAGGACCACGGGTGCTTAATGAGGGCGGCGCCGCGACCGTAAGGGAATGTCAGCGATCAAACGCTGCTCATGACCATCCTTGGTCACTTCAATGCGGACAGATTGAGGTTCGATGTCAACATGGCGGGAAATGGC
>Ga0315284_10011645_pt1 | contig 12535 bp, 11 predicted proteins | sample YL17G09_16_MG_FD_203696 | JGI IMG/M metagenome (GOLD analysis project Ga0315284, IMG submission 203696) | Sediment microbial communities from Yellowstone Lake, YNP, Wyoming, USA - YL17G09_16 | ecosystem: Environmental > Aquatic > Freshwater > Lake > Sediment | place: USA: Wyoming | collected... | reverse complement strand
ACGTGGCCCAAGCGCGCCGGGGTCACGCTCGAGCTTGATCTCGTAGCCGGAAATCTCATCGTAGATCTTTTGCGCCCGGTCATGATCCATTGCCATTGCCTTCCTTCTTCGGGTTCATGATGGCCACCAGCCGCTCATCGTAGCCCCGAAGGATTGCCTGCATCTCTTCGCGCGCTGTGCCTGACGCGAGGATACCACGCCTGACGCCGTCCACGTAGGTCGCAGCCACAACGTGCTTGCTCAGCAAGACGTGGACAACCTTCGCCTCTTCCTCGGTGAAGCCCGCCGCGCCGCCAGGGCTATCAGCAATCTGATTGACCTCGGCGCCATGCCCACGAGAAGCCGTCACACTGTAGAACGCGGACTTCTTGCGGTTGTTGGCATCACGATCTTCGATGGAAAAGCTCACCGTGATCTTGTCGAAAGACACGTTCGAAGAAAGAGCGCGCAAGCGCTGGCGCTGCTCCGGCGTGAGGTTTTCGAGCGGGGATTTGGCTTGAGGCTTGGGATCAGGCATCGTCGTTCTCCTGCCCTACTCCTACACCGTGGCTCACCAATTCCAGGATGCTATCTGCCAATCGTGTGTTTCGTTGCAACACTTTGTCGTTGGCGATGGCCTTGAAAACAGCGCTCTCCTCACCGAGTATCCAGACCTTCTTACGGGCGCGCGTGACCGCTGTGTAGAACAGATTGCGCTGAAGCATCCTGCCTTGCGTCCGCGCCATCGGAATGATGATGTTGTCGAATTCCAACCCCTGGCACTTGTGAACCGTCACAGCGTAGGCGAGGCGCAACTTGCTTGCATCATGCTTAGGAAAGCGCACAACGAGATCTGTGCCCTCAATCCCAGCGTCATGTACCCTGACAATCAGCTCATCGTGGTCAATGGCCGTCAGCTTGCCCACGTCGCCGTTGTAGACGTTCTTCTTGTAGTCGTTCTGGACGACCATGAGCCGGTCGCCTATGCGTGTGTTGAGCCCGTCCCAGCTAACCTCACGCTGCCCTTCGGACGGATTGAGCCGTTCCCGAAGCCGTTCATTGAGATTGTTGACCCCAACGATCCCCTCGTACTTGGGGCTCAAGACCTGGAAGTTGGCATTGCGTCCCTTGAGCTTTGCAGCCATCTCCACGATGAGATCCACGATACGCTCTTCATCGGATATAGCCACAAAGCGAAACTCAGAATCGGGGTTCTGCCCATGTAACGGGAGCTGCTCACCCCGATTGATTCGATGAGAATTCAGCACGATGTCAGAGCGCTCTGACTGCCGGAAGATCTGCGTCAAGCGAATGCGCGGCAAAGCTGTGCATGAGACCAGTTCCCGCAAAACAGAGCCGGGACCGACGCTGGGTAGCTGGGCATCATCACCGACAAGGACAAGGATCGTCCCCCGCTGAAGCGCAGACAGAAGCCGGAAGATCAACTCCTGATCCACCATGCTCATCTCATCGACAACCACGGCGTCAACCACGAGCTTGTTGTTCTCGTGGTAGCCCCACGAAGATCCGTCATACTTGAGCGCCCGGTGAATGGTCGAAGCATCATGCCCAGCCACGCTTGCGAGCCGTTTGGCCGCGATCCCTGTGGGAGCCATGAGCAGAAGATTGAGCCGCGCGGTCTCGAAGAGCTTGACGATTGTCCGAACGACCGTCGTCTTGCCGGTGCCCGGAAGCCCCGTCAGAATAAGCACCCGGTTGTTCAGTAAAAAGCGAACTGCCTCACGCTGAGCATCGGATAACTCGATGCGGTTACCATGCTCGTAGTCGGCCAAGAAGGCGTCAACGTCGATATCTAACTGAACAGGCGTCATGCTTTCAACCAGCATGTGCGCCGTGTCCTGCTCGTAGCGATAGAGGTCAGGAAGGTAGACCCCAGCCCCTGGAATGACCTGGACGGCGCTGGTCGTGCTGAGCGTGGCGAGCGCCGCGTCATAGGCGCTGTTGACCGGGGCGTCCTTGCTATGAAAGGCAAGAGCCGCGACCGCTTGAGGGATGTCCTCGCGGCGCATGTAGAGGTGCCCGTTACGGCTGTGCTCCCGAATAGCCCAGATGATAGCCCCTCCAAGACGCCTGGGGTCTTCAACACTGATGCCCATGTTGAGCGCAAGCCCGTCAGCCGTCTCAAACGTCATCCCCGGCAGCTCCATGAGCCGGTAGGGGTTCGCCTTGATGACTGCTCCTGCTTCTGACCCGAAGGTCGCAAGGATGTCACGAATGAGGCTTGCGCTGATGCCGTCATTGCGCAGGATGACGGCGAGGTCGCGAGTAGTCAGCATTCGCGCCCAGCCGGTCAAGGCTCGCTCGAGCCAGTCCCGTCGAACGTCCGTGACCTCCTCCAGGGCTTTGCCCGACGTGAGGGCAGCGTAGGCCGAGGCGCCATACGTCTTGGTGACTGCGCGGCCTATGGCTGCGTCAAGGAAGCCGTCAACGCAAACAGCCAGGAACCTCTCCACGTCGGCGGCGCTATCTGCCCACGGCTCCCAGGTCTTGATCATCAGCTGGCGGCCGTACTTCTTGTGCTCTGTCCAGTTGCCCTCAAGGCGAATGGGCACGCCCGCCTTGACCTGTTCGATCCCGTGCAGGTACCCCCGCACCTTGGCGATCCGGTCTTCAACGGGCGGATCAGAGCCTACAACCTCGAAAGCAAGAATGTAGTAGCCGTCTTTGGCGAAGATAACGGCTTGAACCCGTCCGTAAATTGCATCCATTAGCCGCTGACCATGGCGAGGAACTCTTCCTCACTGATACACCGTGTGCCGTGCTTGCGCGCGGCAACCGCCTTGCTTGAAGTCGAATTCGGGTCAGCGATGACCAGGAAGGTGAGCCCCTTGCCCACCGAGGACTTGACGACTCCACCCGCATTGACGACCGACGTCTCCAGCTCAGCCCGCTTGTGCTTCATAGCACCCGTGAAGCAGACGCTCTTGCCGGTCAAAGCGCCGTGAATCTTGCTCTTAACCGAAATCACCGTGAGGAGGTTGTCAATCAGAACGTCGTTTCGCTTGAGCCAGCTGACGAGGGCTTCAGCCTTGATTTGCCCGAAGCCGTCAACCCGAAGCAGGTCGGTCACGGAGGCCTCGCGGATCTTCTCAAGAGTGTCCAGCCCGGCATCCATGGCCATCCGGATCGTCGAGGTCGCACAGTTGGGGATGCTCAAGCCACCCAGAAACCGCTCCAGAGGGAATTCGCGCGTTGCGTTCAAGGAGGCCAGCACCACCTCCGCTGAGCGCGGTCCCATGCGGTCAAGGTGCTCGACCTGATCCTGGGTCAAGCGGTAGAGGTCGACGACGTTCTTGACGAGGCCGCTGGAAACCAGCTTCTCGATCAGGGTGTCACCCCATTCGAGGATGCCCTGCTCCTTGATCCATTGCTTGATGCGGCCTGCTGCATGCGCCGAGCAACCAATGGTGTTGTTGCATACGAGGTACTCACCCTCCCAGGCCAGGGGCTGGCCGCAAGCCGGGCAGCTGTCTGGGGGCTTGGCCACCGTGCCCGTCTCACGGATGACGCTCACAACCCTGGGGATGACGTCGTTGGCGCGAGCCACCAGGATCTTCGCGCCGATGTCGAGCTTGAGTCCTGCGATGTAGCTCTGGTTGTAGAGGCTCGCGTTGGTCACGTTCGCCCCGATCAAGTGAACGCTGTCGAAGACCGCAACCGGCGTGACGCGCCCGATGCTTCCAACCTGCCACTCGATCTTGCGCAAGACCGTCTCACGGGTGATGGGGGCGAACTTGTAGGCCACCGCACCCTTGGGGCATCCGCTCTCCTCGCCCAGGCTCAGCTGATGTGTGAGGTCGTTGACCTCCACCACCAACCCGTCGATGTCATAGTCAAGGGCGTCCCGCTTGCCTTGCTGGTAGTCCACCCAGATGTCCTGCGGCGTCTTGATGCCAGGGGTCATGGCCGTCAAGAACCAGTTGGGCGTCTGCAAGCCCCAAGCAGTGAGCTTCTCGAGCATCTCGGAAATGCTAGGGAAATCCAGGCCATCCGCGATTCGGTAGAAGCGCACGTTGAGGTGCTGGCAACCCTCTCCGTCAAGGCGCTTGGCCGTTCCCGCTGCCGTGTTGCGCACGCTCGTTTTGCTGGGGAATTGTACTGCGAAAACGCTGCGGTTCAAGATGATCTCACCCCGAAGGCTCCCGGTGAACCGCTCGGGAAGTTTGGCCTGAATGCCCTGCATCTTGAGGACGTTGACCGTAATGTCTTCGCCAATGGCACCGTCGCCGCGCGTCAGGGCTTGAACGAGCTTGCCCTTTTCGTAGCGGACGTGGATCGAGATGCCGTCGAGCTTCTCGCTCACCATGAGGGCTTCGTACTGCTGGTTGGAGCGGGTCACGCTCTTGACCCACACCTGGATCTCGTCCAGGGTGTTGACCTTGTTGAGCGACCCCATGGGGATGCAATGGCTGACCTTCGGCCAAGCTGACGTAGGGGGCGCACCTATCGCCGTGACAGCGGGGTTGTTCGCCTCCAGCTCAGCCAGCTCATCGCGCCAAGCGTCAAAGACCTCGTCGGCCACCTTGGTGGTGCCGTTGTAGTAATCGTGACGGGCTTGCGTGAGGAGGGCAGAAAGCTCTTGAATGCGGGATGGCTTGTCCATGTCCCCTAGATGCTACACCGGGGCTAGGATCAACGCAGCTTGGCATCTTCGAGGGAAATGTCGCCAGCTTCGACCATGGCGGCTAGCTTGTTGATGGCATCAAAGGAGGCTAGGGTAAGGCGGATCTCCTGCCCCTTGTAGCGGGACAGGGCTTCTTGAACGTCGAATTGCGAGGCGGTGCCGTCTTCGCGCTCGACCTTGATGAGGAAGCGGTCAGAGAGGGGGTCTTGCTCTACGACCCCCTCTATCAGATGACCCAGATCTAGGGCTTCAGGCATGAGGCAGCTCGCTTTCTAGAATTACACGGACGACAAGCAGGCACCACGTTGGATGCCGTATGCAAGCCGCCCCTGGAGATTGCTGTAACGTGGTCCATTGTGAGAGGGTATGCTGCCCCGCAATAGTGACAGCGATGCTCGTGCGCCGCCAAGATCGCCTGCCATTGCTCAAAGGTCAAGTCGTCACCATCACCACGGTACAGGTGCTTGTAGTTTTGGCGGAAACGGGCAGGAGCCTCTCGAACTTCCTTGGGAACGGGGTTCGGTGCGCGAGGCTTCCGATAGGCAAAGGGCTCAGTCAAAGCACGCTCAACCGACCAGCCCTTCCAAAGGCGCATGCGCAAGGCATTAGGCTTACAGCCCAGCCGCCGCGCCCACTCAGAGAGGTGCAGGGTCTCAGTACCAAAGGTCAAATGCACGTTCGTCGTGCGACCCCCTCCCTGCTCAAGTGACGTTGCCCACCGACAATTAACCGGGCTGTAGCCCAGATGGGGCTTCCTACGATCTAGTGTTGTACCCTCCGGGCGTTCCCCCATAGCAGCCAGGAAGGTTGTAAAGTCAGCCCAAGCAGGGTCCACCGTGATGCCCTTCCTTCCGTAGGAGGGGTAGGCACGGTGTCGAGGATCGGTGCAACGAGCCCACATACTGAGCCAGGAACGATATGTTGGGCTTGCTCGATTATCTCGGATGTGTCCATGTCGAATCGTTGCCCGATTGCGTGCAGCCGTGACCCTGGCCTTCCGACAGCCACACGATTTAGTCACACCGAACAGGAGACGATTCACGGATACCAGTGCAACATCCCCGCAGGAGCACTGGCAATGCCAGACCACATTACCGTGAAACCGTTGAGACGTTGGATGCTGCGCAGTGAGGTCGCCGAAAACCTGCCCTGAGATATCTCTCATCCTATAGGACAGGTCTCACAAACACTTTACCTAACGGGGCATACACCACCAGCGCACTCACCGCCCTCGTCCATCTCGCCGCCGCGAGTCAGGGGGTGGTCATGTTGGATGAGGCGTGACATGGCATTGAACTTGGCCTCGTCAATGACCTCGTAGGGCGCCTGGGTGTAACCATGCTTGTGGGGCAAGCAGGAGGTTGACTTGAGGCGAGGAACGAACTCCTTGAGGTTCTGGGCAAGAATCCCGCGCTCTTCCTCGGTGAAGGAAATCGTCGATGAGACGGCGTTGTCAGCCCAGTTCTCCTGAACGGTGGCTTGGCGCTCGAGCTGGTCACGAAGGCTCTGGGTTTGAACGGTAACCTTGGTGTGCCGCGCCTTCATCGGGAACGAGAAGACCCAGGTCTTGCCGCTCTTGTCGTAGACGTCCTCTTCGAAGGGCACACCAGCCTCGACCATAGGGGTGACCATGGGGTCGTTCTTGGCAATGCGGGTGCGGCGAATGTAGTAGGGGGCGAAGGGGGCATGAATGCCGGGGCTCGAACCGTTGAGAAGGCTGATCGTCCCCGACGGCTTGACGGTCGTCGTCGTGATTGGGCGGGCTACGCCCAGCTCCTTGGCGTACTTGTCAGCCTCCAGGCGCGTGACACCGAACCACCGCGCCAACTGATCAGGTGTCCAGTCGAAGTCACAGACGCCGCCAAGGCTGACGCCAAGACGCATATTGCGCTGACCGACGGAATGGCTCTGTGGGTCTTGGAGAGGCGTCAAGCGCTGACGCAAGGTGTAGCGCGTCACCAGCTGGAAGGCCGTCTCGGGGTCAGTGGCGCATTCGAAGTTGGCCGGGAAGATCTCAGCGAGGTTGCAGGCTTCGCGGTTGTGAAGTGCCTGCTCTCCACAGGGGTTGACCCCCTCGGCATCCGGATCGGTCTTCCACACCAGGGGCAGGTTGAGGATGCCGGGCTCGCCAAACTGCGTGACATCGTTGACCAGCCCATTCCAGTCGAAGTTGGCGATGTCGTCCCACGACCGGAAGACGATGGTGTTGTTGGACGTGTGGCGGTGCGAAAGCACTGCCTCCCAGTCCTTCTTCGCATCGCGAAAAGCGTAGTCGTTGGCGTCACCGAGGGCAATGAGGGCTGACCTTCGGACGTTGCCGCTCTTGATGCAAAGGCCGATGTGGTTGGTCACGTCGAGGCACTCAACGCTCGTCATACGGCGCCCCATTGCCCCACGAACGAGCTTCCAGGCGTTCCGGAGCATGTGGGTCAAGGGACCGGGACCGCACGCCACACCCCCAAAGGTCTTGATGGGGAGCCCCCTGGCGCGTACGCCCGAGACGTCAACGATCTGGTCACGACCTTCGAAAGCAGCGCGCAGGGTAATCCGGAGGGCTTCCACCCACCCCTCGCGCGAATCAGGCACGACGAAAATCGGGGTCTGCCCGTTCAAGAAGGACTTGGTATCAGGCTTGACCTCGTCGTAGTTGGAGTGCTCCGCCTTACACCAAACGGCAAAGCGACTCTCCTGGGCTGACACCACAGGCATCTGGGAAATGTCCCCGAGCCCCACGCCCACGCCGCCGCCGAGCATCAGCTGGTTGGCCGTCCAGCACCAATCCTCGATGCCGCGCAAAGTCGTGTACCAGCAGTTGTAGCGGGCGTCAGCTGGGATGCCGTCGATGCCACCAACCCAGAGACTCCGCCCTGGGGGCAGCGCTTGACCTGTCCAGAACAGATGAAAGAGCGCTTCGATCTCTGCCTGGGACACCTCCGAAGCCAATCGAGCATTCCCTTCCACAACCCGGCGGATGGTATCAGTCCAGGTCTCGTCATTTCGGCAGTACTTTGTGAGGTACGTCGAACGAGCCAGAAGAGATCCAAAGGGATCACCCTGGGTGTGGTAGGGAGCCAGAAAGGCATCAGTCATCCGAAAGTGTTTGGTACTAGGAACTTGGACGATCTGCATGAAGCCAGCTCTCCTTCACCGTATGATCGACAGGACAGCCAATTCGACGAGGGTTCTCTTCGACCGGCTGGCGCTCTTCACATCTGAATCCAATCTACATAGGCGTGTCATGGTCTCTAGAATCGCTGACAGGCTGTGGCGCTTGACCATGGGAAGGAAGTAGTTGCGGAACCGGAAGGCGTGCATCTCGAGGCGGCTGGCCACCTCGTCCTCCGGAGTCCCCTTGTCGAGCAGCTGCCGAGCCACAGCGAGCTTTTCGACTTGCCGCATAAGGGACGTGCTGATGATGATTGAAGCCTCGTCGCCCACGTTCCGATAGAAGAACGAGAGAGCGTTCATCGCCCCCTGCTCATTCTTCAGGAGAGCCGCTTCGACAACCTGAAAAGGATCAGCAGGCATGACCGGCACGGCCACGCTCTTGAGCTGCACCACGGTGGCCTTGCCGCCCTTGCCGACCAGGATGGCTAGCTTGCGAAGCTCATTGGCGATCTTGTGCAGGTCGGCACCAACAAACTTGTAGAGCATCTCGGCGACGCCCTTGTCGAGAGAGAAGCCTAGCCGCTGAGCCTCACCGGGAATCCACTTGATGACCTCGTTGTTGTTTTCCCAGGTCTTGAGCTTCTTGTGCTCAACAAGACGCCCCTTCTTGACCGCTGAGCCCCAGATGTCTGGGAGCTTGTCCGCGCGGCAAATGGCCACGAGAATGACCGACGTATCAGTCGCGAGCTTGTCCTCGATGTACTGCTTGAGCGCCTTGTCAGCCTTGACCTTGTGAGCGTTGTCCAGAATGACGATGCGGTCACGCTCATCGAATGTGCGCGTCTCGCAGAAGTTCACGATCTCCGTCGCGCTTACGTCTTCACCGTCAAGAAGGATGACGTGGCGGTCAGGCCACGCACGCGCCTTCTCGAGATCACGATCCAAGAAGAAGTTCTCGCCACCGTAGATAACGGTAAACGGCGACAGAGATGGTTTCTTCTCGGCCATGAGAGTCCTTAAACGAAGGTGCGTGCCAGCAGCGTCTTCAGATGAAAGGGGAGATTGATGCTTGCGGAGCGTTGGCGGCTTTGCAGCTCGCGCAGACCATTCCACAAGGACATCAAGGTCTCGGATTTCATGCGGCCACGCACCTTGAGAAGATCCTCCAGTAGGTCGAGGCTCACAAGACGATCCTGAGAGGATTCCACCAACAAAAGATCGTGAATTATCGACGTCAGAAAACGCAGGCCAAGAACAAGGTCTTTTTCAAGCTCGTCGATTCCTGAGAAAATCGCAGAGAGATCTCGCGTCATGGCCGTTTTCAGAATGCTGTACATGCGGTCACGGAGGCGCAAACGTCCGGCACCCCAGAAGCGGACGGCCTGTCCAGCAGAACCGTCTGCTAGACGCGCGTAGACAAGAGCTTTCGTCGGATTGGACTCGAATGGTTGAAGCATTGATAGGATGAACGCTTCCGGAAGGCGCCGGTACCTTACGATCCCGCACCGTGAACGAATCGTCGGAATTACACGGTCAAGCGACGTCGTCGTCAAGAAAAAGCGCGCCATGCTCGGGGGCTCCTCGAGCGTCTTCAAGAGGGCATTGGCTGCGGGCACAGTGAGACGTTCTGCACCGTCAATCAAGACAACCCGCTTGCTCGCGAGCATAGGGTAAGAGCGGCACTGGTCAACTATTTGCCGTGCTACTTCAATTCCAATGTCTTTGTCCTCCGACGCAGTAAACGTCACGAAATCCGCGTGCGCGGAATGCTTGAGCTGAGTGCAATGCACGCAGTCACATGTAGTGTCACGCAACCCGTCGCAGAACATCTGCCGCGCAAGGCATTGAACAGAGAAGCGCTTGCCTACACCGTCATCACCCAGCAGCAACATCGGTGCCGTGTAGAGCCCGCGCAGAACCTGCTGGAGATACGCCACAGCTTCATCTTGCCCCTGAACCTCGCTCAGCATCCGCCGCCTCCGGTAGCGCGGGCAAGCGAACAGGGTCCACCGGAACGAGGCTCATGACAACCAGGAAGTTTTGGCCGCATTTCTCGCATACGAAACGGTGGGGCTCTTGCCCGCTAGGCGCCAAGTGCCCTCTACACCGAAGGCACAGCATCAAGCTCTCTGTCATGGCAGATCGAGCGATCCACCCGTATTGATGCCCCAGGTATTTTTGCACCGCGTGCATTGGTAGCGGTGACCGGGCGTCCCAGGAGGCGTGACCTCGATAGCCGTCATGCTGTCACAGCCAGAGTTGCGGCAACGAAGGTTGACAGGCTTCGGCTCTTTTGGCGCATTGACAAGACCGGGCTCAGTACCCTTTTGATCGATTGGCATCTACATCTCCTACAATCTGGGGATCGGATAGTCGGCAGGGAAAAGCTCCTGAAGCTTCGCGAGTGCTTTCAAGTACGCCGGGTGCCTTGCAGCGGATTCCAGGCTGGGATCATCTTGAGGTTCTGCGCGGAGCAAGTGCAGCACCGCAGCAGGGTACACTGCATCGCTGAAGTACCCCACCTCAATCAACGGGAAGATTCGATCCCAGTCCTCGCTCAAGACCACCATGTCGACCCCGACGCCTTGCAGCTGGACGTACTCCACTCCGCCTCGAACGTCACGCCCAACCTGCACGTATGGGAAGAGAACCAGCGCTTTCGCCAGCTCGGGCAAATCCTTCTTGAGAAGACGATGAGGCCGGTGCCCCGCTATGCGCGCCAGTCGAGCATCCATTACACTGTCGCTGGCATGAAAAGAAACGAGGCAGGCCGGATGCCCAACCCAGCACCCGGCCTGCAACCCGACCTTCTGGCTGTCGTCGCCGTTGGGTTTGTCACCCCAGCAGGTGCCTTGGATTTTCCTACCGCCGCTGCTCTTTCGAGCCCCCAGGGCTTGCCTCCTCGGTTGGCTTGCCCTGACCCGACCTTTCTAGGCCGTCGTCGCCTTCACAAGCTAGATGCCGGTCAGGGCGCGCGATCAACCCTGGATCGTCATCTGTGTCCGATTCCCGAAGTTCAGCGTAGATGTTGTGACAAGCCGTAGACCCCGCCTGAAGCCCTTGCTGGTACTTCCACAAGAGGTCATCGGGAATCCCGGCCATAACCTCTGCGATGAGGGTGTTGGCGATCTTGACCTTCTCAGCCAACATGCCGTGAAGGAAGTTCTTGCTCATGGCTGACCCTACACCGGGTCAGAGTCCCATGCCGCCGGGCAAGCCGGGTTTGTCCTTGTGGATGACAGCCTCAGTCGTGAGGATCGTACCGACCGCAGAAACAGCGTTCATGACCGCGCAGCGGGCAACTTTGGTAGGGTCAACGATACCCACCTCGAGGAGGTTCTTGATCGTGAGATCAAGAGCATCCACACCCACACCGTCATCAGCGTCCGTCATGGCCTCAAGCCGCTCGAGCCAGACGTCCCCATTGGCACCCGCGTTCCGAAGGATCTGCTTGAAGGGTGCCTCGCAAGCCCGCAAAACGAGCTTGAACCCAGCGGTCTCTTCCGGACCCTCGGGCATGGGACCAGGGAGATCCTCCAGGTCACCACTGAGAACCGCCTGATATGCCCCGCCAACGCGCCAGGAAGCCCGCATGTAGGCCGCGCCACCACCGGGCACGATACCTTCATCGATGCTGGCCTGAGTCGCGTACAAGGCGTCCTCCATGCGCGCCTTCAGCTCCTTGACGGCCATCTCGCTATGCGCGCCGACCTTGATGACGCACACCCCACCCAAGAGTTTGCCCAGCCGCTCCCGGAGTTTGTCCGTGTCGTACTCCGATCCCGTCTTGCTGATCTCGCCCCGGATCATCTTGAGGCGCTCGCCAATGGCCTCTTGAGTACCCCCGCCATCTACAATGGTCGTCGTGCTCGCCGTGAGGCGCACAAGGCGCGCGCTCCCCAGATGCTCCAGGGTAACCTCGCCCAAGGCCAGTCCTGTCTTGGGCGTCACGAGGGTCGCGCCGGTCAAGGTCGCGATGTCCAGCAAGACCGCCTCCTGCTGAATTCCGAAACCCGGCGCCTTGATCAGAACGACCTTCAGGACGTTGCGCTGGAGGTTCTGCGCGAAAAGCGGCACAGCCTCACCACCAAAGTCCGGCGCGATGATGACCATAGGTCGCTGAGTTTCGACCACGGCATTGAGCAGGTTGAGCATCGGGCGGCAAGCGGTCAGGGGTTGCTCCAGCACGAAGATGAGGGGGTTCTCGAGCAAGGACTCCTGGTGCTCAAGGTCAAGGCAGAAGATCGGGTTGAACCAGCCCCGGTCGATCTGCATGCCGTCCGTAGCCTCCATGGTCGTCGTCGTGCCCTTCCCATCCTCGATGTTCACGACGCCGTCTTTTCCAACCTTGGCCACGGCCTCGGCGATGATCTTGCCGATCTCACGATCCCCATTCGCGCTAATCGTTGCGATATTCTCGATGTCCATCTGGCTCTTGATGGGCAAGCTGACGGAGTAGATCTCTTCAACCACCCAAGCGGCGGCCTTGTCCATGCCCCTCTTGAGCGCCACGGGGGCAATACCTGCCTCGACGAGCTTCATGCCCGCAACGCAAAGCTCTCGGGCAATGACCGTAGCTGTCGTCGTGCCGTCCCCGGCGTCATCACTGGTCTTGCTGGCGACTTCGCGCACGAGCATGCAACCCATGTTTTCCCAGGGGTCTTCCAGCTCGATCTCCTTGGCCACGCTCACGCCGTCTTTGGTGATGAGCGGGTTGCCAAACTTCTTCTCGAGGCAGACGTTGCGACCACGTGGTCCGAGGGTCACTGACACGGCATCGGCCAGCGTGTTGACGCCAGCAAG